>FZPS01000099.1_pt268 | contig 100274 bp, 95 predicted proteins | sample 1817821 | NCBI WGS metagenome assembly FZPS01 (sample SAMEA104158645, study PRJEB21678) | metagenome | place: Germany | collected 2015-04-21
CCCCCACGGTGTAAACCACACGCCCCTCAAACGTGCGCGTCTGCCTGTTCCGCCACCCCGACATGAATGACGTCCTACCCGAATTATAGGATTTTTGCCGCCCGCTGTCAAGCAACCAGGAGGGCTCATTCGCATTTAAACCCCCGATCAGCTACAAAAACTATACACTACCGCGGCGCTTCTCCCCGAACGAAATTTAAATTTCTTAATGACGGGTAAGCCTTATTCCCGACAAAACTCGCCCTAATTAGAGCAGCAGTCTGCGCCCGTAATAGGGCTGACTGCCGGTTGCCCTTTATCCTTTTATTTATCTCCAAATGGACGGAAAACGTTCACTTTTTTAATAACATAGAAGGAAATAGTAGAAAAATATTGAATATACATAATCATATAGCCTAATCTGAATTTTGCAAAAGGGGGTTGCCGGATGGAAAGGATCTGGCTGAAGCATTACGACCCCGGGGTCCCACATGATATAGAGATCCCGGATAAAACGCTGCCGGAAATGTTTGCGAATACTGTAAGCAGATTTCCAAGCCACCCACACCTTAAATTCATGAGAAATACCTTAACTTACCGGGAAGTTGATGCCCTGGCCGGCAAATTTGCAGCCGCCCTGGCCGGTTTAGGTCTTAAAAAGGGTTCGCGCTTGGCTTTAAATTTGCCCAACTCCCCGCAGTTTGTATTTTGCTACCTCGGGGCGCTGCGGGCCGGCTGTACCGTCGTCCCATGCAATCCTATCTACACAGAAAGAGAGCTGCAGCACCAGCTAAATGACAGCGAAGCTGAAATAATCGTTACATTAAGCAGGTTTTACCCGCTAATCCGGAAATTAAAAGAGAAGACCAAATTGCGCACAATTATCTCCACCAATATCAAAGAATATTTTCCCGGCTGGCTTAAGCCATTATATACCCTGGCCATGGAGAAGAAAAGCGGCGACCGGGTGAAAATTGAAGCCGGCGATTACCGGCTGCCCGATTTCCTGAAGAAATATGCCGCCGCCCCTATGCCCGATGTCAAGGTGGAGCCTGATTTTCCGGCCTTTATCATGTACACCGGGGGAACTACCGGGCTCCCCAAGGGGGCCATCCTGACCCACAGGAACTTAATTGCCAACGCTATCGCCATTTACAACTGGATACCTGACATGGAAGAGAGCAAAGAGATCGGCGTGGCGCTGCTTCCTTTCTTTCACAGCTACGGCATAAGCACATGCCTCAATCTCTCCCTGGTATATTGCGGCACCCTGCTGCTGATCCCGCAGTTTGACGTAAAGATGCTGCTCCAAAATATCCATAGAAACAGGCCCACCCTCTTTCCCGGTGTGCCCACAATGTACGTGGCCATTATCAATTATCCCCATTTAAAACGGTACGACCTTACTTCACTGCGCATCTGCATCAGCGGCGCCGCTCCTCTGCCCCTGGAGGTGCAGAAAAAATTTGAGGAGCTGACGGGATGCCGCCTGCTGGAAGGTTACGGCCTCACTGAAACCTCGCCGGTCACCCATAACAATCCCATTTACGGGAAGAGAAAGAGCGGCAGCATCGGTGTTCCCATATCCAGCACCCTGGCAAAGATCGTCGATCTAAATGATCCGGACAAGGAGATGCCCATCGGAGAGGCAGGACAACTGGCGATAAAAGGGCCCCAGGTTATGCAGGGCTATCTAAACCGCCCGGATGAGACGGCGGAGGTGCTGCACGACGGCTGGCTTTTAACCGGGGATATCGCCCGGATGGATGAAGACGGGTTTTTCTATATCGTTGATCGGAAAAAGGAGATGATTATCTCCGGCGGTTATAATATTTATCCGCGCGAAGTGGAGGAGGTGCTTTACGCTCACAGCAAAGTAATGGAGGCCGCAGTGGTAGGGCTTCCCGACCCCTACCGCGGTGAGACGGTCAAGGCATATGTTGTTCTAAAAGAAGGCGAAACGGCGACCGAGCAGGAGATAATTGACTACTGCAAGCAACAGCTGGCCAGGTATAAAGTTCCGGGCAGCGTGGAGTTCAGATCGGAATTGCCCAAAAGCCTGGTCGGGAAGGTGTTGAGACGCCTGCTCGTGGAGGAAGAGCTGTCCAAGGCAGAAAAGCCCGGAGCCTGATGTTTATTAACCAGGCCAACAGGAGGTGATTAAACCCGGGAACAATTACGGTGCAAGCAGAATTATTTTGATTAATTTTGCCAATTAAATTTAATCAGGAGGTTGCTGCTGATGACTTTTGAAGAGGTAATGGCGAAACTCAAGAAGAGGGTTGAAGAGGAGGCGGATCCGGCCAAGCTGGCCAACCTGGACGCTGTGTTTCAATTTGAACTTACCGGCGACAACGGGGGCACCTTCCACGCAAAAGTAGCCGATGGAAAAGCCGAGGTTGTCGAAGCGGCCCATGAGAATCCCAACGTAACCATAATCATCTCCCTGGAGGACTTTGCCAAGATGATCGATGGGCAGCTTAACGCCACCTCCGCCTTCATGGCCGGCAAGTTGAAGATCAAGGGCGATATGTCCCTGGCCATGAAGCTGCAGTCCATTGTGGGATAGGAATTGCCTGTCCGGAAAAACCGCCGGAGACGACGCCCCGCTCCTTGATTCCGGCGGGGCGTCTCCCCGTTCACAGCTGCATGAGCTGCACCGGTAAATATAATCAGGAGGTACGAGAATGGATTTTCAATTCACTGAGGAGCAAAAAATGTTCCAGCAGAGCCTGCGGGATATGCTGGAGAAAGAGTTTGCTCCTATCGTCGACGAGCGGGATAGAAAGGGGCCCCTCACCAGAGATGAAGCAATAGGCGTTATGAAAAAGCTAAAACAGGTGGGGGTAGGCCTCGATCCCGAAAGCATTGAGGATCTGCTGGACCCGGTCCTGTTCGGGATTATCGCGGAAGAGTTTGGCCGCGTCTGGCCCAGCCTGCTGCCCCTTTTCGGCATGGGGGCCATCCCCGCCATCTTTGCCCCCTCAGCTTCGGAGGAGGTGCGCAACAGGCTGCTTCCCAGGCTGGAGCGGGGAGAGTTTATCGGCTGTTTCGCCGAGACAGAGCCCGAGGCCGGGTGCGACACCTCCAACCTCGCCACTACTGCCAGGCTGGAGGGAGACTATTATATAGTCAACGGAACAAAATCCTGGATCAGCAACGCCACCATTGCCGATACCGCTTTCGTTGGAGTAAAAGATGCCGATACAGGCAATCACACCTTTCTCCTGGTAGAGAAAGAGATCTCTCCCTTCGAGGCTACCGAGTCGCCCAAGCTGGGCTGGAAAGCGTCGCCCACCGGGGAGATGTTTTTTGATGAGTGCAAGGTCCCCCGAGAGAACGAAATGAGCCTCTTAATGGAGAGAGCTTTTAGCTCCGGCACCCTGAGAATCCCGGCCGGATTCATGAAGCTGCTTACCTCAATGACCCCTGTTACGGCCATGCTGACCATACCAAGGGCCGGCATGGGCCTGGCCTCGGTGGGGATCGCCCAGGCCGCCTTTGAAGCTTCGGTGAAGTATGCCCGGGAGAGAGTCCAGTTCGGCAAGCCCATCGGCAGATTTCAGCTGATCCAGGAGATGCTCTACGAGATGAATGTTTTAATCGAGACAGCCCGGCTCCTGGGATACAAGGCCATGAGCTTAATCGTGGAGGGAGATCCGGAAGCCAGGAAATACTCGGCCATGACCAAAGTATACGGCGGTGAAGCCGCAATAAGGGTGACCAACATGGCCATACAGATTCACGGAGGAATGGGAATATCCGAAGAGATGCCCCTGGAAAGATATTACCGGGACGCGCGAATGATGACCATTCCGGACGGCACCAGCGAGATTATGAAACTGATTAGCGGCTACTCTATCCTGGGCAAGGGCTTCTCCGCTTACCGCTAGCTGGAGAAACTTAAGCTGTATCCCCAAATTGCACGTTTCGACATAACCCGCTGCCCCTCTTCCCCTCCTGCTCCAGGGGGAGAGGGGATATTTCTCTTCCCTGGAGAGGATTTTAACGCTAAACAAATAATTAATTAGAAATAGAAATAGCTAATTGCTATTCTAGGCAACAACACCGCCGCCGGAGGAAGTAAAAGTGACTGAAAAAGCATGCCTTGAAGATGAAAGAATATCCCTGATGACCCCTTCTCCGGAGCTTGCCGCAGAAAAACCCCTTTACCTTACGGGCAATGAGTATCTTTCCCTTCCGGACATCGGAACGGCCGGTGAAATCAGCTCACTCAATGTGCTCCACATGGGCGCCCGCGGCCTGCTCGAATTTAGAGGCGACGAGGAGCGCCCGCTGCTGGCCCCCTATGTCACCGTGGACGGGGAAGAAGCGCTCCTTCCAGATAGGCTGACCTGGCGTTACCGGAATGACTGGATGCCGCATTTCGAAGTCCGGGTTGACGGCCGCTACTCCATCGATGGCCAAATTATTACCCCTCCCGGCCGGCGCGGCGGCTGTTTCCGGCTGCGCCTGACCAACCTCTCGGCCGCCCCGCTTACCGTCGAAATGGGCTGGCGCGGCTGCTGGGGTGAATTCAATCACCTTATCTTTAACCGGCGGCCGGTGAAAGGCGAGCGGAGCGTGGAATACGACAGCTGGACCGGAAGCCTGATCCTGGAAGCGCGCAGCGGCCTTCCCCTGGCTGCCCTGGCGCTGGCCTTGACCGCGGAACAGAAAGAGGAGACTAAACCGCGGTGGGATTATAGCAGCCGGCCCGATGAACCCGTAAGCTACCTGGGAGCAGTAATGATGGAAGCAGCTCCCGGGAGCAGCGCCTCCGTGACTCTTTTTATCGCCGTCAACCTGGAGGCCGACGGCGCCGGAACCACCGCCATGGACCTGAAACGGCACGGCGCAGCGTCGCTGGCCGCAGAGACGGAGCGGTGGCTGGAAGAGCGGCGGATTGATCTTCCCGAACCCGCCGCCTCCGCTCTCCTGAACCGCAACCTCTTTTTCAACTATTTCTACGCCCTGGGGCGGGCCCTGGACGATGATTCGCTGGTGCCGGTAACCTCGCGCAGCCCCCGCTATTACGTTAGCGCCGCCTACTGGAGCCGGGACACGCTCCTCTGGAGCTTCCCGGGCTTGCTGCTGGCAGACAGGAAGATCGCCCGGGAGCTGCTGCTGACCGTCTTCCGGCGCCACCTTAACCGCGCCGGCGAACACGCTCACTATATCAACGGCACTCTCCTCTACCCCGGCTTCGAACTGGATCAGCTTGCCGCCCACTTCCTGGCCCTGGAGCGCTACGAAACCGCAACAGGCGACCTTTCACTGCTCGATGAAGAGATTGTCAACCGGGGGCTGAAGCTGCTGGCCAAAAAAGCGCTGGCCCAGTTTGATCCTCAAAGCGGGCTCTACCGTACCTTTCTTGACCCCTCCGATGATCCGGTGCTCTATCCCTTTCTGATCTACGACAACGCCCTGCTGCAGTGCGCCTTTACCTACCTGGCCTCCCTGCAGGCCGCAGGGCGCTGGGATGATCCCACAGATTTTGCCGGGCTGGCCGGAGCTCTGCAGCAGGAGATCTACCGGCAAGGCACCGTTAAGGGGCCCCACGGTATCATGTTCGCCTGGGCGGTGGATGGAAAGGGGCGCTTCCAGCTTTACGACAATCCACCCGGCAGCCTGCAGCTGCTTGCTTTCTACGGATTCTGCTCTCCCGAGGACCGTGTTTTCCGGAATACAGTGTCCTGGATCCGTTCTTCAAACAACCCGTACTTTCATGTAGAAGGCCCTTTTGCCGAGGCCGGATCGCAGCATGCCCCAAACCCCTGGCCGCTGGCCGCCTGCAACGATATTCTCGCCCTCAACGAGGGAGGTGTCGATTTTCTCCTTCGCGCCCCCATGGACAACGGCTTCTGCTGCGAGACGGTCCACCCCCAAACCGGGCGGGCCTCTACGGGTGCGGCCTTCGCCTCCGCCGCCGGTTTCCTGGCCCACGCCCTCTGTTGGATCAACCGTAATAAATCAGGTTAGAATTTAAAAGTTCCAATCCGAACCAAATGCAGGCTTAATCTCCTGCAGCTTCCTCAAATCTTTGACTTTCTTCCAGCACGCTGTAGATATGCGGGAAATAACGCCGGTAGAGCACGGGGTTGCTGTCGCGCCAGGGATGATCGCGGCGCAGCTCCTGCAGCGCTTCCAGGTCCATCTCCGCCACGGCCATGCCCTCTTCTTCAGGTGATTCCACCTCGGCCAGCACGCCGCTGCCGCCGGGGGTCAGCTCCGCGGGAGCAAAAATCCCGGCCCGGCCTGTAAATTCAAATCCCAGCAGTTTCCCAACCAGGGCGCTTTTAATTCCATATACGGGGCACTCCTGGACCCGCGGCCAGATCCCGCGCAGGGCCAGCCAGTAATTGTAGGGTTCTGGATTGGCGATGGGGATGATCACGATCTCTGCGCCCTGCAGCTCGAGAATGCGAAAGGTTTCAAAAAAGGTCGCATCCATGCATACCGGCGCAGCGATCTTGCCCGCCGCGGTCTCAAAAAGATTGAATTCCCTGCCGGCGGAGATCCCCCACTCCACTTCAATGGGCATGAGGTGAACCTTGTCCTGCGTCCCGATGAGCTTCCCGTCAGGGCCGTAGAGGAAGGCGCGGTTGACCACCCTCTCCCCGTCGGGCAGCAGGAAGCTGCCGGCCATAAGGTAGATGCCGTAGGAAGCGGCAAGGCTGGAGTAAAGGGTCTCCAGGAATGGAGCCATCACCGGGCCGGCATAGCGGATTACTTCGGCCACGGTGATTTCCGGAGCACCGGCGGCGATAGGCGGCGCCTCCGGCTCTCCATCAGAAAGCGTCTCCCCCACTTCTTCTAGGCCGGGGAGGAAACCCAGAAGCGGGAGATTGTTGTCTTCGGGAAATGCGACCAGCTGTGCGCCTGCAGCGGCAGCCTCCGCAACCCGGCGGTGCATCTCTGCAGCATAATCGAGAGGTTCCTTGAACAGCCTGATCTTAACCTGCAAGGCGGCAGCCTTAAGGCGGCGGCCCTCCACGGGAGGAGCGGGCCGTCTCTCTTTAACCAGGGCCGAAAGCTTTCTTTTAAGCCGCGCCGGGCGGCAGATCCAGTAGAGATACTGCCGGAAAAGCCTCTCTTTCCATCCGTCAAGGGCCATCTTTCAAACTCCTCCTCCTTCCATATCCTGCCGGCTGGAGCCGTTAAGTTTTTACCGGTAAAGTTCAGGCAGCCGGCCCCGGTAGGCCTCCGGGCGCAGCAGCTTCAGCAAGGGGTAATCGCTCTTGATTCTGCGGCGGTCCGCTTCTCGCAGCTCCGCCGCAGCAAAGGGTTTCCCGGCCGCTTCTCGATCCAGGTATCCCGTAAAACCGGGAGTTATTTCGCAGGGGCCGATCACCGCGCATTGCCCGCCAAAGGCACGGTTGCCCATACTTCTCCCGAGCTGCGCCTCCACCGCCCAGAACTGGTTCTGCTGCACCTGGGCCCAGATCCCCGCCGGCTGAAAGGCAAGTTCACGGCCGGCGGCAAGAGCTCCGCAATGGACTACCAGATCGGCACCCTCCAGGGCCAGGATGCGGCCCACCTCGGGATGGCGGGCGTCGGTTCCTATAATCAGGCCCGTTTTCATTCCGGCCAGGTCAAAAAGGGACAGCTCCCCGCCCCTGCTCAGGCCAAGGCCGCGCTCTTCACGGTTGAGGTGGGCCTGCCGCTGCCGGCCCATGTTCTTGCCGTCCGGCCCGAGAAGGTAAGATGTAATAAAGAAGCGCCCGCCCTCTTCTTCAACCGTTGTCCCCGGCACCAGGTAAAGCCTGTTTTCCACGGCCAGCCTGCCGTGCAGTTGAAGGTATTCTTCGTTCCAATCCTTTGATTTCTGCATGAAGGCCTTGAAAGAATCGGGGAAATCGCTTATCTCTCCCAAGTGCCCTTGCGCCGCGCAGAGTAAAAAGGAGGTGTGCGCCGGCAAAACGGCCAACCTCACCTGCAGCTTTTTAAGCAGCGAAGTCAAGGCGGCGGCGTAATCCGCGGGTTCTCCCAGCGGCAACCCGGCGAGAGAGAGCGCCGCGACTCTCATGGGACCAGCTCCCTTCGTAAAAGCTGCTATTACGGCGGCCACGAAATTAATGCGGCCATTCAATTGTTAATTTCTTCATTCTGCCGCCCATTCCTCCATAAGCCGGCTCAATCTTGGAAAAGGCTAGTCGGGCGGCCAGGCCAAAATCCCCTTAAATCCCCCTTTAGAAAAGGAAGTATTTAAGGTTCGGCACCAATTGACCATTGTCAAAACAGCGCCTAGGTGGGCGCAGAAGCCCGTTTCGGGCGGGCGTGGAAGCCCGCCCCTACGCATCATGGGCGAAGCGAAGGATCGTTAATTTTCTCCCCCCTTTGGAAAGGAGGACCGGGGCGAATTTAAATGCTTATTTTTTGAGAAAAAGGCCTCGCTGTCATGGCGAGGCCTCTGGGTTATATTTTTTAAATTGGATTTTTTTACGATTGGACATCAACATTTTTGCGGGCAAAAAGGTAGTAGACGTTATAGCCGGCGACTATTAATCCCAGAACCAGGTTGTTCCAGGCCAGCGTGGATTCCGTTAGAATATTGGTTGCATTGACCAGGGCCAGCCAGAGCCCGACCACAATGTGGATAACGTGAAAGGTGGTCATCATTTTCATCTCCCCCCCTTCGTGGCCAATGATCAGTCCTCCCGGTCGGCCTCAGACGGCGCGTGTTCTAGAAGAGTGACTGGATAAAGGGAAAGAGGTAGCGAGAGAGGAAAAAGAGAACCACGATCAGACCGATCAGCCAGGCTCCGTACTTAATCGCCGCATATCCCAGCCCTACCATTTTGCTTTCATCAAACTCATTCATATTCGTTTTCCCCACCTTAAGTTGATTTACCTTTAGTTTGCAGATCCAAGAGCTCATTTATACCCGCCCGTGGATAAGAGCGGAGAGGCTAGCAAAAAATATGATTAGAAACGCGAAAGGGGGGAAAATAGTGGCCAAAAAATATAATCGGGGGCGGCAGCAGAAGCGGAATATTGACCGCAGCAAGCTTGAGAAATACCGCGAGGAGGTAGCGCGGGAGCTGGGCGTAGAGCTGCCTGAGAAAAAAAAGAAGACGGTTTCCCGGGGAAATACGTCTACTTATAAAGTAGACGAAGACGACCGGTTGCACTAAATCCAGGCTTGAGAAAGTCAGTCTCAGCTAATGCCAGGTTCAGGGGCTGACTTTCTTCTATATCAAGATTAGGAAAGCTTTTCTTATAAGGAATTGCTGTTTTGGAGATCCTTCGCTTCGCTTAGGATGACATAACGATGTTTAGTCCGGCATAAAAGCTAATCCCTACATTATAAAGCCCGGGAAATATCTCACCTCTGACTTCTCACTTCTCACCTCTCAATTGGCGGGCTTCCATGCCCGCCCGTTCAAATTGCGGTCTTTACAAAAGGCAAGTTTTACCTTCTATATCAAGAGAGCAGTTCTATTGATATATGGCTTTTTGGAAATCCCCCCGGCCCCCCTTTAGAAAAGGGGGGAGTTCCTTAATCTGTTTTCTTTGCCGGACGGGTTTGGGCGGCTCATGAGCCGCCCCTACAAACCTGGCAGAGCAGGAGGCTTTAAAGCTAGACTTATTTTAAAAAGTAAAACAATCCCTATGGGACATCCCCCTACGGTTATGTCCCTATTTCCGGTACAGGATTGGGCGGCCACAAGGGCCGCCCCTACAAACATAGCGAAACATATTAGCATTAAAGCAACTTATTTATCCGCATCTGATAGGTAATGTTTCGGCAAACTCCCCTCCGACCTCTGACCTCCGACTTCCGGCTTCCGCTACAGTGCGGTTACTTTTTCAGCAATGGCCAGGCCCATGGCAGCAGTCCCGGCGGTGCCGTTCAAATCGGGCGTTACCGCCTTCCCCTCGCGGAGCACTTCCGTCACTGCACGTTCGATCCGCTGTGCAGCCTTCTCTTCTCCCAGATGTCTCAGCATCAGCGCCGCGGTGAGGATCATGGCCACCGGGTTGGCCCTGTCCAGGCCCTTGTATTTGGGGGCGCTGCCGTGGACCGGTTCAAAGAGAGAAACCTCATCGCCTATATTGCCCGAGGGCGTCATCCCCAGCCCCCCCACCAGCCCGGCACAAAGGTCTGAAAGGATGTCACCGTAGAGGTTTGGCATGACCATGACATCATATAGATGGGGCTTCTGCACCAACTGCATGGCCATATTGTCCACGATCTTCTCTTCATATTCGATATCGGGGTATTGCTCCGCTACCGCGCGGGCCGCCTCCAGAAAGAGGCCGTCGCTGAATTTTAAGATATTGGCTTTATGCACCGCCGTAACCTTGCGGCGACTGTTCCGCCGGGTGTATTCAAAGGCAAAACGAACAATTCGCTCCGAGGCGCGGCGGGTGACAATTTTTATGCTTTCCGCGGCATCGAGACCGACCATGTGCTCCACGCCGCTGTAAAGCCCTTCGGTATTTTCACGAACCACGACCAGATCAATATCCTCATACGGCGAATTTACCCGCGGATAGCTTTTGGCCAGGCGCAGGTTTGCATAGAGATCCAGCTTCTGGCGCATGGCCACATTAAGGCTGCGATAGCCCGATCCCACCTGCGTGGTCAGCGGCCCTTTCAGGCCGACCTTATTTTTGCGCAGCGAGGCTACGGCCTCCTCCGGAAGAGGTGTGCCGAATTTTTCAACCGCTTCCTCTCCGGCTAGAGTCTCCTCCCAGGCGATCTTTACCCCTGTAGCCTCCACCACTTCAAGCGCGGCGGCGACAATCTCCGGACCGATGCCGTCACCGCGGATTAAAGTTACCTTGTACATTGTTTCTCCTCCAAACCAGCAACTGCAAAATTCCGGAACCGGTACCGTTATTTATTATAACAGATAGTTCCGCATTCCCACAGCGCAGCCCGCTAATGTCCCTTTCCGTAGAGATCCTGGTAGCTGCGATAATTTTTCAAGGCGCGCTTAACAAAAGCGCGGGTTTCACTGAAGGGAATCTGCCCCAGGTTGGCTTCACTGCCGTCCCAGACTTCCTCTTCAAGCCAGCGCTGCACATGACCCCGCCCCCCGTTATAGGCGGCCAGGGCAACCACCTCGCTGCCGTCAAACTGCCGCAGCAGATCGGCCAGATACCAACTGCCGGCGGCAATGTTGTAGCCCGGTTCAAAAAGCTTATCGGGGTGAAAGTCGCTTTCTCCATTTTTTTCAGCGATCCACATGGCCGTAGAAGGCAGCAGCTGCATCAGGCCGCGCGCCCCCTCGGAAGAGACGGCATTTGCCTGGAAACCGCTTTCTGCCTGGATCACCGCGGCGATGAACAGGGGGTCGATCTGTTGCGCCGCCGCCGCCGCCAAAATCTCTTCCCGGTAATGAAAGGGATAAAAGCGCCGCCCCAGCCTGGGACTGGAGAGAAGGCAGCAGGTCAATCCAAGAAGAACGATAAAGGCAACCAGGTATATTAACCGCCGCAGCGCTCTGTTCACCACCACTAGCCTGCTTATTCTGGAGAATTACCGGAGCGAAGGCGGAGATTTTTCCAAAAGCTCTCTAGCTGGCGCCGGGTTTCAGCGAGGCTGCCGCTGTTGTCTATAATAACATCGGCATAAGCCCTCTTTTCCGCCAGGGGCATCTGCGCCCTCAGCCTGGAGAGAGCCTCCGCGGCCGTAAGCTTGTCCCGGCTCTGCAGGCGGGCCAGCTGGATCTCTTCGGCGGCGTAGACCAGCACCACCAGGTCAACCATCCGGTCCATTTTCGCTTCGATTAAAAGCGGCACATCGTATACCACCACCGCGTCGGGATGCCGGCGGCGGATCTCCTCTGTGCGGGTGATAAATGTTTCCATGACCCGCGGGTGAACAATTCCGTTAAGCCTCTCCCGCGCAGCCGGATCGGAAAAGATGAGCTTTCCCAGGCGGGCCCGGTCAATGGCCCCGCCGGGGCCGGTGATTGAAGGCCCCAGCCAGTCTCTGATCTCCCGCCAGGCTGGTTTCCCGGGAAGCACCACTTCCCGGGCAATGAAGTCGGCATCAAGCAGAAGGGCGCCTTTTTCTTCAAGCATGCGCGCCACGGTGCTCTTGCCGGAAGCGATCCCTCCGGTTAAACCGATAATGATCATGACTTCACTTTTGTTTCCTATTCTAGAATAGATTTATTATACCAATAACAATAAGGATTGCGCCACTGAGTAAGGGGAAATTTTTCGGGGCTCCCCTCCGGGCCGCCCTTCCCAGGGCGGCGCCAAGGGGCACGAGAAGCAGTTTGGTCAATCCTACCGCAAGGATGGTGAGCAGGAGCGGCGAGCCGATCAAAGCGGCGCCAAAACCCGCGGCAAAAGCATCCGCGGCCAGGGCCGACCCCAGCAGCAGCGCCTCCCTGGCGCTTAGGGTCCCGGAGCGATCCAGGTCGGCTTCCTCGGGCCGCTGCAGCAAGGAGGTAATTTTTTTCGGACGGCGGAGACAGGCCTCTTTTGATGTTTCCTCCCGGGGTTCAGGGACCGGCTCTGCCCCGCTGCCCCTCTTTATGTAATGCTGTCCCATCACAACAGCGCCGAAGATGATCAGGACAGCTCCCCCAAAAGCGGAGAAATAGCGAAGCGGCACCAGGTATACCACCGCGCTCCCGGCCAGCATGGAGAAGGCAATCGCCCCGGCCGAAAGCAGGCAGATCACCAGCAGAGAAGAAAAGGGGATGATTAATTTTCGCAGGCCGCAGGAGAATCCTGCGCTGAAACCGTCAACGCTCACTGCCAGCGCCAGCAGCAAGGGTATCCCCCATTCCACTAGGCGGACCACCTCCCCCTTTTCTTTTCACCCTTCCATCATATGACCGCGGAGATGAACTGGTGAAGGGTGGCAGGTGGCGGTTGGCTGTCAGCTCATTGGAGTATGGGAGAACAATTCTCTTTCACTTCTGGCAGCAGGGGCAGAAGTAGGTGCCGCGTCCGGCGGTGACGGTGCGCTCAACGGGGCGGCCGCAGCGGGAGCAGGGTTCTCCCTTGCATCCGTATACGGCCAGCCGTTCCTGAAAGGTCCCTGAAGAACCGCGGGCATCGAGATAATCACGAGTGGTGGTGCCGCCGCAGGCAATCCCTTCGGCCAGGACTTCGCGGATGGCCCGGTAAAGGTTCTCTCTTTCTTTAACGCTCAGCGTAGAAACGCAGCGGCAGGGGTGAATTCCGCTGCGGAAAAGACTCTCATCGGTATAGATGTTCCCCATCCCGGCCACAAAGCCCTGATCCAGAAGCAGGGCTTTGATCCGGGCGCGGGGCCGCGCCTGAAGCAAGGCCAGGAAAGTGGGCCCGTCGACCTCTTCCCAGATGTCGGGACCCAGGCGGGGCAGCCCGGCAATTTCCCACTCGGTGGGATTTTCAAGGAGCCAGAATCCGCCAAATTTGCGCTGATCATAAAAGAAGAGGGCATCCCCCCCGGCAAAGAGCAGCTCCAATCTCAAATGTTTCGACTGCAAGGTGGAGTCCCCGGCAGCAATCGCGCCGGCAGCGCGGTAGATCAAGCGGCCGGTCATCCGCAGGTGTGCCAGCAGCGTCCCCCTGTCCAGCAAAAAAAAGATGTATTTGCCTTTTCGCCCCAGATCCCGGATGCGGCGCCCCCCAAGAAGGCGGCGGAACTGTTCCGCTGCGGGGTAGTGCACCGCCCCGGCAAAATGAATCACCGGGGCTGCAAATTCTTTACCGCAAACCAGCGGAGCCAGCTCCCGCCGGATGACTTCCACTTCGGGCAGTTCGGGCATGATGTTACCTCCAGAGCGGGCGGGCGTGGAAGCCCGCCCCTACCATTTCATCCATGGTTGTAGGGGCGGCTCATGAGCCGCCCAAACCCACAGCGGAAAACCATACAAATATCGCGATTATGGCTAAAACTTCTACAGCGTAAACAATTGTACCTAACCGGCGGGCGGGCCTGCCCCGCCCCTGCGATTGAGTCCGATGTTTCCATGTGCTCCCCCCTTTGAAAAAGGGGGGGCGGGGGGGATTTCCCTTATATTTCAAATCCCCCTAAATCCCCCTTTAGAAAAGGGGGACTTAAGGGTTCGGCACAACTTGCCAGGGCTTCAGTTCGGCCCAGTTGGCGCCGCACTTGAGATCAACCTTCAAGGGGATGTCCAGGGTGTAAGCCTGCTCCATGTCCCTCCTGATTACCGGAGCAAAAAAGTTCAGTTCGCTCTCATCTACTTCAAAGAGAAGTTCGTCATGTATCTGCAGCAGCAGCTGCGCCGTGAAGCCGCCGCCGCGGATGGTCTCAGCCACGCGCAGCATGGCCAGCTTAATAATATCGGCCGCCGAGCCCTGGATTGGAGTATTTCGGGCTATCCGCTCGGCAAAGCTGCGCCGGCCGAAATGAGATGAACGGATTTCGGGAAGGTAGCGCCGCCGGCCCAGCAGGGTGGTAACATAGCCATCCTGGCGGGCTCCTTCAATAACCCGCTGCATATATTTCCTGACCCCTTCATAGCGCTCAAAGTAGCTGTTGATATAGCTCTGCGCTTCCTGGCGGGAAGCACCGATACCCTGGGCCAGCCCGTAATCGCTGATCCCGTAGATAATTCCGAAGTTGACCGCCTTCGCCTTCTCCCGCATTGCCGCGCTGACCTCTTCAAGGGGAACTTGAAACACTTCAGCCGCGGTGCGGCGGTGGATATCTTCATCCTTGCGGAAAGCGTCGAGCAGGATGGGGTCGCCCGAAAGGTGGGCCAGCACCCGCAGCTCGATTTGCGAATAATCGGCGGAGAGGAAAACCCGGCTGCTGCGGGAAGGGATGAAAGCCAGGCGGATGCGCCTCCCCTCCTCCAGGCGTACGGGGATGTTCTGCAAATTGGGATCGCTGCTGCTTAGACGCCCCGTGGCAGTAACGGTCTGGTTGAAGGTGGTGTAGAGCTTATTGCCGCTGCTGTCCACCAGCGGCAGCAGCCCCGATAGATAGGTCCCCTCGAGCTTGATCAGCTGGCGGTAATGCAGAATCTCGGCAACGATCTCGTGCTGCGGGGCCAGTTCGGCCAGCACCCGCGCATCAGTGGAGTAGCCGGTCTTGGTCTTGCGCACCACCGGCAGCTTTAGTTTCTCAAAGAGGATCGCCGCCAGCTGCTGCGGCGAATTAAGGTTAAAGCTCTCCCCGGCGAGAGTGTATATTTTCGCTTCCAGGCGGTCAATGCGGCTCCGGATCTCGGCGGCAAGATCATGCAGCAGCGGCAGATCAACTGTGATCCCCTGCCGCTCCATTGCCGCCAGCTCCGCCGCCAGGGGCAGCTCCAGGTCATAGTAGAGCCGGTCCAGCGAGCGCTCTGCCAGGCCGGCGGCGAGCTTCTCCTGCAAGGAAAAAAGAGAAGCGGCCTGCGACGCCAGGATGCGGCCGCGCTGCTCCAGGTCAAGCGGCTCGCGGCGGCGGCCCCGGCCGGCAGGCTTGGCGGGCGGCAGGCCCAGGTAATCGCTTAAAAGCTCTTCCAGTTCATAACTGCCGCGGCCGGGATCGAGGAGGTACGCAGCCAGCCGGCAGTCAAAGGTAAAGGGCGGCTCTTCCAGCCCGGCATGAGTAAAAAAGCTGTAGAAGTACTTGATCTCATGGCCGATGAGGCCGCCGGAACAGCGTTTAAAAGCCTTAATAAAGAGATTCCACAGGTCGGCAGGAAGGCTAAAATCCGCCGGGTTAAGATAGTAGCAGCGCTCTTCATCAAAGGCAAAAGCCAGCAGTTCAGGGGGTTGGCGCCAGTAAGGCCTTCCCGGAGCCGTTTCCGCCAGCAAAGCCATCTTCGTCCCTTTTTCAATTCCTTTGAAAAGCGCAGCCAGCTGTGCCAGGCCGGTCACCGGTTTGCCTTGCAGCGGCGGGGCTTCGGCTGCACCTTCCGCTCCGGGAAAGAGCGCCTCCACCTTATCCACGAAGCTTTTAAATTCAAGTTCGCGAAAGAGAGCCATCAATTTCTCCCGGTCCGGGCAGGTTCGCCTGCAGCAGCCGGGGTTAAGGGACAGCGGCACATCGCGGCGGATAGTGTTTAACTCCCGTCCGGTAAAAAGCAGCTCCCGGTTTTCTTCCAAGTTCTCGCGCAATTTAGATTTTAACTGGGGCAATGAGCGGAGAATTTCTTCTATAGACCCGAAGTCTTTAAGCAGGCGCTGAGCGGTCTTGTCGCCGATGCCGGGAATGCCGGGTATGTTGTCGGAGGGATCGCCCTTGAGAGCCTTGAAATCAACCCACTGCTCCGGTTCCAGGCCAAATCGTTCCTGCAGGTAAGCCCGGTTGCAGCGGTCAACCTGGCTTATCCCCCGCCGCGTCAGCAGCACTTCCACGGCATCGTCGACCAGTTGCAGCAGGTCCGCATCGCCGGATACCACTACCGCCTGGAGCTGCTTCTCTCCGGCCTGCGCTGCCAGGGTGCCGATGATATCATCAGCCTCAAAACCGGGCATTTCAAAAACAGTGATCCGCATCGCTTCAAGAATTTCGCGCATCCGGGCCATCTGCTCCCCCAGCTCCGGCGGCGTTTTCTCGCGGTGGCCCTTGTAATCGGCGTAAATTTGCTGCCTGAAAGAAGGCCCGGGCGGGTCCACGGCCACGGCTATGTATTCGGGCTGTTCTTCTTCAAGCAGTTTGAACAGCATGCTTAAAAAACCGTAAATGGCGTTGGTATGCTCCCCGCGGGCGGTCTTCATCGAGGGCGGCAGCGCGTAAAAAGCGCGGTAAATTAAACTGTTACCATCAATTATGACTAACTTCTCTTTCCCTTTCTCGGCCAACTCGCTATCTCCTTTGGCTCCCAGGCGGCAGGGACGGGTCTGAACATAAAATGGTATAGACCGCCTTCTTTTATTCCCTTGCTCGTCCTGGCATAAATTAGACACCTCCATTCCGAAGCATAGCACCCGGAAATGAAGGTGTCAAATGTTATGGAACCTTTATATACACTATTGTCCGCGTTCACATTGAGCCCATAACGAGGTGCCGGAAAAGGCCTCCCATCACCTCAGTAAATGAGGTGCCAAGGAACTGTCCCCATGTTACCTTTGACGGCGTTTGTCCAGGTTTTGCTCCCGGCGGGGGCGGTAGCCGGAACAGTGCTGCACCGGATCCCACTCATCGCCGAATTCGACCCGGTTTAGCCTGATCCGTTCATCGTCAAGCTGACAGCGGTTTTCCCGCTGGTTCGCGCATTTTGCGCGGCAGGGTCCGTTCAAGGGTTTCACCTCCAATGGGTTTGGTAAATTTATTTTTCCCCATTGGGGCACAATAAAAGCTGGGATTAATTGCTACAGCCAGAGGGGGATGCCCTTGAACGCCCGCGCACAGAAATACCTCGATGAAAATTTCAGGCGGGGAAAAAATTTCCTGGCCTCGCAGGAGGAACTGCTCCATGAACTGGCCTCTACCTTTGAGGAGGAGCTCCAGGAAACTCTTGAGAGGCAGTCGCTCTTCCGCCTGGGACAGAAAATGGTCCTGCCGCAGCAGCCTCAGCTGCAGGAGCTGCTGGTCAAGCAGATCCTTTTTACCTGGGGTCTCGGCTTTGCCGTCGGCTCCGCTTCGATCAAGCAGGAGCGGCCCCGTTAAGACGATGGCAGAGGTCGGCCATCTCGATGGCGCTCTGCGCCGCCGCCCAGCCCTTGTTCCCCGACTTGGTGCCTGCCCGCTCGATGGCCTGCTCGAGTGTGTCGCTGGTAATAATGCCGAAAACAGTGGGAATGCCGCTGTCCAGCCCCACCTTGGCCACTCCTTTAGCCGCCTCGGAAGCAATATAGTCAAAATGGGGAGTGCTGCCGCGGATTAACGCTCCCAGGCAGATAACGGCGTCGTAACGGCCGCTCTGCGCAGCCTTCCCGGCGATGAGCGGTATCTCAAAGGCGCCGGGCACCCAGATGATATCAATCTTCTCTTCGTCGGCTTCATGGCGTTTCAAGCAGTCCAGCGCTCCGGCCAGCAGGCGGTTGGAGATAAATTCGTTGAAGCGGCTTACAACCAGGGCAAAGCGGTAGTCGCGGGCAATGAGCTGTCCTTCATAAACTTTCATTGAAAGCGCCTCCTAAAGGTTCTTAATTTCATTGATGCCGGCGCGGCGGCGAACGCAGTTCGTCCCCGCTTCCGGGCTGTAAGAAAAACTTGCCCTCACCTTGCTATTCCGCCAGGTGAAGCAGGTGGCCCAGCTTATGCTTTTTCGTGGCCAGATATTTAGAATTGTAGCTGCCGGGCGGGATCTCCAGGGGAACCCGCTCCACGATTTTCAAGCCGTGACCCTCAAGGCCCTTCACCTTGCGGGGATTGTTGGTTAGAAGTCGGATCTGGCGCACTCCCAGGTCCGCCAGGATCTGCGCGCCGATCCCATAATCGCGCAGGTCAGCCGGGAAGCCGAGAGCTTCGTTGGCCTCGACGGTATCCTTGTTCTCTTCATCCTGGATTTCGTATGCGCGCAGCTTGTTCAGCAGGCCAATCCCCCGCCCCTCCTGGCGCATGTAGAGCAGCACCCCGCTGCCGTTTTCCTCGATCTGTTTCATCGCCTGGCGCAGCTGGTTGCCGCAGTCGCAGCGCAGCGAGCCGAGCACATCCCCGGTAAGGCACTGGGAGTGAACCCGCACCAGTACGGGCTGCGCGGGGCCAATCTCACCTTTGACCAGGGCCAGGTGGGTATGACCGTCAACGCTGTTCTCATAGGCAATAAGGCGGAAATTGCCGTAAGCGGTGGGCAGGTTGGCGCGGGCTGAGCGCCAGACCAGCTTCTCTTTCTTCAAGCGGTACTGGATCAGGTCGGCTATGGTAATAAACTTTAAGCCGTGCTGCCTGCAGAATTCTTCCAGCTGGGGGACGCGGGCCATGGTCCCGTCTTCATTTAAAATTTCACAGAGCACACCCGCCGGCGGCAGCCCGGCCAGCTTGGCCAGGTCCACCGCCGCCTCGGTATGGCCCGCCCGGCGGAGCACCCCCCCCTCCCTGGCCTGCAGGGGAAAGACATGCCCCGGACGGCGCAGATCCGCCGGCCCGGTCGCGGGATCGATGAGGGCACGGATTGTTTCCGCCCTCTCAAAGGCGGAGATGCCCGTAGTCACGGTAGCGGCATCCACGGAGACGGTAAAGGCGGTCTGGTGAGCATCAGTATTATGTGAAACCATCTGGGGCAGATCAAGCTGCTCCAGCCGTTCGGTGGTCAGGGGAACGCAGAGCAGGCCGCAGCCGTGGCGGATCATGAAGTTGATCGCTTCCGGAGAAACCTTCGCCGCGGCCATGATCAGATCGCCTTCGTTTTCCCGGTCTTCATCATCGACCACCACGACCATCCGCCCCGCTTTTATATCGGCAATGGCTTCTTCAATAGTGTTAAATGGCATCCTATAATCCTCCTATAGCTTTAAATAAAGCCCTTCTCCTCCAGAAAGGCGGCGTTAAGCTTCTCTCTGCTTTCCATTTTTACGGCCGCATGGGGCTGCAGCAGCTTTTCCACGTATTTGCCGATGAGGTCAACCTCTATATTGACCGCATCACCGATCTTTCTCCAGCCCAAAGTGGTCCGCTCCGCGGTCAGCGGAATGAGGGAGACGCTGAATCCGTCCCGGTCGAGGCCGGCGACAGTCAGGCTGACCCCGTCCACGGCAATGGAGCCTTTGGGGATGATATATCGCATCAGCTCCGGCGGGATCTTGAACCGTAAAATGATGGCGTTCCCTTCGGGGCGCCGCTGCGCGAGCTGCCCGGTGGCGTCAATATGGCCGCTGACCAGGTGCCCCCCCAGGCGCCCGCCCAGGGGCAGGGCCCGCTCCAGGTTCAGCGGCTCTCCCGGACGGACATCTCCCAGGTTGGTCTTGCGCAGCGTCTCGGGCATCACCACGGCGCTGAAATTCTTCTCCGAAATCCCCGTTGCCGTCAGGCAGACTCCGTTCACGGCGATGCTGTCTCCTTCGCCCAAGCCTTCGAGCAGCGCCTGCCCGGCGGAAATGATCAACCGCGCTCCGCCGCGGTAACTTTCGCGGGCCTGAAGGCGCCCCAGGGTCTCCACCAAACCGGTAAACACTGCTTAGAAACCTCCCCCTTTTTCAGCATTCCTCTTTTCCGGCGCCAGGGGATAGCCGATGAGAAGCAGATCGCCGTCATACTGCTTAATCTCCATATCCTTCAGGCGCCAGGCCTCTTCCAGGCGCGCTACACCCGCCCCCTCGAAAGAGGTGGGGCTCTCCCGCCCCCCGATAATGAGCGGGGCCATGAAAAGCATGAGCTTGTCGACCAGGCCCGCTTCCAGCAGGCTGTAGTTCAGATTGCCGCCTCCCTCCACCATGAGCTGGCAGACTCCCCGCTCCCCCAGCTTGCGCATCAGCGCGTCCAGGTCGACCCGCCCTTCGCGCCCGGGCAGCAGGAGAATTTCCACCCCTTTCTCCTCCAGGGCCCGCAGTTTGTCCGCCGGCGCGGCGGGGGTAACTGCCAGGAGAGTGGCGGCGCGCGAGGCGGAGTTGATCACACGGGCATCGAGCGGCAGCCGGGCCCGGCTGTCCACGATCACCCGCAGCGGGTCCCTGCCGCCGCCTCCTTCCAGGCGGGCGGTAAGAAGGGGATCATCCCGCAGCACCGTGTCAATGCCCACGGCAATGGCGTCGCTGTTGTGGCGCAGGCGGTGGACAAATGCGCGGGCTTTCTCGCCGGTTATCCAGCGCGAGCGCCCGGTGCGGGTGGCCGTCTTTCCATCGGCGGTAACCGCGGTCTTGACAATGACAAAGGGGCGGCCCGTAGTAATGAACTTGACATATACTTCGTTCAGCCGGAGAGCTTTCTCTTCAAGGACGCCGCGCTTTAGCTCGATCCCCGCCTCGGCGAGCTTCCGGAAGCCTTTCCCGGCTACGAGAGGATTGGGATCTTCCATCGCCGCCACCACCCGGCTAATTCCCGCGCGGATGATAGCATCGGCGCAGGGCCCGGTCCGGCCCCTGTGGGCACAGGGCTCCAGGTTTACGTAAAGCACCGCGCCGCGGGCCTTTTCACCGGCCTGCCGCAGGGCGGCCACCTCTGCATGCGGCCCTCCCGGGGCCTGGTGGTAGCCGGTCCCAACTATCTTTCCGTCGCGCACCACCACCGCGCCCACCATGGGATTGGGACTGGTTGAGCCCCGGCCCCGTCGAGCCAGATCCAGGGCAATCCACATAAAGCGCTCATCAATATCCAAAAATCTCTCACTCCGGGTTATTATTTCCTGGGCAAAGAAAAAACCCTGTTCGAAAAATGCTTCAGGGTTTATTCGGGGGACAAAGGTTACAATTTACCGCCGTCTCTTCTCCCCTCCAGACTATACTGTCGGCCCCGGAATCGCACCGGGTCGGCCACATGGGCTCGCGGGCTAGCCCCTCGGGGCATTACCGCCGGTTCGGAATTGGCAGGATTGCTCCCACCTCACCGGACCCCGAAGAAAACGGTATTTATTTTCTTTTTTGTATTATAGCATATCCAGCAATACCTTTAAACCCGGTAGCGCGGTCCGCCGATAGTTTTAAAAGCCTGGATCAGCTCCATGCCCTGGGGGTCGTTGAATACAGCTGAGCCGGCCACCAGGACCGTGGCTCCGGCGGCAACAACCTGCGGCGCAGTATCGCCATTTATTCCGCCGTCCACCATAAGATCCACCGGCCTGCCGCTTTCGCGGATGCGCCTGGCCAAATTCTCAATCTTCGGCAGCACCGCCGGAATGAAAGACTGCCCTCCCGCGCCCGGGTTGACGCTCATCACCAGGACCAGGTCGAGCAGCGGCCAGACATAGTCAAGCTGATCGGGGGTCGTAGCCGGGTTCAGGGCGGCGCCGGCCTTCAACCCGCGTTTTTTAATCTCGCGCAGAACGCGATCCAGGTGCGCCGTGGCCTCGACATGAACGGTGATCATGTCGGCTCCGGCCCGGGCAAAGGCATCCAGCTGCGCCTCGGGATTTTCAATCATGAAATGGGCGTCGAAAGTCAATTTACTGTGCGGGCGCAGCGCTTCCAGGACCAGCGGGCCCATGGTAATGGCCGGGACGTACTTCCCGTCCATGATATCAAAGTGAATCCAGTCGGCGCCGGCCGATTCTATCCGGCGCACCTCTTCGCGCAGCCGGCCGAAGTCGGCGGCCAGCAGGGATGGGGCTACTTTTACCGGCATCTTCATTTATCTCTCCTTGGCAGTCAATTCTTCCCAGAAGAGCCGGTAGTGCTCGTAGCGGCGCGAATTGATCTTCCCCATCTCGGCCGCTTCGCGGACGGCACAGCCCGGCTCGTGGATATGGCTGCAGTTGCGAAAAGAACAACGGCCGGCATGTCCGGCAAATTCTGGGAAAAGAGCGCCCAGTTTTTCCGGAGCCAGGCCGGTGAAAGAAATTCTCGAGAATCCCGGGGTATCGACCACGAGTCCCTCCGGGCTCAGCGGCAGCAGCTCGGCGTGGCGTGTGGTATGGCGGCCGCGGCCGATCCTGGCGCTAACCGTTCCGGTCTTCAGAGAGAGGCCCGGCTGGACAGCATTGAGCAGTGATGACTTGCCCACTCCCGAAGGGCCGGCAAAAACTGACATTTTACCATGCAGCCGCTCCCGCAGCTGCCCGATGCCTGCACCGTTCTTGGCGCTGGTCCAGATAAGGTTATAGGGAAAGGGCTCGAGCAGGCGGGAAATGGATTCCCTTTCCTCATCATCAACCAGATCAATCTTGTTCAGGCAGCAGAGCACGCTTAAATTTTCCTCTCCGGCCAGGACCAGGATCCGGTCAGCCAGGTTCCAGTCAGGCTCGGGCTCCCGCAGCGCCATTACCAGGATCAGCTGATCGATGTTGGCCACCGGGGGGCGCATAAGGGCCGTTTTTCGGGGAAGCAGCTCTTCGATAATCCCGGTGCCGGCCCCGCCGCCGGCTTGCTCTTTCTCGCCTCTTTCCGCCGCCTGCTGGATAAGAACCCGATCGCCGACAAGAATGCCGCCGCGTCTTTGCTTCAGCTTGCCGCGAGCCCGGCAGAGGTATTCCCGCCCCTCCAGATCACGGACGGCAAAAAAACCGCCCGCAATCCTGATCACCGTCCCTTCCAGAAAAGCAATGCCCCCTTTGGCCGCTTAATCATCGCTATCATCATCTTCCTCAGTCCCGCCGCCCTCTTCAACAGCTTCTTCCCCGGGCCCCTCGCTGATCACCAGGTCAACAGATTGCCCGGGCTGCACATAGCTGCCCGGCTCGGGGAACTGGGCCACGACGATTCCTGCAGGCTTCTCGTTCGTCTCGTATCGCAGGCGCGGATTGAGCCCTTCCTGTTCGAGATAGGAAACAGCTTCATCCCTTGTCCGGCCGATTAGCGAAGACAGGCGGAAAGGCCGGCTCCCGCTGCTGACATAGACAACAACCTCTTCATCGCGGGATAAGGGCAGTCCGGATGCGGGAACCTGCTTGAAGATCTTCCCTTCGGGGATTTCATCGTTGTACTCGCGGACACAGTTTATCTTCAAGCCAAGCTCCTGCAGTATAATCCGGGCCTCTTCTTCTGTATGCAGGTAAAGGTCGGGAGCGAGAATTTTCTCCGGCCCCAGGCTAATAAAGAGCTGCACCGGCCGCTTTTGACGGACAGTGCGGCCCTGGTAAGGCACCGATTTAACCACGTATCCTTCGGGAATAATATCGTCGTGGACATATTGAACTTCCGGATCCGCCACCAGCCCGTGTTCTTCTAAAACAGCGACGGCATCTTCATAGCTGAGGTTCCTCAATTCGGGAACAGTTACTTCGGGGACGTAAAGAAAACCGCGGACAAAGATAATCACTCCTGCAATCAGCGCCCCGGCCAGCAAAACGATAATGAGAATGAGGATCCAGTTTTTCTTGACCGCGGCCCAACCCCCTTTTTTATCCTGGGACGGCAGCGGTTTCATCACCCTGGTATCCTCATCATCGTAACTGCTTACAGGCGCAGGCTGGACGCGGGATTTACCCTCTTTCTGAAAGTAGAGCAGCTCATCGAGAAATTCTCTGGCGCTGCGGTAGCGGCGGCCCGGATCTTTCTCCAGCGCCTTCAAAATGATCCTTTCCAGCGGTTCCGGAATATCCTCCGCCAGCTGCGAAGGCGGAATCACCGGCTCCTGAACGTGCTTCATGGCCACGGAAACAGGGCTCTCCCCGTTAAAGGGAACCTGCCCGGTAACCATCTCGTAGAGGATCACGCCCAGCGAGTATATATCCGATTCTTTCCCGGCTATGCTTCCCCGGGCCTGCTCGGGAGAAAAATAGTGGACTGAGCCGATGATCTTGTCGGTGCAGGTAAGGGTGGTGCCGTCGGCGGCGATGGCTATGCCAAAATCGGCCACCTTGACCTGGCCGTTATGAGAAAAGATGATATTTTGCGGCTTAATGTCCCGGTGAATCACCCCGGCGGCATGGGCCTGGGCCAGCGCTTCGGCAATCCGTGCAGCGATGGCTACCGCTTCGTCGGCCGGGAGGCGCCCTTTTTCACGGATGAACTGCTTAAGAGTCTTGCCGTGGAGGTATTCCATGACGAAGAAGTGGGTATTTCCCTCTACACCCACATCGTATATATTCACGATATTGGGATGGGACAGCCCCGCCGCCGCCTGGGCTTCGCGGCGAAAGCGCTGCACAAAGGCGCTGTCCCCGGTCATCTGCTCTTTGAGCACCTTAACTGCTACGGTCCGGCGCAGCTGGCTGTCCCAGCCGCGGTAAACCTGGGCCATCCCGCCCTCTCCGATTTTTTCCAGCAGCTGGTAACGGCCGGCCAAGGTTTTCCCGATCATCAAACCCCCCGCCTTCCTATGTCGGTAGCATAAACTACCGTAATATTGTCGCAGCCGCCCCGTTCGTTGGCCAGCCGGATCAGGGCCTGCGCCGCCGGCAGCGGGTCGGTATGGTCCAAGGCGGCCCGGTGGATCTCTTCGTCCGGGACCATGGATGTGAGCCCGTCACTGCAAAAAAGCAGCGCGTCGCCCTCGTTGAGCTCCACCGGGATCAGGTCAACCTTCACCTCGGCGGAGGTGCCCAGGGCCCGGACCAGGATATGGCGCTTCGGATGGCCTTCGGCTTCCTCCGGGCTCATCCGCCCGGCCTGGATCAGCTGCTCCAGGAGAGAATGGTCTTCCGTCAGCATGGTCAGTGCATCTTTGGATACCAGGTAAGCCCGGCTGTCCCCAATGTGGCCGATAACCAGGCTGAGGCCGCTGAGCAGGCCTACTGTCAGGGTGGTGCCCATCCCTTCTTTGCTGGAATCCCGGGCCGCTTCTTCCAGGATCAGGTTGTTTGCCTTGATAATTAAATTTTCGATTATTTCAGCAAAACGATCCGGCGAAGGCGGCCGGTTCCGGCTCACTTCAGCCCAGTAGCGTTCAAAGACCCCGATGGCCAGGGCGCTGGCCACATCTCCTGCCATGTGCCCTCCCATGCCGTCCGCTACGGCCAGGATGGAAAGATCTTCTCCTGTTTTAACCAGGTAGCTGTCCTCGTTGCGTGAACGCTCCCGGCCTCTATGCGTAAGACCGACGGCCCGCAAGGCGCCACCTCCAAAACGATATTTTGATTCCCAAATCAGTATAGCAAAAATAAATTTAAATAACAATATATAGGAGTTTTTTGTCAATCCTTGCGCCAGAGCGCCATGAAAAAGCCGTCCATGCCGTGGCGGTGCGGGTAAATAAAGATGCCGCCCGGAGCGGCGCTTCCATCTTCCCTCAACGCAGGCGGCAAGAGGAAATCCAGCGGTTCCAGGCGGAAACGGGGATGGGCGGCGCTGAAAGCATCCGCCACCGCGGCGGTCTCCTCGGGCTCAAAGGTGCAGACGCTGTAGAGCAGCAGCCCGCCGGGGCGAAGCAGCGCCGCGGCAGCGCCAAGCAGCTCCAGTTGAAGGCAAGAAAGGCGCGCCAGGTCTGCGGGGCGGCGGCGCCATTTCAGCTCCGGCAGGCGTCGAATCACGCCCAGGCCGCTGCAGGGCGCGTCCACCAGGATCCGGTGCGGCGGCTGCAGGCCGGCAGAGCCGATGCGCCTGCCGTCGGCCAGGAGAGTCTCGATAGAAGTCAAGCCCAGTCTCCGGGCGGCTTGCTCCACCAGCCTGAGACGGTGCGCATGGAGATCTGCAGCCGTGACCAGTCCGCAATCTTCCATCAGTTCGGCCAGGTGAGTGCTCTTTCCCCCGGGAGCGCTGCAGAGATCTACAATTCTCTCTCCCGCTTGCGGCTGCAGCAGCGGCGCTACGAGAATGGAGCTTTCACCCTGCACCGTGAAGAGCCCCTTCCGGAAGCTGTCCAGGCTGGAAACAGGCCGCTCCGGCTTCGCCAGCAGGACGCCGGGCAGGCGGGGGCTGATATGGGCGGGAACCCCCTCGGCGGCTAGAATCTCTTTTAATTCAGCGGGTCCGGTGCGCAGCAGGTTGGGGCGCAGCGCCGGCAGGGGTGGACTATTGTTCGCCTGGCAGAGCAGGCGAGTTTCTTCCGGGCCGAAGCGGCGCAGCCAGCGCTCCACCAGCCAGGGCGGGTGGCTCTCCTGTAAAGCCAGGTGCTCCACGGGGCGGAGGGCCGGATCTGGCCAGGGCAGATCCTTGCCTGCTGCGGCCAGGCGGCGCAGCACCGCGTTGGCCAGCCCGGCGACACCGCGATGGCCGTAGCGGCGGGCCAGCTTGACCGCTTCATCAACGGCGGCATGGGGCGGGATCCGCTCCAGGTAGAGAAGCTGGTAGGCAGCCAGGCGGAGCAGGTTGCGCATCCAGGCGGTAAGTTCCCCCAGGGGGCGTTTCAGAAAGAGCCCCAGGGTCCAGTCGAGGGTATTGCAGCGGCGGATCGTTCCGGAAGCAAGCTCGCGGGCCAGGGCCCGCTCCGGCGGGGGCAGCTTCTTCAGAAGCGGCGGCATAACCAGGTTTAAAAAAGCGCCGTCCCGCTCCACGCGGTAAAGCGCCTGCAGCGCCGCTTCGCGCGCCGTGAATCTCCTATCAGACAAGGCTCAATCTCCCAGCCGCTCGCCTGCGGCCAGGCGGTAGCCGCGGCAAAAATCACCGGCGTTAAGCCGCTTTTTGCCGGCGGGCTGCAGCTCCAGCAGCTCCAGGAGGCTGCCTCCGCCTGCAGCAGCGATGATCCTGCCGCCGCCAACCGAAGCCACGCATCCCGGCTGCAGGCCGCTCCCCGGCAAATCCGGCCCCACGGCACCGGCGGCTTCAACCGGAGCTGCCCGCCAGATTTTGAGACGCCGCCCGCGGTAAGTGGTATATGCCCCCGGGCGCGGGTTCAACGCCCGGATCCGGTTGTGAAGCGAAACGGCATCTTCAGTCCAATCCAGCCGCTCCTCATCGGGGCGCAGCGGCGGGGCATAGCTGGCCCGGGAATGGTCCTGGGGGATCCGGCGGGCCTTTCCCGCGGCAATCTCATCCGCCGCCCGGCGCAGCAGCCGGGCTCCGGCAGCGGCAAGCCGTGCGCCCAGCTCACCGGAAGTATCTGTGAAGCTGATGGGCTGCCGCTCCTGCAGGATAATATCACCGACATCCAGCTCTTCGGCCATGAACATAACGGTAACGCCGGTTTCCCGCGCTCCATCCATTACGGCCCGTTCGATTGGCGCAGCGCCGCGGTATGCCGGCAAGAGCGATGCATGAAGGTTAATACAGCCCAGGGGCGGCAGCTTCAGGAGCTCCGGGGGCAGGAGCAAGCCGTAAGCTACAACTGCGATGAGGTCGGGAGCAACAGTCTCCAGCTCGCGTAAAAAAGAGCTCTCTTTCAGCCGGGCCGGCTGGTACAGCGCTATTTCATTCTCCAGGGCCCACTGCTTTACCGGCGAAGGGTTAAGCTTCTTCCCCCGTCCCCGCGGCCGGTCGGGCTGCGTGACTACCGCGGCCAGCTTGTGCCCGCTGCGGTAGAGCTGCTCCAGCGAAGGAAGAGCAAAATGCGGCGTCCCCATGAACAGAAGTTTTAAACTTTTCACGATCCCTCTTCCTTTTTTTCCTCTTCCGGGTCGACGAGCCTGATGGCCCGGTCAAGAAAAAGAATTCCGTCCAGGTGATCGATCTCGTGCTGCAGGATCCGGGCCAGGAATCCCTCCGCCTCCAGGCGCAGCTGCTTCCCCCTAGTGTCGAGCGCCTCCACCAGCACTCGAGAGGCGCGGGGCACCTCGCCGTAAATGCCGGGTATGCTTAAGCACCCTTCCACGTCGACGGTCTCGCCTTCCCACTCCAGGCAGCGCGGGTTGATCAGCTTAATCAGGCGATCCTCCCCGGGATCGACCACGATGAGCCGCTTGGCAATGCCGATCTGCGGCGCGGCGAGACCGACGCCTTTGTTCTCATACATCGTTTCGGCCATGTCATCGAGAAGAGTGATGATGGCATCATTTATCTTCTGCACCGGCCGGGCATGGCTTCGCAATATGGCATGGTTGCCGTTGACGATCCTCCGAATGGCCAAAGGGAACACCTCCCAGCCCATTATAGCACCACCTGGGGATTAAAATCCACCGTCAGCCGCACCGGCCGGGGCGGCCTGCGCAGGCGGAAATCCTGCGCCGCCTTCCGCAGGCGAGGCGCAGCGGAGGCCAGCCTCTCCCCTTTCAGCATAGCATGAACCCGGTAAGCCTTTTTTAACCGGTAAAGAGGCGCCCGGGCGGGACCAAGGAGCTCCGCCTCGCCCCGGCACTCTTCCAGCATGTCGCGGAGGCAGGCGGCCGCCTCCCAAACGGCCGCTTCCTCAGAACCGCTTAAAAGAAAGCGGACCAGGTCGGTAAAAGGCGGATAGAACAGCGCCTGGCGCAGCTCCAGTTCTGAGGCATAAAAGGAGCGGTAATCATGCTTTGCCGCCGTCTGGATGCTGTAGTGCAGGGGATGATAGGTCTGGATGATCACCTTCCCCCCGCCGCTGCCGCGGCCCGCCCGCCCGGAGACCTGGGTGAGAAGCTGAAAGGTGCGCTCGGCAGAACGAAAATCGGGCAGATTGAGGGTGGTGTCGGCGGTAACCACCCCGACCAGGGTCACCCGGGGAAAATCGAATCCCTTGGCAATCATCTGCGTCCCGATTAAAATATCGGCTTTTCCATCGCGGAAGCGCCGGTAAAGGCGCTGGTGTGCTCCCCGCTGCGCGGTGGTATCGCTGTCCATGCGCACCAGGGAGGCCTGCGGGTAGAGCTTTCTGACCTCGCTTTCCACGCGCTGCGTCCCGGCGGAAAAGTGGCGGATCTTGATCCCCTTGCATTCGGGGCAGCTCTGCGGCACGGGCTCTTCGTGCGAGCAGTAATGGCAGACCATCCGCGCCCGATCGAGGTGCAGGGTCAGGGATACGGCGCAATGGGGGCAGCGGAGCACGTAGCCGCACTCGCGGCAGAGAATGAAGCCGGCAAAGCCGCGCCGGTTTAGAAAGAGAAGAGCCTGTTGGCCGCGCGCAAGGACTTCCTCGATTCCGGCAAGAAGGGGCCGGCTGAAGATGTGGCGGTGACCCTGGCGCATCTCTTCGCGCATATCGACCACGGTCACCGGCGGCAGCTCCTGCGGGGTTGCCCGCGTGCTCATCTCGAGAAGCTGTCCCCGGCCTTGCTTCGCCTCGTAGTAGCTTTCCAGGGAAGGGGTAGCGCTCCCCAGGAGCAAAAGAGCGCCGTGATAGCGGGCCCTCCACCAGGCCACATCGCGGGCATGATAGCGCGGCGCATCTTCCTGTTTATAGCTGTTCTCATGCTCCTCGTCAATGACGATGAGGCCGATCCTCTCCAGTGGAGCAAAGACGGCGGAGCGCGCGCCGAGGACCACCGGCGCCGCGCCGAAACGGATTCGCCGCCACTGCTCCGCCCTCTCCCCGGGTGTGAGGCGGCTGTGCATCACCGCCACCCGCCCGGGGAAGCGCCCTGCAAAAAGCTCGATCATCTGCGGCGTGAGCGAGATCTCGGGAAGGAGCACCAGCGCGCTCCGGCCCTGTTCAAGGCAGCGGGCAATCCCCTGCAGGTAGACCTCGGTTTTGCCGCTGGCGGTCACGCCGTGCAGGAGCATCTTTTCAGCGCGGCGCTCCTCAAGAGCGGCGCAGATCTCCGCAAAGACCCGCTGCTGCTCTTCATTTAAGACCAGGGGTTTGGCCGGGGGGGGTAACTGGTCCGGCGGCTGCGGCCTGAACGATGATGCTGCCGCGGCCGTCTCCTCGAGCAGCCCTTTCTGCAGCAGGGCGCGCACGGTGCCGCTGCGCACGCCGAGGCGGGTTAAATCCCGCCGCGCCATGGGGCCCCGTTTATGTATTAATTCAACGGCCTTCCGCTGCGCCGGAGCTCGGGAAAGATCGAACTCCGCGGCGGCGCCGGCCAGGGTCAGAAGGCGGGGGGCAATGGGCCGCCCTTCGCGAAGGGGAGCCGGCAGCATGGCATGAACCGCTTCGATCTTGCGGCAATAAAAGCGGTGCGCCATCCAGTGAAGCAGCGCCAGCTGCTCCTCCTGCAGCAGCGGTTCATCTCCTTCCACCGAAATAATCTCGCGCACCTCGCCCACTGCGGGCTGCGGCAGAAGCCGCAGCAGGTAGCCGCGATATTCGCGGCGGCCGAAGGGGACCCGCACCGCCGACCCAGGCACCGCCTTACCCTCAAGATGGTCCGGAATCCGGTAGTCGAAGGGGCGATCCACGGCATCGCTGACCAGGTCAATGAGAACTTCGGCATATTCATTCATCTTCTTTGATTAACAAAAAGGGGCTGTTTTGATAAAATAAATGCAGCCTCGAACAAGGCAATAATCGAAGAAAGGCTGATGCCAGTGTTCTCCCTCCTCTTGCCGGTTAAAGATGTGCTCAGGCAGAACCGCAACTGGCTTCTCCTGGCCGTGGCCATTTTCCTGGCCGGCTCAATCCTGGCTTACTTTGCCGCCAGTGCACCGCAAAGCTCTATCCCGGGGGTTGAAACACAGATTGAAGGGCTAGAGACGCTCTTTAACCTGATCCTGGAAAACCCGCCGTACATTGCCGCGCTGATGATCTTGCTGAAAAATTTTATGGCCATGGCCCAGATGCTCTTCCTTGGCGCCTTCGCCGGCATCTCCCCGCTGGCCACTCTCTCCATAAACGGCTTCATCCTCGGGCTCCTCGCCGCATCAGTCCAGGAGATGGGCATGTCCATCCCGGCGATGATTGTATTCGGAATCCTGCCGCACGGCATTTTTGAGCTCTTTGCCTTCTTTCTCTGCGGCGCCCTGGGGCTGAAGCTGGGCTACCACTGCGTTGCCTCTCCCCTGCCTGGGAAAACGCGCCTGCAGAGCTTCAAGTATATCTGGAAAGAAATTGTCTCGGTAATGCCCCTTGTGACGGCGCTGCTGATCCTGGCCGCCCTGATCGAGATCTTCGTTACGCCGCACCTGCTCAGCAGCCTGATCTAGCCGGAACGCACAAGTGCCGCCCGGCTTTACGGCAGCAGGGGGCGAACCCGGTCCAGGATGCGGTGAGCAAGGATCTCCTTCGGCATCAGGGGCAGCTCTTCGGCCCTTCCCTGCCGGTCGATGATGCAGACCTGGTTGGTGGGAACGGCAAAGCCGGCTCCGGGGACGTTGAGGTCGTTGACCACAATGAGGTCCAGGTTTTTCCGCTGCAGTTTCTCCCGGGCATTAAGCCCGGCCCGCTCCGTCTCCATGGCGAAGCCCACCAGGATACGCTCACCCTTGCGGCGGCCCAGCTCCTGCAGGATATCGGGGTTCGGCTGCAGTCTCAGCACATTCTCGAAGTTTTCTTTTTTCATCTTCTGCTCCGCTGCCGCCGCAGGGCGGTAATCGGCCACCGCGGCCGCCTTCACCACGAGATGGCATTCTTCAAAATGCTCCATCACCGCTTCATACATCTGCAGAGCCGTAGTAACCGGCACCAGCCTGGCTCCCCCGGGGCAGCTCAAGCTGCTGGGCCCGCTGATGAGAACAACATCCGCCCCCCTCTCAACGAGGGCGCGGGCCATGGCATACCCCATCAGCCCGGTGGAGCGGTTGCTGATAAACCGGACCGGGTCGAGGGGCTCCCGCGTTGGCCCGGCGGTAACCAGGGCGCGGACCCCCCGGAAATCTTTTTCCGTGAGAACAGCCCTGACAAAATCGGCAATTTCATGCGGTTCGGGCATCCTTCCCTTGCCGGAGATGCCACAGGCCAGCTCCCCGGTGCCCGGCTCCATGATGTGGCAGCCCTGTTCGCGCAGCCTCTCCAGGTTGGCCTGAACCGCCGGATGTTGATACATGCGCTCGTTCATGGAGGGAACCAGGACCACGGGGCACTGCGCCGCGAGGTAGACCGTGGTCAAAAGGTTGTCCGCAATGCCGCCGGCCATTTTGCCCAGGGTGTTGGCTGTTGCCGGGGCCACCACCATCACCGCAGCCGCTTCGGCCAGCTCCACGTGGCGCACCTTCTCGCCTTCCGAAACCCAGTACTGGTCAATCAGCGCCGGCCGGCCGGTCAGAGTCTGAAAAGTGAGCGGGCTGATAAATTGAGCCGCCCCGGGAGTCATGATTACGTGGACTTCTTTCTCCTCGCGCACAAAAAGCCTGGCCAGTTCCGCCGTTTTGTAAGCGGCGATGCCTCCGGTAACCCCCAGCAGATACACCTGATCCCCAGCTCCCTTTACTATTTACTGGCGCGCGAACTGCACGGCGGCAGCTCGATTTCGATTTTCCCCTCATTAATCTCGTGAAAAGCCACCGTAACCTCTTTGCGCGAGCTGCATTCAACCATGGGCTTGGCCCCGTTGCGCAACTGGCGCCCCCGCTTTGCAGCGGCAATGGCAAGAGCATACTTGCTTTTTACTTGCTGCAGCAGTTGATCAATCGAAGGATAGATCACCTTTTTTTTCACCTCCCCAGCCGGGCGGTTTTACTCCCCGGCTGATCCTGCACTTTTCAGCTTCTATGATCGCGTTGATGGATGCGGCCGCCTTCTCGACCTGGTCGTTAACCACCAGGTAGTCATAATGATGGTATGCCGCCATTTCTTGCTGCGCCGCCTGCAGGCGGCGCTTGATGTGCACCGCTTCCTCGGTGGCGCGGCCGGTTATGCGCTCACAGAGAGCTTCCATCGAGGGCGGAGCCAGAAATATGAGGACGGCCTCGGCCATGCGGCGGCGGACCTGCAGAGCGCCCTGAACATCAATTTCCAGCAGGAGCTCTCTTCCCAGGGCCAGGTTTTTCTCCACCGCTTCCCTGGGCGTCCCGTAATAATGGCCATAAACAACAGCCCACTCCAGGAATGCGTCCCTGGAAATCAGCTCTTTAAAGCGGGCCGGCGTGGTAAAATCATAATTCCGCCCCGCCAGCTCTCCGGGCCGGGGCGGGCGGGTCGTCATCGATAGGGAAAGCTGCAAAGACGGCCGGTAAAGGCGGAGCCGCTCGCAAACAGTCCCTTTGCCTACTCCCGAAGGGCCGGAGAGAACAACCAGCAGCCCTGCAGCCATTGCCTATCCTCCTGGAATAATATTTAACTGTTCTCTTCTTTTGATTCAGTACAGGCTTGCAAGCGATGCCGCACCGTATCCGGCTGCACCGCCGATAGGATGACATGGCTGCTGTCAGTGATGATCACCGCACGGGTGCGGCGCCCGTAAGTGGCATCAATCAAGATCCCCCGGTCTCTGGCTTCATTAATGAGCCTTTTAATCGGCGCCGATTCGGGACTGACGATGGCGATGATTCGCTCAGCTGAAACGATATTCCCGAATCCGATGTTAATAAGCTTTGTGGACACCTTTTAATGACCCCTTTTCCACCGATCTGTTATTCGATATTTTGAATCTGTTCCCGCATTTTCTCCAGCTCGGTTTTCATTTTTACCACCAGCTCAGCAAGGCGGTAATCCTGCTGTTTGGATCCCACTGTGTTAATTTCGCGGAATATCTCCTGGGCAATAAAATCGAGGCGGCGGCCGACAGGACCTTCGCAGCGCAGGGTCTTCTGGAAAGCCTCCAGGTGGCTGCCCAGCCTGACTGTCTCTTCGTGAATATCCACCCGTTCAGCCAGGACAGCGCACTCCATAAGCACCCTGCTCTGATCAAAATGAGCTCCCAGCATCTCGCTAAGCCTGCTCTCCAGGCGCAGCTTTTGCTCCTCCAGGCATGCGGGAGCAAGCGCGGCCATCTCTTCCAGAAGTTCACTGATCTTTTCCAGCCGCGCTTCCAGGTCCCGGGCAAGGTTGCTCCCCTCTTCTTTTCGCTGATCCACCAGGTTATCCAGCGCCTCCTGCAGCGCTTTCTCCAGGCAGGACCAGAGGAGCTCATCTCCGGTCCTGGTTCCGGGCAGCTGCAATACATCAGGCAACTGGATCAGCTCGCCCACGCCTATATTCATGGGGATGGCTAAGCGCTCCGCCAGATTCTGCAGCGCCCGGTAATAGGCGGCGGCAAGCTCTTCGTTTACCACCACATCCATTTTGCCTGCCGGCGAACCGCTCAAAGTAATAATTACTTCCACCCGTCCCCGCCGGATCTCCTTCTGAAGCAGGCGGCGGATACGGTCTTCAAAAAAGTAAAGCTCCCGGGGAACCCGCAAAAAGAAATCGGTGTAACGGTGATTAACCGATCGCAGCTCGGCGGTAACGCTAAAAGTCTCCTCGGAGCAGCTGCCCCGGCCGTAACCGGTCATGCTTCTAAGCAAAATTATGACCTCTCTTTCGCAAACCAGGCCGCCGGCGGTTGCCTGCCGTCTCCGGCCATGCCCTTAATACCGCCCCAATCCGGGGTGAAAGTAAAAAATAATCCTGCATCCTCTTCTTTTTATCTTAACACCTGGAAATGGCGAACTCAAGAGTAATTGGATATAAGCGGCCTCTTTTTTCCTCGATAACCGGAAATAAATTTTTTGAGTAGCAACAGGAGCAGATCAGCCAGGGCGGGAATAAAGGCGGCGGCCAAGGCAATAGCCCACTCGCCGGCGGAGAGCGGTTCGGTGCCGAAAAAGGTGCGCAATAGAGGGTGGTGGATGGCGGCGGCCATGAGGAGAGAGGAGGAGAGCACAGCGCCATCAAGGAGAAAATTGCGGCGGCGCTTGGAAAAAAGCGCTCCTTCGGCGCGGCAGTCGTAAACATAGATCAGCTGCGCCAGGATCAGGGTGGCAAAGGCTAGTGTCTGTGCCTTCGCCGTCGTCTCTCCGGAGGCCAAAGCCAGTCCAAAGAGCGATACGGTCACCGCCCCGATCATAATGCCGCGCAGAAGCAGCTTGCTCCATAAACCGCGGCTGAAAAGCCCCTCTCCGCGGCGGCGCGGCGGCTGCTCCATTAAGGCCTCTTCGGGGGGATCCACACCCAGGGCCAGGGCGGGCAAGCCGTCGGTGACCAGGTTGATCCATAAAATCTGGATCGGCCGCAGCGGCAGCGGCAGACCCCCAAGAACGGCCAGGAGCATGGTCAGCACTTCTCCCGTATTGCAGCCAAGCATGAAGCGGATAAATTTGCGGATGTTGCTGTAGATGCTGCGCCCCTCTTCCACCGCGGCCACGATGGTGCTGAAATTGTCGTCAGCCAGGATCAGCGAAGCTGCTTCGCGGGTCACATCTGTCCCCGTAAGTCCCATGGCCACTCCAATATCGGCCTCTTTTACCGCCGGGGCGTCGTTGATCCCGTCCCCGGTCATGGCCACCACCTCGCCGCGCTCCTTGAGGGCGCGGACAATGCGCAGCTTGTGCAGGGGGCTGACCCGGGCAAAAACCTGCACCCGGTCGATGAGCTGCCGCAGCTTCCGGTCGTCGAGCCTATTGAGCTCCTGCCCCAGCAGCACCTTGCCGCCCGGTTGAAGAATTTCAAGGCGGCGGGCCACCGCTTCGGCGGTGGAGCGGTGGTCGCCGGTAATCATGACCACGCGGATGCCGGCACGCCGGCAGAGGCGGATCGCAGGGAGGACTTCGGGACGCGGCGGATCTTCAATCCCAAAGAGTCCCACCCAGACCAGGTCACGCTCCACCCTTTCCGCATCACTTTCCGGGAGCTCCACAGGGGCGCCGGCCGGATCTGACCGTGCCGGCCGCTTCTCCGGGGGCAGCTCCCGGAAGGCAACCGCCAGGGGACGCAGCGCCAGACCGGCCATGATCTCGAGCTGAGCCAGCAGCTCCCGCCGCTTGGCTGCGCTCAAGGGCGCAATTCTATTTCCTTCCATACTGTAGCAGCGGCAGCGCTCAAGCACAATTTCCGGCGCCCCCTTTAGCAGGAGCCGGCGGCTGCCGCGCCGGCCGCGCTGGATCACGCTCATCATCTTCCGCTCCGGAGAAAAGGGATACTCTTTCTCCCGCAGGCTCCGGTCGGGCTTTACCCCGGCAGCAAAAGCGGCTTCGAGAAGAGCGGTCTCGGTGGGGTCGCCTTTAAATGAATCGCCTTCGCGATAGGCGTTGTTGCACTGCGCGGCAATTAAAAGCGAGAAGGCCAGCGGCTCGCCGGAATGCAATTGCGCTTTTCTCCAGCTGCCGCCCTCCTCTTTAACCATAAAGCTCCCCGATTCATACTTGTAGTGGCGGCCGCCGGCATAAATCCGGTTTACACTCATCCTGTTTTCGGTAAGGGTCCCTGTCTTGTCGGAGCAGATCACGGTGGCCGAGCCCAGTGTTTCCACTGCCGGAAGGCGCCGGACAATGGCCTTCCGGCGGATCATTCGCTGCACCCCCAGGGCCAGGGATACGGTAACAATAGCCGGCAGCCCCTCGGGGATGGCGGCGACGGCCAGGCTTACACCGGCCATGAACATGGAGTAAGGCGGCTCGCCCCGGATCAGCCCGATGAGGGTTATCCCCGCGCAGATGGCCAGGCAACCCCAAACCAGGATCTTGCCAAGATGGGCCAGCCGCGCCTGCAGGGGGGTGGCGCCGCGATCCGCCTCCTTGATCATATGGGCGATGCGGCCGATCTCTGTATTCATACCCGTAGCCACGGCCACGCCCAGCCCCCGCCCCGCCAGCACCTCGGTGCCGCTAAAAGCAATGTTCCCGGCATCGCCGGGAGAAGCTGCAGGAAAGGGAAGAGCGCCGGCCTTTTTGAAGACGGCAACCGATTCCCCGGTCAACGGCGCTTCATTGACCGTGAGGGTCTGCGCCTCAAGCAAACGCAGATCGGCGCAGACCCTGTCGCCCGCCTCGAGGAGCACCAGGTCGCCGGGAACAACATCCGCGGCGGCGACAAGCTGTTGCCGCCCATCCCGCAGCACCCGGGCCCGCGGGGCGGCCAGTTTTTGCAGTGCTTCCAGGGAGCGCTCCGCGCGGTATTCCTGGATCAGGCCCAGAAAGGCATTGAGCAGCACGATTACCAGTATGGTCAGGGCATCTGATATTTCCCCCAGCAGCGCCGCCAGCAGAGTGGCCCCCAGCAGCACCAGGACCATGAAGTCTTTAAACTGGTTTAAAAAAAGCAGCGGCAGGGAGACGCGGGAGGCTGCAGCCAGGAGATTTTCGCCCCAGCGGCGGCGCCGCTTCTCCACTTCTTTCTCCGCCAATCCGCTGCCGGGGTCCGTTCCCAACCTGCGGCACAGCTCGCCGGAGTTCAGGGTAGTCCACTGGGAAAACACAGCGGGCCTCCTTTCGGCAGGCAATTTCTACATTGTTATGCCTCCGGAAGCGCGCTGATGACTTCTTCAACCGGGCTGTCTATCCGTAATTGTAAAAGCCGCGCCCTTTTTTCCGCCCCCACTCTCCCCGGACATATTTTTCAACCACTGCCGGAGAAGGCTTATCGGCGGGATCGCCGGTCTCCCGGTAGCGCTCCATGGCGATGTGATAGCTCAGATCAATGCCGGTCAGGTCCATCAGGGTAAAGGGTCCCATGGGGTGCCCCAGGGCATTCACCACGGCGCTGTCAATATCCTCGGCGGAGGCGACACCGGTGTCCAGCAGGAAGAGAGCTTCATCCATTATCCGGCGCAGGATCCGGTTGACCAGGAAGCCGTAAATCTCCTTGTGCAGCAGCACCGGCTTCTTACCCATCTTGAGGGCCAGGTCCATCGCCGCTTTGGCGGTCTCTTCCGCCGTATGCGGCCCCTTGACCACCTCAACGCACTTCATGACCAGGGCGGGATTGAAAAAATGCATGTTGCAGACAAGGGCGGGACGGCCGGTCTCAGGAGCCAGCAGGGAACTGACAAAGAATGAGCTGTTCGTGGCCAGAATAGTATGCGGAGGGCAAAGCTGATCCAGCCGGCGGAAAAGCTCTTTTTTTAAGTCCAGCTTCTCCGTTACCGCCTCAATCACAAAATCTGCCTCCCTGACCCCCTCTTCCAGGCTGTCAAGGAAGCGCAGCCGCGCCTCCGCCTGGCGGGCGCTCTCTTCAGAAAGTTTCCCCTTGGCCACCCGCTCGGGGAGATATTTTTTCATAAAAGACTCCGCTTTCTGGAGCTGTTCCGGGCTGACATCGATACAGCTCGTCTCCAGGCCGGCCAGGGCGCAGCATATGGAAATCTGGTGCCCCATGTTTCCCGCTCCGACAACGGCAACCCGCTTAATCTCAACGGTCATTTAATAACCCTCCCCTTCAGTATTTATTTTTGTTAATTATAACATATTTCAATAATTTCAGATTATAACATTAGGCAGGACGCAGGAAATCAGAAGCAAAGGTGTGTAAAACCGCGTAACCGTCTCAACAGAACGGGCTTCACACCCACCCACAATCCGCGCGGCAGCCATATTTGATTCAGACCTAGGAGGCTGTCCCAAAAAGTTGTAGGTGCCGGGCATGCCCGGCCCGAAGCCAGGCTGGTTGAGTATCCAACCGTCGTGTTTAACATTGCCATCACCTCGGGCAACGAATGCCTCGCCGGCCGGTAAGCTATAGGCCTTTTTGCCTTAAACGCGGTATTTGTACTGTTCCCGTCACTGGTTTGGGCGGCTCATGAGCCGCCCCTACAACCGGGGATGAAATGGTAGGGGCGGGCTTCCACGCCCGCCCGCCAGTTTCGTCCCCGTTTGCACGGGATGCTCCCCCCTTTGAAAAAGGGGGGCCGGGGGGATTTTAAAAAAGCTGCGCCGCTGAATTTAAAGCTGGACTCCCCCTTGTGGTAATAGCAGAGAAGTGTATACTGTAACTAAGCAAATCTGGGGAGGGGCAGGCAGGTGACCTTTGATACTTTAACTATGATAGCCGTGGCCGGGGAGCTGCAGGAGCTGGCGGGAGCCCGGGTGCAGCGTGTTATCCAGCCGTCGCGCGAAGAAATAGTTCTCTCGCTCTATCATTGCGGAGAAGAGCACAGCCTGCTGCTCTCTGCCCACCCCCATTATGCAAGGGTTCACCTGACCCGGCAGCGCTGCCGCCGCCCGGAGCAGCCTCCACCCTTCTGCATGCTCCTGCGTAAATATCTTACCGGCGCCCAGATCGGAGCCTTTTCCCAGCCTCACCTGGAACGCATCCTTATCCTGCGCTTCGAGGAGCACGAAGGGATGCCTGCAGTAAAGCTGATCGCCGAGATCATGGGACGGCGGAGCAACATTGTGCTCGTTGACGGGAAAGGCATAATCCTGGGTGCGATTAAAACCGCCACCCTTGAGCAGAATCCACGGCGCGCAGTCATGCCGGGTCTGCCCTACGCAGAGGTCCCGCCGCAGCGCAAGCTGGACCCTACGGCAGTGGAAAGGGATTCGCTGAGCAAGGCCATGCTGCCTCTGCTGGTACAGGGAATGATCCCGGAAGAAGCGCTGCTGAAAGCAGTATGCGGCATCAGCCCCCTGGCCGCCAGGGAAGCGGTTTACCGCAGCAGCTGGAATGATGAAGCGCCCATGGGCTCCATCGAGCGGCTCAGCAGCGTGCTGAGAGAACTTTTCAGCGGCAGCGGCGCGGAGGGAGCTTTCCTGATCCCGGAATTGAATATCTACGCCCCCTACCCCTTGACGCATATTCAACATTCGCCCATGCAAAGATTTTCGCAGATGAACGAACTGCTGGACCGTTTTTACGCAAAGCTGGCCCGGGCGGAGGAAAAAGAGAAGCTGCAGGGGCAGCTCCGCTCAAGGGTAAACCGCCGGAAATCGCGCCTGGAGCAGAAGCTGGAAGGGCTGGAAAAAGAACTGCGGCAAGCCGGGGAGGCGGATCGCTACCGCATCTACGGGGAGACGCTGCTCACCTATGGCGCCATGGTTGACCGGGGAGCGGCGGAGGCCACTTTGCCCCATCTCTACCAGCCGGAGGAAAGGATTACCATTCCGCTGGACCCATCCCTTAACGCCGCCGGCAATGCCCGGAAATATTTTCGCCGCTACCGCAAAGTCAGCAACAGCCGGAAGCACCTTAAAGGACAGATCAGCATGATTCATGACGAGCTTGCCTACTGCCGGGAGCTTCTCTATGCCATTGAGCAGGGCAATCTCTCCTCTCTCGCCGAAATCCGCGAGGAGCTGGTGGAGTCCGGATATATGAAGCCTCATCCCAAAGAAAGCCTGAGGCGTAAAAAGAAGCAGCGCAGGGAGAAACCCCGGCCCCTTTCTTTTAAAGCCTCCTCGGGAAACACCATCCTGGTGGGGCTGAACAATCGCCAAAATGATTACCTGACTTTCAAGATAGCAGCCGGCCGCGACACCTGGCTGCACGTGCAGGGCCTGCCTGGAAGCCACGTGATAATCAAGGGTGCTTCGGAAACGGCCGCGGAAAGTGACCTGGAGGAAGCGGCGCTGCTGGCGGCTTATTACAGCCGCGGCCGGGATCTGCCGGCCGTGGCTGTAGATTACACGGAGGTGCGCCACCTGCGGCGCGCCCCCGGGGGGAAACCGGGATTTGTCCTCTACAACCGCTATCAAACCATAACCGTAAACCCGCGCGGCGAGAAGCTAAAGCAGCTCCTGCAGCAGCACATACCGGAAAATTAGAGGCCGGAAGCCAGAGGTCAGAGGTCAAATCGCTGCAAAGAACGAGTGTGGAATTCCGGCGGGCGGGCGCGGAAGCCCGTCCCCACACGTTTGTTTCGCCAGGTTTCTAGGGGCGGCTCATGAGCCGCCCGTGGGACAAAAGGGACGTACCTGTTTGTCCCATTTTAATAGAAGCGCCTGAAGGGCCTGCCCTTGGTTCAGCCGGAGCGATAGCGCTCCCGCAGCAGGCGCAGGCCGGCCCGGAAGTCAGGCGGCAGGGGAGCACTAAAATCCAGCCGCTCTCCGCTGCGAGGGTGGATAAAGGAAATGCGGCGGGCGTGAAGCGCCTGCCCGTTTCGCAGAGACGGCGGCAAATCGGGAGTGCAGCCGGGCCCGTAAAGGGGATCGCCGGCAACGGGATGCTTGATAAAATTCAGATGAACGCGCACCTGGTGAGTGCGGCCGGTCTCAAGCCTGACCTGGAGCAGGCTAAAAGGGCCGAGTATGGCTATGACGCGGTAACGGCTGACCGCCTCTCTCCCTCCGGGGACCACCGCCATGCGCCGGCGGTGACGGGGATGGCGGCCTACCGGAGCCTCGATTTTTCCCTCCGGGGGGCTGACCCTTCCAAAAACCAGGGCGATATATTCCCGCCGCACGGTTCGCGCCCGCAGCTGCGCCGCAAGGGAGGCATGACTGAAATCATTTTTCGCAGCCAGCAGCAGCCCGGTCGTATCCTTGTCCAGGCGGTGCACGACTCCGGGACGATCCGGCCCGCCTGCAGTGGAAAGGCTTTCGCAATGATAGAGCAGCGCATTGACCAGGGTACCGCTGTCGTGGCCCGGAGCAGGATGGACGACCATCCCCCTGGGCTTGTTTATTACCAGGAGATCATCATCTTCATATACAATATCCAGCGGGAGCCGCTCCGGCAGGGGCCGCAGCGGCCGCGGCTCCGGAAGATGCACCGCAACGGTGTCACCCGACTGCAGGCGGTAGTTCTTGTCGGCGCAGGGCAGGCCGTTTACCTTAACCGCTCCCTTGGCTATCAGCTTCTGCGCCTGGCTGCGGGAAAGGCCGGAACCCGCACCGGCCAGGAAGAGATCGAGGCGCTGTCCCGCGTCCGTCATGCCGGCGGTATACTCCAATCTTTCCGCCAACTGTCCACCTCTCATTTAAATTAAAGAACAGCGCCGGCCAGGCGCTATTTTCGCGAAGCGCTTCTGCTCTTAGCCGGCGAGAGGGAGAAAAGATAAAGCATTATCGCCAGGGAGAGGATGGTCAGTCCCAGGCTGAACAGCTGAGCCAGGGTCAATCCCATCCAGACGATCGCCTCTTCACGGAAAAATTCGGTAGTAAAACGAAGAATCCCGTATAAGGCACAGAGGGCAATAAGGCTGAATCCGTCATAGAAGCGGAAGCGCTGCAGCAATTTTAGAATAATAAAAATGATCAGGCCCCCGGCGGCGGCATAGAGCTGAACCGGGTGGCGGGGAAGATCGTCCACGGCAGGTATGGCTATCGCCCAGGGAAGAGGGCTGACCCGGCCATAACAGCAGCCGTTCAAGAAGCAGCCAATCCGGCCGAAGGCATAGCTGAGAATAAGATAGGGCGCAGCCAGCTCCGTAAACTTGAAGAAGCTGATTTTCCGCCAGCGGCACCAGAGCAAGACAGCGAGAATACCGCCCAGGAAAGCGCCGTAAAAGGTCAAACCTTCAAAACGGGCAAAGAATATTTCCGCCCAGCGGCCCCGGTAATATTCCCAGTTTAAGAGGACATAAAGAATCCGCGAGCCCAGCAATCCCCCGATCACCGCAACAATGATCGCCTCAAGGGTATGGTCGGGGCTGATTTTCCAGCGGGAGGATTCCCGGGACATTAAGATGGCGGTAACGAGGACGGCCAGTGAAATCATCGCCCCGTAAGAGTAAACCGGCAAATTGCCAATATGAAAGAGAATCCGGTGCATCTGCTCATCTCCCCTTACTATTAATCAGGCTGCTGCGGGCGGCTCTCCAGGGTTGGAGTGATCCGCCAGAAAGCGAACAGAAATAAAATCACCCCGAGGACAATGGCAGTATCGGCCAGGTTGAATACCGGCGGGAAAAACTTGATGTCGATAAAATCAACCACGGTGGTGTTGCGCACCCGGTCGATAAAGTTACCCAGGGCTCCGCCCAGCTGCAGCGCCAGGCCCAGCCGCAGGAGCCTGTAGCCGGCCGGGAGAATCCGGTAATAATAGATGATCATGCCCATGACAAACAGGGTGACGATAATAAAGAAAAGGGTCCGGTAGGGGAACATTCCGAATGCCGCTCCGGGATTCCGGACATAAGTGATGGCCAGGAAATTATCGATTAAGGGGATCGACTGGCCCACTTCCATTTTCGAGGCCACCAGATACTTGGTAAACTGGTCCACGGCCACAATGGCAACCACAATTAAAAAAAAGCGCAATCCATTCCCCCCCGGCACTTCGTACCTGAGTGCTATTTTATCACAGCAGCGCCGGGGAAAACAAGCCAGCCGGGGCGCCGCTAATCGGGAAGCTGGCTGCGGTGATCCTCGTTTGTCAGGCTGTCGACCTCCTCAACCAGGCCGGTTTCCTCATCCTCGAGAGCATCTTCAAAAATCCGGGGACGCTTGTTGTGCCGCGCCACCTCCTGCCAGAAATCTTCGCTGTCAAATCCCGGATCACCGGAGAACCCGGTCCGGGTAAAGGGATGGCGCAGCAGCTCCTCTTCAACCGGGCGGCGGCCGGCGTCTGCGGCGGCCCGCTCTTCATATTCCCGGCATTGGAGGCAGAGGGGTGCTTCCGGGACCGCTTCAAGCCTGGCTGCAGAGATCATCTCGCCGCAGCGGAGGCAGATCCCGTAAGTGCCGGCCTCGATCCGCGCCAGCGCCTCCTCGACCTGGCGCAGCTGGCTGAAGCGGAGCTCTCTGAGAGAGAGGTCTTTGCTCCGTTCAAAGTTTTCCGTGCCCAAATCGGCGGGATGGTTGTCGGCAAAGGACAGATCGGTAACGCTCTCGCGCATGCCGATTCCCCACGCCCGGGAAGGGTTTTCTCCAAGTTGTTCAAGCAGCTGCCGCCGCGCCTCTCTCAAGGCAGCGGCATGTTTTTCCCAGTTACCGGCCATCTCATCCTCTCATCCTTTCAATTGTTCGTTGACAATCCTGACCAGTTCAGCAATGAAATCACCAATGAGCGGCAAGTTCAGGAGGACCAGGCGCTGCATGATGTAAACCAGCAGGGCCGCCAGCAGTGTCGCTCCCACCGCGAATCCCAGGCCGCGGGCTATTCCGCCGGTGAAATTGACCAGGATGTAGCGCCGGGGATTGTTCAGCAGGCTGATATATTCAGCCATGTTGAACCGCTCCAGATCCTGTGACAGGCGGGCCAGGCGGATAATCAGGCGCCGCTGGAGCCGCCCCTGCCGGCGGCGCCCGTCGTTCTCTGACCGGGTTTTATCACTCAACAGTATTGCCTCCCTGTTCAATCATATATTTTCCCACGGAAGCAAAAAAATTGCCGCCGCCTCATGAGGGCACTCTTCCCATGCAGCGGCGGCTCATGCAGGAAAGCGGGGCTGCTGCTTTAATCTAGACGAATAAAACCATTTTCCGCTTAGCCGGGTCTAATAGATGAGAATGGCGGGCCATAAAGGGGTGAGAAATTGTATCAGGGAACAGAGAGCCTGGTAAAGAAGGCGCGCCTGGGCAATGACGAGGCCTTTTATGAACTGATTAAGCAGCGCAAGGAATTATTGTACAGGACGGCCTACGCCTATGTAAAGAACCGGGATGATGCCCTGGATATCGTCAGCGATACTGTTTACAAGGCTTACCGCTCTTTGCGGAAGCTTAAAAAGCCGTCCTTGTTCAACACCTGGCTGACCAGGATCTTGATCAACTGCAGCCTGGACCACCTTCACAGGCGGAAGCGAGCAATTCCCGTCAAGGAGCTGGCCCACGTTCCGGTGCAAGCAAGAGAATCTTCTGAGAAGCTCGACCTGTACCGGGCCATAGATAAACTGGATGACAGGTGCCGCACGGTCATCATTTTGAAATACTTTCACGACCTGACCATTAGAGAAGTTGCCGAAATAATGCAATGTCCCCAGGGCACCGTCAAGACCTATCTGCATAAGGCGCTGAACAGCCTGAGAATTGAATTGAAGGAGGACTGGCTGAATGACTAGGGAGATTTCTGCCCTTAAGGAAGAATATGACAGCATCCCCATTCCCCCGGAGCTGGATCGCCATATCGAGCTGGCCATCCGCAGAGGAAGAAGGGCCAGGGATAAAGGCCGCCTCTTCAGATCCCTGGCCGCCGCGATCATTTTCCTGTTCTTTGGTTTCACCCTTTGCGTTAACCTATCGCCGGCTTTCGCCGCCTACTTTGCTGACATGGGCCTGGAGTCTTTGGTAAAGCTGTTCAGCTTTGATCAAGGCCTTGCCAATATAATCAAGCGCGGTTTCAGCCGGCTCCCTTCGCACTCTGTTACAGACAAAGGAATAACGCTAACTGTGGAGAGCACAGTCTACGATGGCCGGAAGCTTATTCTTGCCATAAAGATTGAATCTAACCTGGAGCTGGATAGCATCTGGTTAAAAGATCCACGCTTGCGCGGTTTTTCCGGGATAACAAAAACAAGCTGGGCCGGGCCTGATACCGGGGAAAACTCCCGTGTTTACTGGCAGTTCCTGGAGTATGAAATTAATACGGGAGAGCTGCAGGATGAGCTATTCTTCGAGTGCACGGAGATTGATATAGGCTGCTCTACCCCCGAAGGATATAAGCGCGAAACCATATCGGGATACTGGTCTATAGCTTTAAGCCCGGACAGTGACCTGGCGGAATATGAACCCATAGAAATAATGGTCAATAAAACGGTATCAATGGGCGAGATACAGTTCACTGTTGAGTCTGTAGATATATATCCCACAGTAATTGATGTTAAGATTAGCCTGGATCAGAAAAATCCCGTGAGGGTTGCAGGTTTTTATAACCCGCGGCTCATCGACGGGGAAGGACATGAATACACTTTTAAATCCTCCGCCGGGAGGGGCACGAATCGGATTCTATCCTTTGAAAGCGCTTACTTTGCCGGGACCGGGGACTTGACCCTGGCTCTGGACGGCATTTATACACTGCCTCTGTCAGAGACTTACTTCATCATTGACATTGATAACGAAACAGTTTTGGATGACGGCGGTTACGGCATTGAATTTTTGGGCAAAAACTTGATCAGCTATGCCGGCGAGGGAGAGTATCTCGAGGTCTGGTTCAAACCTACAGACGAGGAGTATGAAGCGGCGGATAACAGATTCTTGTGGATAGATCACCGGGTTCATGATCTGTCGGGCAATCCCTATGACATAACTTTTCTTTCCACATGCGTAAACGATTGCAATCAATATGGGATAGGATTTGATGTGAGCAAGGAGGTGCCGGCCGCGGTCAAGGTAAAAATTACCGGTATATCCAAGGGTATCATGAAGCCGCTGCGAATTAAGCTGAACTAACAGGTTTATGTTTAAAAATCACCCCGGCCCCCCTTTTTCAAAGGGGGGAGTATATTTGAGTCTTTATCAAAGGGGGGAGTTATTTTGAGTCTTTTTCCAAAGGGAGGAGTTATTTTGAGTCTTTTTCAAAGGGAGGAGTATAGAGAGTAATAAGCCGTGCACGCCCAAAGGGGGATATGCGGGCGGGCGTGGAAGCCCGCCCCTACGCCGGGCCGGACGTGCCCTTCCACATCGGGCGGGTTCGCCAATTGAGAGGTGAGAGTGAGAAGTTGGAAGTGAGAGATTCACGGCTGTTCATTGCCGGGATTATCTATTATGCATCGTGAGCGAAGCGAAGGATCTCCATACCGGGCTGCAACCTAATGAGGAGTTCCTATAGATCGTTCGAGAAAGCTCTTCTTTTTAAGGAGGGTGTCTTCCTTTTTAAGAACAAGGTTTTGTATAGAGCTGCAAGCCAAAAGTCCCCCTTTTCTAAAGGGGGATTTAGGGGGATTTTATTATCCCTGCGGCAGCCGTAGTCAAGATTTTTAAATCCCCCCCGGCCCCCCTTTTTCAAAGGGGGGAGTATATTTGAGTCTTTTTCAAAGGGGGGAGTATATTTGAGTCTTTTTCAAAGGGGGGAGTATATTTGAGTCTTTATCAAAGGGGGGAGTTATTTTGAGTCTTTTTCCAAAGGGAGGAGTTATTTTGAGTCTTTTTCAAAGGGAGGAGTATAGAGAGTAATAAGCCGTGCACGCCCAAAGGGGGATATGCGGGCGGGCGTGGAAGCCCGCCCCTACGCCGGGCCGGACGTGCCCTTCCACATCGGGCGGGCGTGGAAGCCCGCCCCTACGCCGGGCCGGACGTGCCCCTCCACATCGGGCGGGCTCGCCAATTGAGAGGTGAGAGTGAGAAGTTGGAAGTGAGAGATTCACGGCTGTTCATTGCGGGATCACCCATCATTGCATTCTGGCGAAGCGAAAAAGTTGAAAGGATAGCAATAGGGGCTGCCCTATTGGGGCAACCCCTTTGTAACCAATATGCTGCACCCCCGGTCAGGTGTTGAGCAGGGAATGGCAGCGGGGGCAGAGTTCGCCTTCGGCCGGCGCAGCGTAGATCCAGCAGCGGGGGCACTTGGCCGCCGGCGCCTTTTTCACCGTCATTTTAAGCGGCAGCTCCTGCCCTTCTTGAGCCCCGGCAGGCGCCCGGTTCAGGCCTTCGCAGAGCTCCACGGACGAGACGATAAAAATTTCGGCCAGCTGCTCCCGGTACTGCTCCAGCAGCCGGTAGAGATCGCCTTCGGCCCAAACTGTGAGGGCCGCTTCGAGCGAGCTGCGGATGAGCTTCTCCCGGCGCGCCTCTTCGAGAACGCGGGTGGCCTCTCCGCGCACCGCCAGCAGCTCGTCCCAGCGCCGCTCCAGCTCCGGATCGTCCCACGCCGGGTCCGCTTCCGGCCAGCCGGCCAGCTGGACGCTGGGCAGGCGCTCGCCGGGCAGCTGCTGCCAGATCTCTTCGGCGGTAAAGCTGAGCACCGGGGCCATCAGCCGGGTCAGGCTCTCCAGGACGGTCATCATTACCGTCTGGACGGCCCGCCGCGCCGGATCATCCGCCGCCGAGCAGTAGAGACGGTCTTTCTGCACGTCCAGGTAAAAATTGCTCAGGTCCACGGTGCAGAAATTATGCAGTGCCTGGTAAACGATGTGGTAGGTGCATTCTTCATAGGCTTGCGTGACCCGCTTGATCAGCCGGTTGAGCCGCTGCAGCACCCAGCGGTCGAACTCCGAGAGGTCCCGGTAATCAACCGCCTCCTTGGAGAAGTCGAAATCAAAGCAGTTCCCCAGCAGGAAGCGGCAGGTATTGCGGATCTTCCGGTAGACCTCGGAAAGCTGCTTCAAGATCTCCGGGGAAAGGTGAATATCGCTGGTATAATCAGCCGAGGCCACCCAGAGCCGCAGGATATCGGCGCCGTACTCTTCGATGATCTCGGAGGGAGCGATGACATTGCCCAGCGACTTGGACATCTTCCTCCCCTCGCCATCAACCACCCAGCCGTGGCTGAGGACGGCGCGGTAGGGCGGTTCTCCACGCACCGCCACCGCCGTAAGGAGAGACGAATGAAACCAGCCGCGGTACTGGTCGCTCCCCTCGAGATAGAGGTCCGCCGGCCAGCGCAGCCCAGGCCTCCCCTCGAGCACGGCAAAATGGCTCGTTCCCGAATCGAACCAGACATCCATGGTATCGGACTCCTTGCGGAAGGAGCCGCCGCCGCATTCGGGGCATTTAAAACCAGGCGGCAGGATCTCGGCTGCCTCCCGGGCATACCAGGCATCGGAGCCTTCCCGGGCAAAAAGGCGGGCCACCGCCTCGATGACCTGCGGATCGATGATCGCCTCGCCGCAGCCCTCGCAGTAGAAGATGGGAATGGGCACGCCCCAGATCCTCTGGCGCGAGATGCACCAGTCCTGCCGCTCGGCAATCATGTTGTGGATCCGCTCCTCGCCCCAGGAAGGAGTCCACTTGACCTTGCGGACAGCTTCGAGGGCCTCTTTGCGGAAGCCATCAATGGAGGCAAACCACTGCTCCGTAGCCCGGAAAAGCACGGGCTCCTTGCAGCGCCAGCAGTGGGGATACTGGTGCTCATAGGAAGAAGCATTCAGCAAAACCCCTTCGCGCTCCAGCGCCCGGATCACCGCTTCGCCGCCGTCGGCATAAGACATCCCGGCAAACTCTCCCGCCTCGCCGGTGAAATGCCCGCGGTCGTCAATGGGGCTCAGCACCGGCAGCCTGTAGAGCCGGCCCACCTCGTAGTCTTCCAGGCCGTGCCCCGGAGCGGTATGGACACAGCCGGTGCCCTGCTCCAGGGTGACATGTTGGCCCAGGATGAGCGGTGATTCCCGGTCAAAGAGAGGATGGCGGCAGACAATCCCCTCCAGCTCCCGCCCCTTGAAGCGGCGCCGCACTTTCCATGGCCCGCCGCCCAGCTCGGCGCTGACGCTCTCAAGCAGCCCTTCTGCAAGAAGATACTTTTCATCGCCCGCTTCCGCGAGCACGTAATCCAGATCAGGATGGAGGCAGATGGCCAAGTTGGCCGGGATGGTCCAGGCCGTTGTCGTCCAGATGATGCAGTATGCGCCTTCAGTTCCTCCGAGAAGGCCGCGGTCGTCAATCACCGGAAATTTTACATAAATTGAATCGGCCCGGTGATCGGCATACTCCACTTCGGCCTCGGCCAGGGCAGTTTCGCAGTCGGGACACCAGTAGACCGGCCGGAGACCTTTGTAGATATAGCCTTTTGAGACCATCTCCCCGAAAACGGATATCTGGCGGGCTTCATACTCCTTCGCCAGGGTCAGGTAGGGGTCTTCCCAGCATCCCCGCACCCCCAGGCGGCGGAACTGCTCCCGCTGGATACCAACGTACTCCAGGGCATATTCGCGGCACATTCGCCGGAACTCTATGGGAGATACCTCTTTCCGGTTAATCCCCCTGGTTTTGATGATCTGGTGCTCTATAGGCAGGCCGTGCGTATCCCATCCGGGCACATAGGGGCTGTCAAAACCGCGCATGGTCTTATATTTTACCACGAAATCCTTGAGCACCTTGTTCAGGGCGGTGCCCATGTGGATGTCGTTGTTTGCATAGGGCGGTCCGTCATGTAGGATATACTGCGGCGCTCCCCGCCGCTGCCGGAGCACCTGTCCGTAAATATCTATTTTATCCCAGTAGCCCAGTATTTCCGGCTCCCGCTTGGGCAGCTGCGCCCGCATGGGAAACTCTGTACGGGGAAGATTGAGTGTTTCGCGATAATCCTTCATCTTTACCTGCCTCCTGGTTCCCTGGATAATAAAAAATCTCCTCCCTTTAGGGACGAGATTGCTCCCGCGGTACCACCCTCCTAGCCGCCGGGCCGGCACCGCCGCCGGCGGCCTCTCTCCGCATACCCTTTAACGGGGGCTCCGCCCGTGTCTACTCTCCATGCGGATTTCGCACGGTAACTCCCGGGAGATCTTCGGCAGCAGTGCTTCACCGGGCTTGCACCTGATCCCGGCTCTCTGAAGAAGCGTACTGCAGCTTACTGGCCCGTTCATCGCCTGTTTATTGCGTATTGCCGAACTCAGGTTAAATTATACCAATAATACCCCGAATAATCAATTCTTATTCGCCCAGTCTTTGCCTGCCGCCGGGGGGTGACTGATCCTGCTGGGGAATCCATTCCTCCATCTCCAGTGCGGCAAGCTGCGCCTCGATAAAGGAGCGAAAGCGCATTTTAAACACCTGGGCCTGTTTGATCAGTTCATCGTGTTCGGTTAGAATCTTGCTGGCCCGGTAGCGGGCGTCTTCGATAATCCGCTGCGCTTCGCGATCAGCTTCGCGGCGGATCAGGTCGGCCTCGCGGTTGGCATTCTGCTTCACCTCTTCAGCGGCTTCCTGGGCGATGACAATGGCGTTATGCATTGTCTCTTCCATCTTCTGGTAGCTTTTCATCTTCTCGTTTAGCTGGTTAACCTGATCCTTCAGTTCGATGTTCTCACGCAGGATCTGCTCAAAATCCTTGGCCACGCGATCCAGAAATTCGTTAACCTCCTCGACGGCGTACCCGCGAAAAGAGTGACCAAATTCTTTATTATGAATGTCCATCGGTGATAAAGCCATTTCTTTTCCTCCCCTAAAATTCAGTTCTGATATATTTATAAAGGCAGCCATGTTAAATTTCGACAATCTTCATGGCGTTCCTGCTCATTCTTTAAATTTATTTAGCCTAAGGCCCAGCCTTCCCTTGCGGCTTTTCCCGGTCAGCTCGGCAATTTCAACACTGCCGCGGCCGCGAACGGTGATCCGGTCACCCCGGTTCAGCCGGCAGGAAGGTGTTTCCACGAGCCGCCCGTTCACCTGTACCAGGCCGCCTTTGATCAGGATTACCGCCCGCGCCCGGGAGATACCGAAACCCAGCGCCAGCACCGCATCGAGGCGTAAAGCGGCCACAGTCCCGCTAATTTCTTTGCCGCCGCCAGCCGGAGCGGCGGCGCCGGTCCCCGCTTCAATGCCGGAACGATCATTCTTTTCACGGCTCATTCGCACACCCCCTACCCATTAGAAAAAGAGACGCCCCACCAGCTGACGCACGACCAGTAATAGCATCCACAATATTAGCGCGGATAGATCCATGTAGCCCATGCCCAGCCTAACCGGGGGAACAATCCGCCGCAGCGGGGCCATCAGCGGTTCGGTCAGCACGAAACAGAAGCTGAAGATCTGCCGCAGAATGGGATACCGGTAAAACTGGCCCTGGAACCAAGAGAGGATAATCCGGCCCAGGATTATATATAAATAGATTTGTATAAAAATTAAAAGCCCGCTGCCAATAATCTCGATTCTATCTCACCTACCCGTCACCCTGTCCGCTTGCCAAAAAGAGCGGTGCCTATGCGCACCAGAGTGGCCCCTTCCTCGACAGCCACGGTGTAGTCGTTGGTCATCCCCATGGACAGCTCCTTCAGCTCCATTCCCGGGCGGGCACAGGCCTCTTGCAGCTCGCGCAGGCGGCGGAATATGGGCCTCGTCTCAGCAGGATCGTCACAATAAGGAGCCATGGTCATGAGCCCCTCTATCTTTATCCGGGAAAAGCCGTGCATCGCCTCCAGAAAATCGGGAAGTTCAACCTCTGAAAGGCCAAACTTGCTCTTTTCGCCGGAGATATTAAGCTGCACCAGGCAGCGGGCCTCCGTATCGAGACGCTCCGCCCGGCGCTGCAGCTCCCTGGCCAGGGAAAAGCGATCCAGCGAGTGAATCAGGCTAAAGGCGTTCAGCACTTCTTTGACTTTGTTGGTCTGCAAATGGCCGATAAAGTGCCAGCGCAGCTCCGGAAAAAGCTGCAGCTTCGGCTTCGCCTCTTGAAGCCGGTTCTCACCGAAATCGCGCAATCCCAGCGCCGCCGCCTCGCGGATTTCATCGGGACCGACAGTTTTGGTCACCGCCACGAGACGGATCCCCGAAGGAGAGCGGCCGGCGCGCCGCGCCGCGGCGGCGATCTCCATTTGAATATGCCGCAAATTTTTCTTCAGCATAACTTCTCCCTCTTTCCCAGCTTCACGGCCGGCTCCTACCATTATACCCCATACTCCAACTTCACCAATGGGGCATCAATTCAGGCGCTGTCCCTCTTCTACCAGCGCCGGCCGTGCTATGACCATGCTGCCGGCTTCGATGCCCTCTACCATGGCCCGATCATCCATTATCCGGATTATGGCAACTTCATTAAATTTAACCTTCCCGCCCTGATTTAGAAAAACCCCCGCGACGCCTTCCCGATCCACCAGCGCCCCTGCCGGTATGATTATCCCCTCCCGGCGATCAATAATCAGATCCGCGGATGACCAGCGCAGCCCCTCAAAGCCGGCAAATTGTTGAGTGACGCAATATGTCAGGCAGACCTTTTCGTTCTCGTTATCGATCTCCGCAGAAATGAGATCCGCTGAAACGGGCTGCCCGGGCGCAAAAGAAAACTCCAGCAAAACCGTATTCCGGGCTGCCACGGTCCTGCCCGGATCGAGCGGCAGCACCATGTGATAGAACCAATGCCAGTTGTCGATGAGCTTCAGGATGGGCCGGCCCTCCTCCACATAGAGGCCCTCCACGGCTGTAAAGTTGTCCCGTGAAGCGGCGGCAAACTCTTCTGCCGTCAGGCAGGGATTCCCTGCAACATTTTCCCAACCGTCCAGCTGGTGCAGCAGCAAGCCGGCTTCCGGAAGAAGCAGGTTAACTCTATCAGCGAGCCATGGCGGCAGCTGCCCGGTTACGATGAGCTGCCTTTCCGAATCTTCCTCCTCCTGGGCGCCGGTTATCCGGGCCAGATATGACTTGATCTTCTCCCAGAAATATTCGGCCTGCGTCTCTTCCTCCTCTTGCAACTTCTCGAGCTCTGCGGGTGTCAGCGGCGCCAGGACCGCAGCCGCAGTGCCGGCAGCGGCTCTCTCTCCGGAGGGGGCCAGCTCGACGATAACACCTGAACAGGGCGCCTTGAGCAGCAGCTCCCGCCGGGTTAGCATCCCTTCAACCCCTATCCGCTGCTCCATGGTGCCCTCTTCCGCGGCTACGACCTGCAGCCGCCGGGCCAGAATAAAGGGCCCCATCCAGTGGTAGCCGGCCTGCAAAACCAGCAGGGCGGTCAAGGCAAGGATAACATAGAATACCGCAGCCTGCTTGAAATGGGCAAAACGGCGCCCTCCTCCCGGCAGCACCTCCAGCCGGCGATGAGGAAGCCCCGTTTCAGCGCGGCGCCGGCGCCGGCTCAACTATCCTTCACCTCTCCGGCGGGACCGGCTTTTCGCAGGGCGATGAGCCCCATCATCCGCCCGGTCTTACCCTTTTCGCGCCGGTAGGAGTAGAAAAGGTCGGGCCGGCAGGAGGTGCACCAGCAGCCGCCCGGGGCCAGGTGTTCAGGTTTTATCCCGGCGCGTCGCAGTTGAACTTCATTTATCGCCGCCAGGTCCAGGTGAAAAGCGCCCCCGGAGGCCTTCCAAAGGTAGGGTTTGCCGCTCCAGCCGGCTTCGATGAATTGCCCGGCCACATCTCTGCCAACGACATAGCAGCGGCCGCAAATGCCCGGGCTGACCGCCGCCAGCATGGCGGCAGAATCGGCCCCGAAACGCCGCTGCAGCGCGGCGGCAACCTGCCCGGCCATATTTTGCAGCGTGCCCCGCCAGCCGGCGTGGGCCAGCGCCACCGCCGGCACATCGGGAGCCGCGAGGAAAAGCAGCAGGCAGTCGGCAGCATAGCCGGTCAGCGGCAAGCCCGGCGCCGCGGTTATCAGGGCGTCGCCTTCTCCCAGGAAGCTGCGCGGCACGGCGCCCCGCCCGCGGTCTGCCGCGCCGGCCTCGCGTATCCCCACTCCGTGCACCTGGATGGCGGCAACAACATCGCCCGGTTGAAAGCCCCAGTGTCCGAGAAAGCGCCGCCTGTTCTCCCAGACGCGGCTGTATTCGTCGCCGGTGTGGAATGCAGTATTTAGCGAGGCCATTGCCCCCTCGCTGCAGCCGCCGGCGCGGGTGGAGAAGGCATGGATTACATTGCCGCACTCCGCCAGCAGCGGAGCCTGCAGGTATAGAAGTCCCCCGCGCCTGTAAAGCTGAAAGCCTTTATCCGCTCCTGCGTTCATGTTTTCCACTCCACCGCGGCGCCTGCGGACAGGGAACGGGGCAGGTCAATGAGCCGCTGGTTGCGGGAGCCGCGGTAGGGAAGGGTGAGGTCGCGCTCCTTCCGGATATAGGGGCCGTCGACCAGCAGCGTCCCTGCCTCAAGCAGGCGGCGGACATGGAGATCGCTCTCACTTTTCTGAAGAAGAGCTTCAAAGGTATAACCGCTGTAAAGAACCAGGCTCCATCCGAGACGGCGGATCTCCTCCGCCAGGCCGGCCAGGGGCACAGCCTGCTCGAAGGGCTCGCCGCCCGAAAAGGTCACCCCGTCGATCCCCTGCGCCTCTTTGATCCGGCTCAGCAGCTCTACAGAATCAATCTCCGTCCCGCCCGCGGGGTCATGCGTCTCCGGGTTGTGGCATCCGGGACAGCGATGCGAACAGCCCTGGAAGAACAGCGCGAGGCGAATTCCCGGGCCGTCGACAATAGATTCAGGGACTATCCCGGCCAGGCGCAGCTTCACTGGGCGTCACGCGGCGCAAAATGGGGCCGGCGGTCCTTCAGTTCATATCTTTTGGCCTCGTTGAAGCGGTCGTCAGTGGAGAGATAACCGGTGATGCGGCGAATCCTCCGGATGGCGGTGCTGCCGCACTGGGGGCAGCTCTCGTTGAAGACGCCGCTGAAAGCACAGGCGCGGCATTCGTCCACCGGAAAGTTGATCCCGCCGTAGCCCACATCCGATGCGGCCATGCAGCGGATAATGCGGTCGACCGCCTCTATATTGTGCAGCGGCGGCGCCTCCAGCTCCACGTAGCTGATATGGCCGGCGTTGCAAAAACGGTGAAAACGCCCCTCGATCCCGAGCTTGTCCGTAATGGAAATGGCATAGTTCACCGGCAGGTGAAAGGAGTTGGTGTAATACTCCTTGTCCGTGATTCCCGGCAGCAGCCCGAAGCGCTCCCGGTCTATCTTCACGAAGCGGCCGGAAAGCCCCTCCGCCGGCGTGGCCAGCAGGACAAAATTGAGGTCGTATTCCTCGCTAAACTGCTCGCAGCGCCGGAACATGTGATCGACAATCTGCAGCCCCAGCTGCAGCGCCTCCTCATCTTCGCCATGATGCTTCCCAATGAGCAGCTGCAGCGTCTCGGCCAGGCCGATAAAGCCAATGGCCAGGGTGCTGTGCTTGATCGCCTCGCCGATAGTATCATCGGGAGCCAGATTCTCCGAGCAGAGGTAGAGCTTCTCCCCCATTAAAAAGGGCAGGTCCCTGACACGCAGCCTGGAGATCACTTCGAAGCGGTGCAGCAGCTGCCGGGCGGCAAGGCGGAGCATCCGGTCCAGCTCAACAAAGAAAAGCTCCTGCCCGCCGCGGCTTTCAAAGGCAAGGCGGGGCAAGTTCAGCGTGGTAAAGGCAAAGTTGCCCCGCCCGGCCGATACTTCGGGGCCGTGGCGGTTGCCGATAACCCGGCTGCGGCAGCCCATGTAGGCAACCTCGTCGCCATATTTGCGGTTAAAGCTGCTGTCCATAAAGCTGAAGGTGGGATTCATCCGGCGTGCCGCTACTTTCAAGGCCAGCCGGTAAAGATCGTAGTTCGGATCTTCCGGGTTAAAGTTGACCCCCTCTTTGACCCGGAAGACCAGATTGGGAAAGATGGGGCTCTCTCCGCGGCCCAGGCCGCGGTAAAAGGCCTCCAGAATGGCCTTGGTAACGGCTCTTCCCTCCGCGGTGATATCGGTCCCCAGGTTAATGGAAGAAAATGGCACTTGAGCCCCCGCCCTGGAGTGCATAGTGTTAAGGTTATAGATCAACCCTTCCATAGCCTGGTAGATCTCATCCTCGCCGGGCTGCTCCTTCAGGCCGCGGATTATCTCGCCCATGCTGCGGTCAAAATGGGGAAAACTCTGCCCCCCAAACATATCGTTCTGGTTGCTCTGCAGGATAATCGCCGCCTGGGCTGCCGCCGAAGCGATCCGCTTCGGCGGCCGGATGTAGCCGTAGCCGGTATTGAAGCCTTCCTTGAGAAGGCGGGTCAGGTCAATCTGGAGGCAGTTTAAGGTCTTGCTGTAGTAATCGAGATCATGGATGTGAAAATAACCCTCCATGTGCGCCGAGGCAAATTCTTCCGGCAGGAGATTGCTTAAGTAATATTTCTTGCTCGCAGCCATGGCGATCTGCAGCATTTTGGCCGAGGGAGAGTTACTGATATTGGCATTCTCCCGGTTGGTTTCGACGAGGATCTCTTTGACCACATCCATGAGCTCCGATTTGGCTTCACGGATCCGGGTGCGCCGGTCGCGGTAAAGAATGTAGGCCTTGGCCGTGCGGGCATGTCCATTTTCAATGAGCACCTTCTCAACGGCATCCTGGACCTCCTCCACCGCGGGGACAATGCCGTTGTAGCCGGTTTTCTGCAGGTAGCGGATCACCTGGACAGTCAGGTTTTCAGCGATGTCCCGGTTGCTGCCCCCGACAGCACTGACCGCCTTGAAAATGGCATCGGTAATCTTGACCGGGTCAAAAGGAACCACCCGGCCGTCCCGTTTCCGGATCTCCTTGAACATTTTCTCCTCGCTATCGCGGTTGCCGTGTAAAGCAGCCATATCAGCCATTATCCTGCTCCTCCTTTTTTCCGGCTTCGGACGGCGCGCTCTCCTCTCTCTGCCGGAGCATCTTATCAAGTTCTCTTTTAAAAGTTTCGATGTCGGGGAACTGGCGGTAGACGGAGGCGAAGCGAACGTAAGCCACTTCGTCAATTTGCCGCAGCCTTTCAAGCACATACTCCCCGATCTCGCCGGAGAAAATCTCCCTGGCGTAGTTGCTGCGAAGCTCCTGCTCCAGGCTTTCTACCAGCTGCTGCCATGTGGAGAGGGGAATATTGCGCTTCCGGCCGGCCAGGATCAGGCCCCGGAGGACCTTGTTGCCGTCAAAAAGTTCCCTGCGCCCGTCGCGCTTGATCACCACGAGGGGTTCTTCCTCGATCTTCTCCATGGTGGTAAAGCGCTTAGAACAGCCGTTGCACTCCCGCCGCCGCCTGATGGCGGCGCCTTCCTGGGTGGCGCGGGAATCTAGAACCCGGCTGTCCTGTGCGCCGCAGTAAGGGCATTTCATCGTCTCTTCCGCCTATATCTTGTGTTGGAATCATTATAAACCACAATATCTAGTATGTAAAGGATAGATCAGGAAAAAGATCAAAAAAAGTTTATCCTGAGCGAAGCGAAGGATCTCTGAGCGAAGCGAAGGATCTCTGAGCAGTTCTCCCCCCTTTGGAAAAGGGGGGGGCGGGGGGGATTTAAATTGCATTAATCACATTAACCATAAAACAAAATTAAGCGAATCCCTTAAATGCCCAAATCCCCCTAAATCCCCCTTTAGAAAAGGGGGACTTAAAAGCCTGCCCATGCATTTACTTTTAGAACGGCCCCAAATCTGTGCCGTAAAACATAAAATACCGCCTTTAGAGAAAAAACCTCTTCTAAACCGGTGCCCGGTACCTCACCGGCGGGCGAGGCATGCCTCGCATATTGGAGGACGGAAGTCAGACGTTAAAGCGCCAAACCGGAATGTTCGAGCTGACATGCCCGGCCTCTACAACTAGAACCCTGCCTTAACAGGTAAAACAGGTAACCTTGGTAATGGGCAATTTCCTGCCTCTATCTTCTTGCTTCTGTTTTCCTGAACGGGCGGGCGTGGAAGCCCGCCCCTACGGCTACAGATGAAATGCCTGCCGCGGAGTGGAAATCCCGGCTGGCTTTGGAACAGCTTTTTGATCTCCCTTTAAAAAGATTCCTAAATTCTCCCCCCTTTGAAAAAGGGGGGGCGGGGGGGATTTAAATTGCATTAATCACATTAACCATAAAACAAAATTAAGCGAATCCCTTAAATGCCCAAATCCCCCTAAGTCCCCCTTTAGAAAAGGGGGACTTAAAAGCCTATCCCATGCATTTACTTTTAGAACAGCCCCAAATCTGTGCCGTAAAAAACTAAAGGCTGCCCTCGTGGACAGCCCCCTATACCATATATTTCCGACCTCTGACATCCGACCTCCGGCCTCTATTCCGTAACGGGGTGGTCTACCAGAATAGTGTCTACTCCAATCTTGACAATTTTCTCCCAGGGAATGAGGTAATCCTTGCCGCGGGACAGCTTCCCCAAAATCCCTCCTGCTGCAGGAACGATGATCGCTTTGATCGCTCCTTTTTCCAGGTCGAGCTCCAGGTCCCTGATCATCCCCAGCCTGCGGCCGTCGTTGACATTGACCACATCTCGTTCCCGCAATTCGCTTATTCTAATCAACAGCTTTCTCCTCCCGGCGGTATCTATGCCTATTATACGCCCTCCGCCGCTGATAGGCAATTCAACTTTGTTTATACTTAAAAACCCGTCACAAAAATTAGAAATGAGATGTTTATAATTATAATATCAGCTTTATGTGGTAAGCGTGGCCTGGAAATAGTCCGGGCACAATATGGGACAAATAGTACCTCCCCTGCGTCCCATGTGGAACAAACAGGCAGGTCCCCAGTGTTCCGTATCGCCGGGGTCTTGTTACTTGGGAGCTGCCTCTTGCTGCAGGATGAGGTTGTCGGAGTTGTAGGCGGTCACCGGCTGCGGCAAGAAGAACTGCCGGCAAATTAGAACACTGACAAGCAGCGCCAGCAACGCCAAGAAGATGATTCGTCCGCGCATTTCCTGCCCTCCTACTGAACGTGTTTTCGCAGGTGGCCCAGGGCGGCCTTCTCCAGGCGGGAAACCTGTGCCTGGGAGATGCCGATCTCATCAGCTACCTCCATCTGTGTTTTCCCCCGGTAGAAGCGCATCGTCAGGATCATCTTTTCCCGCTCGCTAAGCCGGGTCATGGCCTCCTTGATCGCCAGGATCTCCAGCCAGCGCTCATCGTTGTTCTTCTCATCGCTGATTTGGTCCATGACAAAGATGGGATCACCCCCGTCATGGTAAATGGGTTCAAAAAGAGATACCGGCTCCTGGATTGCATCCAGCGCGTTGACTATCTCCTCCGATTTCAGGTTCAACTCGGAGGCAATTTCACCGATGGAAGGTTCGCGGGAAAATCTGTTGGCCAGCACATCCCTTACCTGCAGGACCTTGTAGGCGATGTCGCGCAGGGAGCGGCTGACACGGATGGGATTGTTGTCCCTGAGATAGCGCCGGATCTCTCCTATAATCATGGGTACGGCATAAGTAGAAAACTTGACATTCTGCTTCAGGTCAAAGTTGTCGATAGCTTTGATCAGGCCGATACAGCCGACCTGGAAGAGATCGTCCACATATTCGCCCCGGTTGTTAAACCGCTGGATCACGCTGAGAACCAACCGGAGGTTGCCGCTAATTAATTTCTCCCGGGCTTGCCTGTCTCCTTTCTGCATGGACTCAAAAAGCTGCCGCATGATCTTGTTCTTCAGTACTGGAAGCTTGGACGTATTTACGCCACAAATTTCCACTTTGTTCAATTTGTTCGCCCCTCGCAGCTGTTGAGAGATAACTAGAGTATCTCCCGGGAGGCGCTTTTTATACCGCCGCCGCTGCCGGGCGATCATGAGCTTATTCCATCTTCCGGATCTCCCGCTGCAGCCTCTTGATAATGCGCTTCTCCAACCTTGAAATATAGGATTGCGAAATCCCCAGCAGCTCGGCAACCTCTTTCTGGGTTTTCTCCACGCCGTTGACCAGTCCAAAGCGGAGCTCCATGATCCGCCGCTCCCGGTAGCTCAATTTATCCATGGCCAGGTAGAGCAGCTTCCTCTCCACCTCTTTTTCAATATTTTTTAGGACCAGGTCTCCCTCGGTGCCGAGAACATCGGAAAGAAGCAGCTCGTTGCCGTCCCAGTCCACGTTCAGCGGCTCGTCAAAGGAGATCTCGGTCCGCACCCGGTTGTTGCGCCTTAAAAACATGAGAATTTCGTTTTCTATGCACTTGGAGGCATAGGTGGCCAGTTTTATATTTTTATGAGGGTCGAAGGTATTCACCGCCTTGATCAGGCCGATGGTCCCGATAGAGACCAGGTCGTCAATATTAATCCCTGTATTTTCAAATTTTCTGGCGATATATACAACCAGCCGCAGGTTCCGCTCGATGAGGATTGTGCGGACAGCCCCGTCTCCCTTTTTCAGCTTTTCCAGCAGGTAGCCCTCCTCCTCCAGGCTGAGCGGTGGGGGTAGCGCTTCACTGCTGCTGACATAGTAGATATAATCCAGGTAATCCAAGCCCAGAATACGCCGCAGGCGGAGATACACAAGCTTCAGGCCCAGGACCAACAGTTTCTTTCTTTTCATCAATGCACCCCCGTTAATTAAAGCTAACCGGCGCGAAGCAGATCCGGCGGCAGCAGGGCCCGGTATTCAGCCGCCGGCCCAAATCCATGCCGGGTCAACCCAAGAAAAACCTGGGTGCCGATGGGCCGGCTCCTGCCGCCTTCCAGAAATGCCACACCGTCAGGTTTAAAGCCCAGCAGAATCTCGCTTCTGCGGGCGATTCCCCGGCAAGGGATGAGGGTAAAAGAGCGCGCCAGCGCCGGATCCGCCAGCTGCTCCAGGGCGCTCCACGGTTCCGCTCCCTCTTTAGCCAGGCAGCTGTATACCTGCGGCGGCAGCAGCCCCTCCAGGCTGCGGTAATCTATAACGATTACCGGGAAGCCGGAAAAGGGGTCCCGGAGCCGGTTTCCCGTGTCCAGTAAGGCCGGCACGGTTTTCTCTTTTCCCTGCCAGGCCACCAGCAGCTCCGCCCGCCAGAGCTTTTGCCATTTTTTATCTTCAAACAGCGGCCTTAGCAGGCCGAAGAGCAGGTAAATCAAGATACATGTACCCGATATCAAGAAGAGGCCGCTTGGAAAGTTAAAGAGGCGGCGGGGAAGGTCAAAGTTCAGTATCGCGGTGAGAGCTCCGGCGACGGTGAAGGAAGCGAGAAAAAAGACACCCCAGCAATAAAATGTCTCCATCGGGCGCAGCGGCCGTAAAGCGAAGAGAATCATCAGCAGGGGCGCCGCCAGAATCACAACCACTGTCAACCATGTCGGATGAGGAAAAATCACGAGAAGGACAGCCGGAACGCCCAGTGCCGCTCCGGCCAGCAGCCTTCCGAAACCCACTTTGCGGTGAAACAGCTTTGCCGTGAAAAGCAACAGAAAGTAATGCACCACCAGGTTGAGAAAAAATAGAAGGTCAAGATACATTTTTTACACCCCCGCCGGGAGGGGCTTGTTCTTAAATATATATGAACAGACCTCCGTAGATATGCCCTATTATAAGCGGCGGCATAGCAGAAGTCTGTCGCAGTTTGGCAGAGCCTAAGCCAAATAATATGATAAAAAACTTTCCCGCTTAATTCGGGAAAGTTTTTCAGTTAAAGAACTTTTTTACCGGAATAAATTAGTTTTCGGCGATCTTTTCAGCCTGTTCCCCATAACGGGACCAGGCCGGGCGGTCAATATCTCTGCCGCGGGCATAATCACTGTAACCCGGTTCATGGAACGCCTGCTGCTGGGCATGGGGTTTTCCCTTAAAACCTGTGGCAATCACCGTAACACGGACCCGGTCCTGCAACTGCGGGTCAATTGTGGCTCCGAATATGATCACGGCGTTGGGATCGATGGAGTTGCTTGCAATATCGGCGGCCTCCTGGACCTCGAAGAGGCTCAAATCGGGCCCGCCGGTCACATTAATCAGCAAACCGGTAGCTCCCTCGATGGAGGTTTCCAGCAGGGGGCTGCTGATCGCTGCCTGGGCCGCTTCTGCGGTGCGGTTTTCGCCGCCGCCCTCGCCCACGCCCATCAGCGCAGGCCCCTTTTCGGACATGATCGTGCGAATATCGGCAAAATCAAGGTTTATTAATCCCGGGACTGCAATTAAGTCGGAAATGCTCTGCACCGCCTGGCGGAGCACATCATCGACCACTCGAAAGGCTTCCAGGATAGGCGTCCGCTTCTCGATTACCTGGAAAAGGCGATCATTGGGAATGGTGATTAAGGTATCAACCTTATCGCGCAATGCGGCTATCCCCTCCCCGGCCTGCCGCTGACGCTTCCGTCCCTCAAAACTGAAGGGCTTCGTCACCACGCCCACCACCAGGGGGCGCTTTAGCGGAGAAGCGTCGAGCTCGCGGGCCACTTCGGCAATTACCGGCGTAGCCCCGGTACCGGTGCCGCCACCCATGCCTGCTGTGAGGAAGATCATGTCCGCACCGCGCAGGTTCTCTTTAATCAGCTCGCGGCTCTCTTCGGCGGCCTGCCGGCCGATCTCCGGGTTGGCCCCGGCGCCCAGCCCCTTGGTCAGCTTCTCGCCAATCTGCAGCTTTACCCCCGCACTCACCAGGTGAAGCGCCTGCGCATCGGTGTTGACGGTGATAAATTCAACCCCTTTCAAGCCGGCGTTGATCATCCGGTTGACCGCATTGTTCCCGCCGCCTCCGATGCCGACAACCTTGATCGAGGTGAATTGAGCTTTTTCATTGTCAAATTCGATCATCTCTCCGGAACACCTCCTTCAGAAGCTGCATTTTACTCAATATACTCGTTCAGCCAATCTTTAAACCTCTGCCATAATCCCGGTTTCTTCTTATACCCCGCTGTGCCGCGTTCCTGGTAATACCTGGGCTGCTGCTTGTATGCATAGTAGAGCAGCCCTACAGCATTGGTATAGATGGGATTTTGAATGCCCACATAATCAAATTCCGCCCGGCGCACCTGGTCGCTTTCAAAGAAAAAGGCAGCCATTTCGATTAATCCCTTCATTTGGGATACACCGCCGGTAAATACGGCTCCTGCCGGGGGCAGTCCGGGCCAACCCATCTTAATCATCTCTTCACGGATAATCTGGAAAATCTCCTGGACCCGCGGCTCGATATAACGGCTGATTTCTTGCGGTGAAATCTGGCGCCGCTCCCTGCTGCCGACGCTGCTAATCTCGATATCTTCTTCACCGGATACTGCAGATATAGAAGCGCTGCCGTGTTCAATTTTTATATTCTCAGCCGTAAAAAAGCTTGTCCGAAGGCCCATGGCCAGGTCGTTGGTAATATGGTCGCCTCCCACGGGCACTGAGGCCAGGCGCTGCAGTTTGCCTTCCTGGAAAAAAGCAATATCGGTGGTCCCTCCGCCGATATCCACAAGGAACACACCCAGCTCTTTTTCATCGGCGGAAAGGGCAACCTCGGCGGCCGCCAGCGGCTGCAGCACCATGCCGGTAACATTGATCCCGGCCCGGTTAACGCAGCGGGTCAGGTTGCGCAGAGAGGTGATGGGGCTGGTCACGATCATGGCATCCACCTCCAGGCGCACTCCCAGCATGCCTGCCGGGTCGCGGATCCCGTCGTACCCGTCAACAACAAATTCTCGAGGGATAACTTCTACTATCTCCCGGTCTAGAGGAAGGGCAATTACACGGGCCGCCTGCATTACCCGCTCTATATCATCCAGCCTGATCTCCCGGTCATCGGATTGCACCGCCACGACGCCGCGGTTGTTGATCAGTTCAGTGTTCAGCCCCGGCAGGCCCACGCAGGCGGAATCAATCTTGAAACCGCACATTCGCTCCGCCTCCGCGGCGGCGAAGGCGATGGCTTCTATGGTCAGTTCCAGGTCAACTATGATCCCTTTTTTCATCCCCTCAGAAGGAGACAGCCCAAGGCCGATAATGCTGACCGTGCCGTCAGGGCGGGGCTCTCCTACAATAACCCGAACCTGAGTTGTGCCGACATCAATACCGACGAGATAATTTTTACGAACCACTTCTCCACCCCTTTACCCTTCCAATTCAATTCCACATTGTCTATATATTCCCCTTCACCTTTTTGCCTGCAGGTCTAAATATTTCTCACTCTGCCCTATTCGGCCAGCACCACGAGGCGATCTCCCGCGCGCAGATCGAGGTATCTGCCTGTCCCGCTTTCTTGCAGAAAAGCCTGGAGCAAAGTCAGCTTATGAATCATTTTCTCACTGTCTCCGAGCAGCACCTTGCGGCCGTCCCCGGTGTAGAGAACCAAGTTTGCGGGATTTGAGAGGTTCAGCTCGGCCGGTTCCAGTAAGGGAACCCGGGGCAGCGCCTCCAGGAAAATGCGGAGAGCCGCGCTTTTCTTTCTATGAGCCAGGGTCTTTCCCACGGTGATCTCGGCTTCTTCCACCCCGGTAATAACCGGCAGATTCTCTGCCGGATGGGCCTGTTCGGCAAAGAGAACGCCTTCGCGGTCGAGCAGCCAGAAGCGGTTTTGATCCAGCAGGGAAGCCGCCACCTGCCGCTCCTGCACGGCGATATGCACAGTAGAAGGAAAGCGCCTCTTCACCGCCACGGCAGATAGTTCGGGAAGCGCAGCGAGCTTCTCTTCAGCCCTCTTGCTTTGCAGCAGCAGCAGGCTTGTCCCTGTTTTGATCCCGCTATGAGCGATTAGCTCCGCTTCGCTCAGGCGGACATTTCCGGTGACAGAGATCTCCTCTACCAGGCAGCAGGCCTCCCCCGCCTTGTAGAAGAGCAGTCCCGCTCCCAGGAAGAGAATAAGCAGAGCCGCCCCCTTCAGGGGCCGGCGGCGCCTGCCCTTCGGCCGGGGCTGCACCAGGCTAAGCCGGGAGCTGCGGCCGGCAACCCCTTCTCTCAAGATATCGCCTCCTTTTCCACGCCATCCACCCGGAAAATCCTGGCCCCGAGAGAGCGCAGCGCCTCCGGCAGCCGGTCGTAGCCCCGCTCAATATGTTTGATTCCCAGGATCTGGCTTTCGCCTCTGGCTGCCAGCGCCGCCAGGACCAGGGCCGCGCCGGCCCGCAAGTCGGTAGCTCGCACCACGGCGCCTTTCAACAAAGGCACCCCGCTGATCACAGCCCGGTGGCCGTGGACGGATATGCGCGCTCCCATCTTCCGCAGCTCGGCAACATGATGGAAGCGCCCTTTGAAAACATGTTCAATCATGGTGCTGCTCCCGCTGGCCAGGGTCAGGCAGGCCACCAGCGGAGGCTGCAGGTCCGTGGGAAAGCCGGGATAAGGTTTGGTCTCTACCCTGGAAATCGCTTTCAGCCGGCCGCCGCTCACTGTAACCGAACTTCCAGCCACCATCACGGAGACGCCGGCCTGACGCAGCAGCCGGAGCAGCGCCTGGAGATGCTCCGGAATCACTTCTTCCACAGTGACGCTGCCGCCGGTGATTGCCGCCGCAAGAAGATAGGTCCCGGCAACGATGCGATCGGGAAAAACACGGAAGCTGCCGCCGTGGAGGCCGGGGACCCCCTTGATCTTTATCACCGGGCTGCCGGCTCCCTTGATATTGGCCCCAAGTATATTTAAAAATTTCTGCAAATCAACAATTTCAGGCTCGCAGGCAGCGTTGCGAATAATCGTCTCGCCCTGTGCAGTGGCCGCGGCGAGGATCAAGTTTTCCGTAGCCCCCACACTGGGATAGGCCAGGTCAACCTCGCCGCCGCGGAGCTGTCCCCGGGCTTCAATATAGCCGTCTTTTTCCTCTATTACTGCGCCCAGGGCTCGCAGCCCCTCGATATGCAGGTTTATGGGCCGTATGCCGATGGCGCAGCCTCCCGGATAGCAGAGCCGGGCCCGGCCCAGCCGGCCCAGCAGCGGGCCCATCAGGAATATGCTCGAGCGCATCTCCCGCATCAGCGCATCGGGAACATGGTAGCAGTCCACATTTGCTGTCCGCAGAAGCAGGTCTTCCCCGTCGCGGTCAACCTGCGCCCCCAAACCGGAAAGGATGGAGATCATAGCCCGGACATCATAGAGCGCCGGGACCTTCTCCAGGCGGATTTGCTCGCCTGTCTTGTTTAGCAAGGAGGCTGCCAAAACCGGTAAAATAGAATTTTTTGCGCCATGTACCTTTATCTTACCCGCAAGAGGGAGACCTCCCCGAACTATATACTTGCTCACACAACTCCACTCCCGTTTATTTATCTCTCTTCGCCGACGATCCGGACCTCGGTCTCTAGCTCCACGCCAAATTTGTCTTTAACCCGCTGCCGTATCAACTCGATCAAGCTTTCAATATCACGGGCTGAGGCGCCTCCCGTGTTGACAATAAAGTTGGCATGCTTCTCCGATACCCTGGCGGCGCCGATGGAGAGTCCCTTGCCTCCCGCAGCCTCGATGAGGCGCCCGGCGGGATTGCCGGGGGGGTTGCGGAAGACGCTGCCGGCGCTGGGCAGTGTGGGGTGGCGGCGCCTTCTTTCAGCATGATAGCGCTCCACCTCTCTTTTGAGGGTCTCCGGATCTCCCTCCTCCAGCTTGAGAAGCGCCTCCACGATGATTCCCCTGCCGGAAAGATTGCTCTGCCGGTAACCGAAAACAATATCTTCCGGCACAAGCCTGACCTGCTCGCCCCCGGGCGAGATTATGCTCACCTCCGCCACCAGCGGTCCGATATAGCTGCCAAAGGCGCCGGCGTTCATCACCAAAGCGCCTCCCAGCGAACCGGGAATGCCGGCGGCAAAGCCGAGGCCGCGCAGCCCCTCTTCGGCGGCTCTCTGAGCCAGAAGGGTCAGCGGCGTTCCTGAACCGGCCCGCAGCATTTCCCCTTCCCGGCAAATATAGCTGAAAGGCTCGCCGATATGCACCACCAGGCCCCGGATACCGCCGTCGCGTACCAGCAGGTTAGTGCCGTTGCCCAATACGAATAGGGGCAAACCGGCGCGCTTTTGAAAGCGCACTATCTCTTTCAGTTCATCCCTGTCTGCCGGAAACAGGTAATAATCCGCAGGTCCGCCGGCCCGCCAGGATGTATGTAGAGACATGGGTTCATTTTTTTTATATCCGCCGCGCATGATCCGGCCAAGTTCCTGCTCAAGTTTCAAATTTTCGTCCTCCATCAGGTAATTTATTCTATGCGCGAGTATCCCTTTATGTTAGTTTTCCCTGTTCCGCCCGCGATCTCGCATAAACAGCGGTAGAGCCGCGCGGCGGCGTCGGGAACCGCCAGCTTTGCCCCGGAGCGGGCCATCCGCTCCAGCAAGGCCGGTTCAGCCCTCAACCTATCCAGTTCGCGGCGCAGGCGGTAGCGGTTGAAATCTTTCTCTTCAATAAGCAGCGCCGCTCCCGCCCGCTCCAGGAGGCGTGCATTAAAATACTGGTGGTTGTTGGCCACGTTCGGCGAGGGGACCAGGATCGCCGGCAGCCCGAGCGCGGTGATCTCCGCGAGGGTTGTAGCTCCGGCACGGGTTATTACCAGGTCCGCCGCCGCCAGGGCCGCCGGCATCTCTTCCAGGTATGGGTAGAGGCGTACTCTTTGCGGCAGCAATCCCAGCTCTTCTTTAACCCGCTGGTAGTAGATCTCGCCGGTAACATAAATCAGCTGCACCCTTGACGGCAGCCAGCCTGCTTTTAAATAATCTACGATAACCTCGTTTATTCTCAAGGCGCCCCTGCTGCCGCTGTAAACCAGGATCGTCTGCCGGGAAGGGTCGAGTTTCAGCTGCTCTTGTGCTGCCGCGCGATCTACGGCCACCACTTCGCTGGCCCGGGGATTGCCGGTGAAGACGGTCCTGCTGCGGCGGGGGAAAGCGCTGCGCGATTCCTCGAAGGATAGGCAGACCAGCCTCACCAGCGGCGCCAGCATGCGGTTGGCCAGCCCCGGCAGCGCGTTCTGCTCATGCAGCGCCGCCGGACGCCCCGCCAGCAAGGCCGCCAGTATTACCGGGGCGGCAACATAGCCGCCGGTGCCGAAGACCAGATCCGGCTTAAAGGAAGCAATAAGCCGCCGCGCCCGCCGCATGCCGCGCCAGAGATCCCGGCTGAAAGGGCCGAGCCGGCGCAGGCTGCCCCCGAAGCCTCGCGCAGGGATGGTCTCCATCTCAAAGCCCGCCGCCGGAACGATCTTCTTCTCCAGCCCTTCCTCGCTGCCCACAAAGAGAAGCTCCGCCGAAGGGTTATGCGCTCTAACGTGGCGCGCCAGCGCCAGGGCGGGGTAAATATGACCGCCTGTCCCACCTCCGGTTATGATCATCCGCACCGGCCGCAGCCTCCTTTCTTTTTCCCTCACTGGTGGCAGTGACGCGAAATATTTAACAGGATGCCCAGGCTGAAAAGGTTAAAAAATACAGAGCTGCCGCCGGCGCTGATGAGCGGCAGGTTAATCCCCGTCACCGGCAGCGTTCCGGTGACCATGCCGATATTTATCAGCACCTGCAGCGCCAGCATGGCGGTAATGCCGGCAGCCAGCAGGCAGCCAAAGGTGTCAGGCGCGGTGAGCGATATTTTTAACCCCCGCCAGACCAGCACAAAAAAGAGCAGCAGCACCGCGGTGGCTCCGACAAATCCCAGCTCTTCACCGATAACGGCAAAGATAAAATCATTGTGCGGAAACGGCAGGTAGTAAAGTTTCTGCCGGCTCCGCCCCAGGCCTACCCCGAAAATATGCCCCGGCCCAAGGGCATAAAGCGATTGAATGATATGGTAGCCGGTACCGGAGGGATCGGCCCAGGGATCGACAAAGGATAAAAGCCGCTTTATGCGGTAGGGCTTTTTTATGGTAACCGCCACCAGGGCGGGCACCGAAACGAGAGCAAGCCCCACAACCTGTTTAAAGGGCATCCCCGCCAGCAGGACAATTATAGCCGTTCCGGCGAGCAGGATCAGGGCGCTCCCCAGGTCGGGCTGGCTGACGATAAGAATGAAGGCAATCCCCGCCAGCAGCAGGGGGACAAAGCTGCTCGACCAGAACCGCTCCATCCTGATGCTGCGGCTGCTCATAAAAGCCGCTGTAAAGAGAACCAGCGAGAGCTTGCAGAGCTCAGCCGGCTGGAAGGTAAAGGCGCCAAAGTCAAGCCAGCGCCTGGCCTCAGTTCCCATATCGGTGCCCAGCCCGGTGTAGACCAGGGCCAGTAGAAGAAAGCTGAGCAGAAGCATAAAAAGTGACAGGCGCCGCAGCTTCCAGTAACTCACCCGCGAGGCGAGGTACATCGCCGCCAGGCCCAGGACCACCCAGAGCGCCTGCCTCCGCAGAAAATAATAGGGGTCCCCCTGTCCTTCTTCGGCGATGATATAGCTGGCGCTGAAAACCATGACCAGGCCGATCCCCAGCAGCAGAAAAGTTACCAGAACCAGCGCATAATCTGGATCATGACGCTGCTCTTTTTTCATACTCCGCCCTCTTTTTCGCGCAATTTATAGACCAGTTCTTTAAACCGGTTCCCCCTGGCCTCGTAATCGGTAAACGCATCCCAACTGGTGCAGGCCGGCGAGAGAATTATCATATCCCCGGGCCGGGCGCGGGACCATGCTTCAGCCACCGCCTCATCCAGGGTGGCAGCCTGCTGATAGGCGGTAAAGCCCGCTCCGGCAACCGCGCGGGCCAGTTTGGCCCTGGACTCCCCGAAGAGGACCAGGCTGTGAACCTCCTCTTTTATGACCTCCGCCAGCTCTGAAAAATCGCTCCCCTTATCCCTGCCCCCGGCGAGAAGGATCTTCTTTTTCCCGGGAAATGAGCGCAGCGCCTTGATCACCGACCCGGGATTGGTTCCCTTGGAGTCGTTGATGAACTCCACGCCCCCGATCTCGGCCACGAATTCAAGGCGGTGAGCGATAGACTTGAAGCTGCGGAGCACCCGTCCGATAGCCTGCGGCTTTGCACCGGCCGCCCAGGCCGCCGCCGTTGCGGCGAGGGCATTTTCCAGGTTATGCTCGCCCGGCAGGGCCAGCTCCTCCACCGGGCAGATGGAAGCCACGGCCCGGCCCCGGTTGAAGAGGGTTAGCTCTCCCCGCTCGATGCCGGCGCCGCGTTCCACAGGACCCCGGGCAAACCAGAGCAGCCCCGCCCGCACTTCTTTGTGCAGCCGGCTCACGGCGGGATCAGAGGCGTTGAGTACCGCAAAATCGCTCTCCCGCTGGTTCTCAAAGAGCCGCGCCTTGGCCCGGTAATAGTTTTCCACGCTGCCGTGATAGTCCAGGTGATCCTCCGCAAAATTCAAGAATACAGCCACCGCCGGCCTGAAATTTAAGATATCGGCAAGCTGGAAGCTGCTCAGCTCCGCCGCCACCACCCCGCCGGCGCTTATCTGCTCCACTGCCTCACAGAGCGGCACCCCGATATTGCCGGCGGCCATGACTCCGTTAAAACGGGCTTCGGCAAGGATCTCCGCCAGCAGTGCGGTGGTCGTGGTTTTGCCGTTGGTCCCGGTGACCCCGATGAGGGGAGCCTTCATAAAAGCATATGCCAGCTCCACCTCGGATAAAACCGGTATTTGCAGCTCCGCCGATCTTTTGAATATCTCCAGCCCCGGAGGAACACCGGGGCTCTTGATGACCATGCTTACCCCGGGAGCGGCTAGTTCAGGCGGATTCTCCCCGGTCACCGCTTCCACCTGTCCATACTGTTTTAATGAGGTCAACTGTTGCTGCAAATCGGCGGCGGGCCGGCTGTCGGTAACGATCACCCGGGCAGCCCCTTTCTCCGCCAGCAGCGCCGCGGCGGCGGTGCCGCTGCGGGCCAGGCCAACCACAATCACAGTCTGCCCCCTAATCAGATCAATCAAAATGAGACCACTCCCATTCTCATAGCAACCGCCACTCCAGGAGCCCGATGAGGGCAAAGATAAAGGCCAGCCCCCAAAAAGCGGTTACCACCTGCCACTCGCCCCATCCTTTCAGCTCGAAATGATGGTGCAGCGGGGCCATCAAGAGAATGCGGCGGCCGGTAAGCTGAAAACTGAGCACCTGCAGGATTACCGAGAGCGCCTCGAGGACATAGAGCCCCCCGATCACCGCCAGGGAAAACTCCGCCTTTGTCAGGATGGCGGCCGCGGCCAGGGCGCCGCCCAGGCCCAATGAGCCCACATCCCCCATGAAAATGCGCGCCGGATGGAGGTTGTAGATCAAAAAGCCGAAACAAGCTCCCACCAGCGCCCCGCAAAAAAGGGCCAGGTCAAGCCTGCCGCTCTCCAGGGCGATATATAGAAAGGCCAGCAGGGAAATGATCGCCGTCCCCGTAGCCAGCCCGTCGATGCCGTCGGTAAGATTAACGGCGTTCGTGGTGGAAAGAATAATTAAAAAGATAAAGAAGGGGTAAAACCAGCCCAGGTCAAGCACAGCCCCGGTAAAGGGCAGCTCTACCGCGGGGCTATAATTTCCCGACAGGTAGAGCAGGCCGGTGAAAATGGCCGTGAGCAGGACCTGCCCGGCAATCTTGTTGCGCGCTTTTAATCCCAGCGAGCGGCCGTGAGCCATCTTGGCATAATCATCGAGCCAGCCGATAAGTGCGCTGCCCAGCGCCAGGAAAACAGCGATCCAGAGGTGCGGGCTAAAATTACCCCGCACCAGGAGGGCGGCCACGGCGGCAGCCAGGAAAACCACTCCGCCCGCCGTCGGCGTCCCCGCTTTCTTCAGGTGGCGGGAGGGCCCGTCAACCCGGATCTGCTGCCCGAACTGCCGCCGCCGCTGCAAGCTGATATAAAAGGGGCAGATAACGGCACTGATGGCAAAAGCGATAAAGGCGGTTAGGAAAACACTCATCTGCAACTCTTCAATCTCCCTCCGGCATCTCCATTAAACTTCGCACAATTGTTTCCATGCGCATGCCCCGCGAACCTTTCACCAAAATATACCATCCCGCGCTCCCTGGCGGCAGGGCCCGCTTTACCGCCTCCAGGGCTTCTGCATGGCTCCGGCAGGCTGCGGCCGGAAGGCCTGCGGCGGCAGCCCCGGCGGCAATCTCGGCCCCCATCTCGCCTACGGTAACCAGCGCCCCGATCCGGGAGCGGGCGGCAAAGCGGCCAATTTCGCGGTGCGCCTCCGGAGCCACCGGGCCCAGTTCGAGCATGTCCCCCAGCACGGCAACGGATTTAACTCCGCCCATATCGCGGAGCACCTCCAGCGCCGCCCTGACCGAATCAGGATTGGCGTTGTAGCTGTCGTCGATGATCTTCCAGCCGGCTGGGTTTGTCAGCAGCTGCATCCGCCCGGAGGTAATTTGGATACTGGCCAGCCCTGCCCGCATCTGCTCCAGGCTCACGCCGAGCAGGTAGCCGGCGGCAACCGCCGCCAGGGCATTGCTGACCAGGTGCCTTCCGGGCAGGGGAAGGCTAAAAACACCCTCTTCTCCGCCGGGAAAGCGCACCTTGAATATGCTGCTCTCCTCCTGCTTTGACCAGGCCACGGCCCGGAAATCACCGTAATCAAATCCATAAGTATAAACTTTTCCTTCAAAGCGCGCTCCCAATTCCCGCAAGCGCGGATCATCGCCGTTGAGGACCGCCGTGCCCCGGGAACCGAGGGAGTGGAGCAGCTCCGCCTTCGCTTCGGCTATCGCCTCCACGCTGCCGAGCATCTCCAGGTGAGCCTCGCCGATATTGGTAATCACGCCCATATTGGGGGCGGCCCACTGCGCCAGCGCGGCAATCTCGCCCGGCGCGCTCATTCCCATCTCCAGCACCGCCGCCCGGCAGCTCTCGTCGAGCCGCAGCAGGGTCAGGGGAAGACCGATCTCGTTGTTCAGGTTGCCCTCGGTTTTCAAGACCTTCATCCCACCGGAGAGAACGCCGTGAATGAAATCCTTGGTCGTGGTCTTGCCGCTGCTCCCGGTGACGCCAATCACCGGAATGTTGAAGCGGCGACGGTGGTATGCGGCCGTCTGCTGCAGCGCCTCCAGCACGTCGGGAACCCCGATGAGGAGGAACTGCGGCGGCAGTCCGGGCAGCGGGCGGCGGGCGTAAAAGGAGCCGGCCGCTCCGGCGGCCGCAGCGGCGGGAACATAGGTATGCCCGTCCTCTTTCTCGCCGCGCAGCGGAACAAAGAAATCGCCTTTCCGGATGCTCCGGGAGTCAATGGAGAACCCGGTTAGGATCTGCTCCGGATCTCCCTGCAGCAGTTCGCCCCGGCAAGCTTCCAGCAGATCCGCTCCTTTAATTGACATAAGATCTCGCTTCCCCTCTTAATTGGCTCCGGATCAGATCGCGCGCCACCGCCCGGTCGTCAAAGGGATAACTGCGGTCACGGTAAACCTGCTCCGATTCATGTCCCTTTCCGGCAATAAGGACCAGGTCGCCGGGCTGCGCGGCGGCCAGAGCCGCGGCAATGGCCTCTCTGCGATCGGGTATAACCCGGTACCCTTCAGCGGGCGGGCGGCGCTCCAGGCCCGGCAGCACTTCGGCGTAGATTGCTTCCGGATCCTCGCCGCGCGGGTTGTCATCGGTGAGAATGGCCAGATCGCTGTAGCCGCCGGCGGCCTCGCCCATCAGGGCCCTCTTGCTTCGATCCCGCTCGCCTCCGCATCCGAAGACCGTGATCACCCGCCCCGCCGTAAGCTCGCGGGCCGCCCTCAGCGCATTGACAATCCCGTCGGGCGTATGGGCATAATCAACGAGAACCGTATACTCCTGCCCCGCCTCCACCGGCTCAAAGCGCCCGGGAACGCCCGGAAAAGAGTCAAATATCGCCGCCATTTCAGAGAGCTTAAACCCTTCCGCCAGCCCGACAGCAATGGCGGCCAGGGCGTTGTAAACATTAAATCTTCCTTTCAGGGGGAGCTGGAAACGCTCGCTCCCCGCGAAAGAGAGAACGCGAAATGAAATCCCGGCGGAGCTGCAGCGCAGATCTTCGGCCTGCACATCGGCCGGAGCGTTAATCCCGTAAGTAATGCACTGCCCATTCGTCCAGCGCCTGATATAGCGGTAACAGCGCGAATCGGCATTGAGCACCGCCAGCTGCGGCCCGCTTTCGCTGTCGCCGCCGCCCCAACCCATGTGGGCAAAAAGCTTCGTTTTTGCCTTCAGGTAGGAGGCAAAGGTCTTGTGGAAATCAAGGTGCTCGCCGGTAATGTTGGTCAATACGGCTATATCAAAACGGCAGCCGAGAACCCGGTCTTGAGCCAGGGCGTGTGACGAAACTTCCATGGTCACGTGAGCGGCGCCCATGGCGGAAAGCCGGGCGAACATCTCCTGCAGCTCGGGCGGCTCAGGAGTCGTCGCCGAAGCGGGCACCGTTTCAGGCCCCAGCTTGCAGCCCACAGTCCCCAGCAGCCCGGTGACCTCACCCCGTGCCCGGAAGAGCGCGTCAATCAGGTGCGTCGTAGTCGTTTTTCCGTTGGTTCCGGTTACCCCGATAAGACGGAAATTGCGGGAAGGGTAACCGTAAAACCTGTCTGCAGCCAGGGCCAAAGCCGGCCTCACCTCCGGAACCCGCACCAGGGGGCAGCCCTTGAGGGGGCAATCCGGCTCCACCACCGCGGCAAGGGCGCCTCTCTTAAAGGCCTCACCGGCATATTGCCAGCCCTTCCCGCGGCGCCCTTCCAGGGAAAAGAAAAGGGCGCCGGGCTTTACCTTTCCGCTGTGACAGGCCAGTCCGCTTACCTCCCCGGTGATATCTCCATCCATACTTTTCAACAGCAGCGGTTTCAACAGCTCCTCCAGCATCATTTTCCTCATGCAGCCTCTCTCCCGGTATGCTTCTTCCCGGGCCTCTTTCAGCCCGGCATTTTATCATATTCCCGAGAAATAAAGCTGTGCCGGATCCTTATTTACTGCTCCAGAGGAGAGCCGAAGAAAACCTTGATCACATCTCCTTTTTCCACGCGGCTTCCCGAAGCGGGCTCCTGCCGCAGGGCGATCCCCGAGCCTTCCGCCTCCAGGTAGAGGCCCAGCCAGTTCAGCACCTGCCCCACGTCTTTTACCGTAAATCCGCTCAGATCGGGCAGGGTCATACTGCTCCTGGAAAAGGCTTCTTCTTCGCCCAGGTAAGCCACGATTTGTGTCTGCCGGGAAACCATGGCCCCCGCTTTCGGCGTCTGATTGACAATATATTGCCCCTCTCCGATTAATCTTAACATAAGTCCGGCCGTATCGAGCCGCGCCGCGGCATCATCCACGGTCAACCCGCGCAGATCTGGCACCTCTACCGGTTCCGCCGTAGCGTCCGTCTTTTCGGAAGGGGGCACCTGGAGATAATTGATCACATCGGTCAAAATCCGTTTAAACAGGGGAGCGCCTATCTGGGAGCCCCACTGGGGACCGCGGCTGGCTCCGTCTACGGCTACATAGAGAACGATCTGAGGATCTTCGACCGGGACAAAACCGATAATGGAAACGACATACTCTCCAGGAATATAACCGCCCCGCGGCGCCGGTTTCTGCGCCGTTCCTGTCTTGGTGGCAATGCGGTAACCTTCGATGGCCGCATTCATGCCGCTGCCGCGTATGGTCACATTCTCCATGATCCAGGCAACCTTCTCGGCTGTAGATTTCGAGATCACCTGGCGGACGAGTTCCGGTTTTTGCTCGTAAACAACCTCTCCGTCAACGTTGCAGATCTTCTGCACCAGGTAGGGTTTCATCAGCTTGCCGCCGTTGGCAATGGCTGAAACCGCCATCACCTGCTGCAGCGGGGTCACCGAAACCCCCTGCCCGAAGGCGCTCGTGGCCAGCTCTGCCGGTCCAACCTGCTCCGCTTCAAAAACAAGGCCGCCGCTCTCCCCGGGATAATCGATCCCGCTTGGCTTTCCGTATCCAAAGGCGCGGATATAGCCGAAGAGCTTCTCCTCGCCGAGCCGCTGGCCCAGGTTGATAAAGGCCGGGTTGCAGGAGCTCTCTACTGCCTGAAGATAGGTAATACTGCCGTGGCCGCTGCCGGTCCAGCAGTGAATATTATGCCCCCCTACAGTGGCGAAACCGCGGCAAAAATAATACTCCTTCTCATTATAAAGCCCCTCCTCTACCGCGGCGCAGAGGGTAACCAGCTTAAAGGTCGACCCCGGCTCAAAGGAGCTCGTTACAGGGGGAAGGGTCCAGTATTTTGATTCAAACTTTTCGTAGCGCAGCGGATCATAATCCGGCTTGGACGCCACCGCCAGAATAGCGCCGGTATGGGGGTCGGCGGCAATAGCCATGGCCGTCTTTGGCTGGAACTCGATCATCGCCCGGGCCAGCTCCCGCTCGATAATATACTGAATCGTTTCATCAATGGTCAGGTAAAGATCCATCCCCTCTTTGGGCGGCACAAAGCGCTTGATCTCGTGTGGAATGGGCCGGTTCAGGTTGTCGGAGGGAAAGAGCAGATAGCCCTCCTTTCCTTTCAGGTATTCTTCATAGTAGGCCTCAAGCCCGGCCAGGCCCTCATCCATGCCTACGAAACCGAGCAGCTGCGAAGCCAGTGTCCCGTTGGGGTAAAAGCGCTGCCCCTCGGTAGTAAAGACTATCCCGGGCAGGTCCAGCTCCCGCACCGCCTGTGAGATCTCCGGCGCAACCTTGCGCTTCAAGTAGATGGAGCTGAGATTCATGGTCAGCTTCTCGAGCAGCTCGCCCTCCTCCAGATCCAGCAACGGCGCCAGCAGCTTCGCCGTCTCGCCGGGATCTTCAATCTGCGCCGGAACGGCTACCACCGTGTCCACCGTGGCGCTCCCGGCAAGCATCTTGCCTTCACGATCATAGATTTGACCGCGCGGCGAACGCGCGGGAATAGTGCGATTCCACTGCTCCCAGGCGGCGTCATAGAGCTCTTCGGAGCGGAGTATCTGCAGCCAGGCCAGCCGGCCGATGAGGACGGCTACGGCCAGGATGATGAAAAAAAACATGGCCATGACCCTGCGGCGCACGGCGGACAGTGTTACCGAAACCTCGAGCAAGCAGCTTCACTCCCCTGCGGCGGAACCGCTTCCCCGGCCTGCTGTCAGGATCCTGACCTGGCCTTTTTCCGGCTCCTGCATGCCCAGCTCGGACCGGGCAATCATTTCAATGCGGGCCAGGGAGCTCAGCCGGGCCGCCTCCTGCTCAAGCTGCCGGTATTCCTCCTGCAAGGTATTCATCCTGTCTTCAGCACGGGCGATCCGGTAATGCAGGGAGACCATGGATGAGTACTGGGCTATAATCACAAGACCGAGTAGAAAGCAGCCTGCCAGTAGAAAATAAGGCATGCTTTTAAACCCCAAAGGGCGGCGCCGCTTTCCCCGGATTTGCTTCCCGGCAGGTTGATCATGCGGGGCCGGATCCGGCCGGTGGTCAACTAATATGTTTCTGGCCTGTAACACTTTATGCACCCTCTTCTCTCTTTAGAACACGCCTCTCCGCGGCGCGCAGCAGCGCGCTGCGGGCACGGGGATTTCGCGCCAGCTCTTCTGCGGCCGGCCGCACCGCTTTCCGGTTCAACAGGAGCAGCTCTCCCTCCCCCCCGCAGGTGCAGGGGAAAGACTGCGGGCAGCTGCAACTGCGGGAATGCTCCCGGAAAAAGCGCTTTACGATGCGGTCCTCCAGGGAGTGGTAAGCAATCACACAGAGCCTGCCTCCCGGTGCCAGGTGCGCCACCGCCTGCGGGAGAAAATCTTCGATGTTCTCTAGCTCGCAGTTTACGGCAATGCGCAGCGCCTGGAAAGTGCGGCGCGCCGGGTGCCCTCCCTTTCTCCGGGCAGGCGCGGGAATAGCGCTCTTGACAATTTCAGCCAGCTCCGCGCCGCTCCGGATGGGCCCCTCTTTCTCGCGGTAAGCGACTATCTGTGCTGCGATCCGCCGGGCCCACCTCTCTTCGCCGTAGCGGTAGATGAGCCGGGCCAAAGACGGCGCCGGGAGCCGGTTGACCAGTGCGGCGGCATCTGTTTCCAGGCGGCGGTCCATGCGCATATCAAGCTGCTCCTCCTGCCGGTATGAAAAACCGCGTGCCGGATCGCTCAACTGGAGAGTGGAAACGCCCAGGTCCATTAAGATACCGTCCACCCGGGCATATCCCAACTCCCATAAGACCGCTCCCAACTCGGTATAGCTGCGCTGCAGCAGCCTGAATTTGCCCTCAAACTGCGCCAGCCGCTGCGCCGCCCGCTCCAAGGCCTCTCCGTCCCAGTCCAGCCCGATAAGCAGGCCCGGAGGCTTCAACCTGCCGCAGATTGCGGCGGCATGGCCGCCGTCCCCCACAGTGGCATCTACATAGATGCCGTTTGCGCGGCAGTTGAGGTAATGGAGCACCTCATTGACCATGACCGGGATATGCTCTTCTGCCATGCAGGCCCTCCGCTAAAAGACGAAATCGGCAAGCTTCTCAGCGGCCGCTTCGAAGTCGAGATTTTCTGCGCTGGTATATTCTTTCCAGGCTTCTTCGCTCCATACTTCCACCCGGTCGGAAACACCGATGATCATGACCTCTTTTTCGATGCCGGCATATTCGCGCAGGTTCTGCGGAATCAAAACCCGTCCCTGCTTGTCGATCTCCACTTCCGCGGCGCCGGAAAAAAAGTAGCGGGTGAAAGCCCGGGCTTCGCTCCGGGCCAGCGGAAGTTCCTTAACTTTCTGCTCGATCTTGGTCCAGGCATCAAAGTGGTAAATAAAGAGGCAGCGGTCAAGACCCCGGGTGATCATAAAAGTTTCGCCCAGGCCTTCCCGCAGCTTGGCCGGAATAATCACCCTGCCCTTCTCATCAAGGGTATGCTGGTATTCTCCGGTAAACATGCCCCGCCTCCATCCACTATGCTCCACTATCCACCACTTGATTATCAATTCGCGCCACTTTATAAAATTCCTTCTTGAAAAGGCCTAAAAATAAAAAAAAAGAGGAAAAATACCTCCTCTCCTCACTACTATATGACAGTGTTGACATATACTTACAAAAAACATTCGGGCTTCCTGCCGCTTTTTGTAATATTCCCCCTCAGGCGGCGGCCCCCGATCTGCACTAATCGTCATTTTCCGCAAGCGATCTCCCGGTTTAACCATGTTTAAAACTGCCATGGCCGCCCCAAAACGACAACCCCAGATTTACTGGGGCAACCTGTCGCGGGAGGGCGCTTCATGCAGAAGAGAATCGCTGCGGGCAATGGCGGCAGCAGCATCGCTGCGCCTTCTCCAGTAAAAAACCCCGCCATGCCGTGGACCGTTGGGTTTTGAACTGTTCCCCCTAAAGGTGGGTGCCCTCTTAGCCGCTTTATAGGTCCTCTCGCAGGAGGCTGCTACGCCACGGCTAAAGCCCAGGCTCCCTGGAATCATGTGTTAGCTCAAAACTTTATCGGTAAACACGAACACAGCAGGGCCTTTGCGCACTAGGATCATAGCATAACAGCATTCAAGAAGCAAGACTTTCAGAAAGCAGGAAGCAGGAAAAAAGATGCAGGAGCCATGAAAAATTGTTCCTAAACGGGAATTGGCTATCTCATTTAAACTTTAACATTCCTTCCAGTTGCCTGCCAAAATGTAACAAACAGGTAAGTCCCCTTAGTCCCACGTCCCTTTTGTCCGAGACGCCATGAACTCCCCCTTTCCTAAAGAGGGGCCGGGGGGGGGGACTTAAAGCCCTTATATTGCCAAATCCCCCTAAATCCCCCTTTTAAAAAAGGGAGACCTATAGTTTTGGCCCAATTTGACGCTGTCAACAACTTCGCCTGGGTCATATGATATATGGAATACCTTGTTAATTTTAAGGAGAATTGCTGCCGTGTGGGACGCTCTTACAACCCTGCTTTACCTGGCGGTGGCGGTGGAATTCATCACCGAGACGCTCAGGCAGGGTCTCCCTTTTTTGAAGCGGCTGCCGGCGCGCTGGCTCGCCGCCGTAATCGGCGTTTTAATCTGCTACCTCACCGGCCGGGGGCTGCTGGCGGCGGCCGGTGAGGGCTTCATCCGCTGCCCCTATGCCGACTACCTGCTCACCGGCCTGCTCATCTCCCGCGGCTCCGGGGTGATGCACGACCTCATCAACGCCTTTAGCGGCCTGGGCCGCCGTCTTTTGAAGCGGATCTGACGGCAATGCCCAGCTCGCGAAGCTGCTTCGGCTCCACGGGAGCCGGCGCGCCGGTGAGGAGACAGCTTCCCGCAGCAGTTTTCGGAAAAGCAATCACCTGGCGGATAGAATCATCCCCCGTAAAAAGGGCTGCCAGCCGGTCAAGCCCCAGGGCAATCCCACCGTGGGGCGGCACGCCATATTCAAAAGCCTCCAGCAGGAAGGAGAATTTCTCCATCGCCTCCGCCTCCGAAAGGCCGAGAATCTTGAAAATTTGCATCTGGATTTCGCGGCGGTGAATGCGGTTGCTCCCCGAGCCCAGCTCCACCCCGTTAAGGACCAGGTCGTAAGCCTGCGAGCGCACCGCCAGCGGATCTTTCTCCAGCAGATGGAGGTCCTCTTCATGCGGCGCGGTAAAGGGATGGTGGGCCGAACTGAGCCTCTTTTCCGCCGCGTCGTATTCAAAGAGAGGAAAGTCAACCACCCAGAGGAAGTGCGGCTCCGGAGAGAGCTCTTCCGGGGCCAGGTGCAGCCGCAGCCTGCCCAGCACTTCCGAGCAAAGCGCAGCGTCTCCGGCGGCGAAAAGAAGCAGGTCGCCGGGCGCCGCCTCCGTCCGCTCCCCGATCCGGCCGAGCAGCGCCGGGCTGAAGAACTTGGCTATGGGCGAGCGCCAGCCCTCTTCTTCCCGGATCATCCAGGCCAGCCCCCCGGCGCCAAATTCAACGGCCAGCTTCACCAGGTCGTCGATCTCCTTGCGGCTGGCTCCCCCCTTCCCCGGCACCCGCAGGGCTTTCACCACCCCGCCCTTCTCCAGGGCGGCGCGGAAAATCTTGAATTCGCTCTCCCGGGCCGGCTCACTGCAGTCCACCAGCTCCATCCCGAAGCGCAGGTCCGGCTTGTCCGAACCGAAACGGTCCATGGCCTCGCGGTAAGTCAGCCTGGGGAAAGGGAGGGAAAGCTCGCGCCCCAGCAGATTGCCGAAGAGGCGGGCCATCATCCCTTCAATAATGGCAAAAAGGCGCTCCCTTCCAAGGAAGGAAATTTCAATATCAATTTGGGTAAACTCCGGCTGCCGGTCCGCGCGCAGGTCTTCATCCCTGAAGCAGCGGGCGATCTGGAAATAGCGCTCCACCCCGGCGGCCATGAGCAGCTGCTTGAAGAGCTGCGGCGATTGAGGCAGCGCATAAAAGGAGCCGGGGCTGGTCCGGCTGGGCACCAGGTAATCGCGCGCCCCTTCCGGAGTGCTCCGGGTGAGCATGGGGGTCTCAATTTCCAGGAAGCCGCAGCTGTCGAGGTGGTCCCGGATCAGCTTCACCATGCGGTGGCGCATCTCCAGGCGGCGGTAATTTTCCGGGCGGCGCAGGTCCAGGTAGCGGTAGCGCAGCCGCAGGTTCTCGTCCACCTGGAGCCCGTCTTCAATATAAAAAGGCGGTGTCTTGGAGCAGTTGAGAATTTCGAGGGACTTGACCCGGACCTCGATTTCCCCTGTCTTAAGAGCCGGATTGACGTTATCGGGATCGCGCCGGACCACTTCACCCCGGACGGCGATGACGTATTCGCTGCGCAGGCTTTCGGCCGCGGCAAAAAGCTCGCGGTCGCCCTCGCTGTTGAAAACAAGCTGGACCAGGCCGGTGCGGTCGCGCAGATCGATAAAGAGGAGGCCGCCATGGTCGCGGCGCCGCTGAATCCACCCGTAAAGGGCAACCTCACTGCCGGCATGGGCCGCCCGCAGCTCACCGCAGCCGGGCGGATCTTCTCCCGGCGCCAAGCGGGAAGCGAATTCGCCAGGTCCGGCCCCCGCTTCTCCGGCACATGGTTCTTCCGGCAGCAGCCTTTCCAGGAGCTTATCCCGGGCCAGCTCTTCCTGCTCCCCTGTGTCCATGCGGCGCATGGTCACGCTGCCTGCAGCCAGCTCGCGCGAGCCGACTATGAGCACGGTTTGGAAACCTTTGCGCCCGGCATACTTCATCTGCCCCTTCAAGCTGCGCTCCATCAGCTCGGTCTCGGCAGCCACGCCGTGCCGGCGCAGCTCTTCGGCGAGGCTGAGCGCTTCGGCGGCCAGCTCCTCCCCGGCTGCGGCAATATAAAGCGGCGGCCTTCCGGGCGTAAAGGGCGCTGCGGCGGCGGCTTCTACGGCAGCCAGGAGACGTTCTACCCCGAAAGCAACGCCCACGCCGGGCACCGGGGGGCCGCCGCAATATTCCACCAGGTAATCATAGCGCCCCCCGCCGCCCAGGGAGCCCTGCGCGGCGGCGCCATGGGGGACAAACTCAAAGGCGGTCCGGCTGTAATAATCCAGGCCGCGGACAAGGCGGGGATTGAGCGTGTAGGAAAGCTGCAGCCGCTCCAGGATCTCGCGGAGCTGCCGGAAGTGGGCCGCGCATCCGGGGCAGAGACGGTCCGTCATTAGCGGCGCCTGCCGCACCAGCTCCCGGCATCTCTCTTCTTTACAGTCGAGAGCGCGCAGCGGGTTGCCTTCAAACCTGCGGCGGCAGTCCGGGCAGAGCCCTTCTTCCAGCGGCCGCAGGTAGCCGATAAGCTCCTCGCGGTATGCCGGGCGGCACTCGGGGCAGCCGATGCTGTTAAGCTCCAGGTCAAAATCTCCAATATTGAGCGCCCGCAAAAAATTCAAAGAAAGGGTTATTATTTCGGCATCGGCAGCCGGCCCGGAGGCGCCGAAAAGCTCCAGACCCACCTGGTGAAACTGGCGGTAGCGCCCCGCCTGCGGCCGGTCGTAGCGGAACATGGGACCGATATAATAAAGCTTGACCGGCTGCGGCCTCTCTTTCAGGTTATGTTCCATGTAGGCCCGCGCCACCGGCGCCGTCCCTTCGGGCCGCAGGGTCAAACTGCGCCCGCTGCGGTCCTTAAATGTATACATCTCCTTGGAGACGATATCGCTGTCTTCGCCCACGCTGCGGGTGAAGAGCTCCGTTTGTTCAAAGAGCGGCGTGCGAATTTCCGTATAACCGTAAAGGGAGCAATACTTGCGAAAAGTTTCCTCCAGATACTGCCATTTACCGACTTCTTCAGCAAATATATCCCTGGTCCCCCGGGGAGCCCGATACTGCAATTCCCTTTCTCCTTCCCGAAAAATTATCCTCATTCTAAACCAGGAACCGCCCGGCTGTCAATTTATTTACACCCTTTGCCATCTTGTTCCTTTACTCTTCATACTTGCGCCGCAGCCGGCTCATCTCTGCGGGAGTCAACCCTTCTCCCCGGGCCAGCTCTTCATCCTCGCTGATCTCGCCTGAAAAATACTCGGCCAGGAAGTCGGACAGCTCTTCACGGCGGCGGCGCCTGGCAAGAACCTTGTTTATCCATCGGCTCAGCGGGCCGGCCATGCATGCTCACCCCTTTGCAAGACTGATCCTGCTAAACTTATTATCCCCAGCAGAATTAGTTAACTCGGTGCCAGGCACCGAGTTAACTAACTAGAAGCTTTTGCGGCTGTCCAGGAGAATGGTGACGGGGCCGTCGTTGACCTGCTCAATCCGCATCATCGCCCCGAAACGTCCCGTGGAAACAGCGATACCCCTCTGCCGGAGCTGTGCGCAAAACTCTTCAAAAAGCCGGGCCGCCTCTTCGGGAGGTGCGGCCGAAGTAAAGCTGGGCCTCCGCCCCTTGCGGCAGTCGCCGTAGAGAGTAAACTGGGAAATGCAGAGCACCCCCCCGCCTGTTTCCTTGACCGAGAGGTTCATCAGGCCTTTTTCATCTTCAAAGATACGCAGCCCGGCAATCTTTTCGGCAAGGTAGGCGCAGTCGGCGGAGCTGTCGCCCCGGCCCACGCCCAGGTAAACAACCAGGCCGGCATCTATTCTGCCGGTCTTCTCACCATCTACCGTCACGCAGGCTTTTTCCACCCGCTGCACAACCGCTCGCACAGAACCACGCCTCCCTAAAATTAATTTTTCCCATAAACGTGGCGGCGCACGCTGAAAATATCCTTCACCTTCTTGATCCGGTTCATTATCTTTTCCAGTTGAAGGCGATCTTTGACATTTATGGTCAGGTGGATGATCGCCGTTTGATCGGGATCGGTGCGGCCGTTAACCGCGGTTATCTGTATCCGGCTCTCGGTAACCGCCGCCATGACATCAGCCAGCAGATTGGTCCGGTCATGCGCCTGCACCTCTATCGCCACCTGGTAAGATCGATCCACCTGCTCCTCCCAGGCAGCCTGCAGCAGCCGGCCGCTGCAGGATCTAAATTGAGCCAGGTTGGGACAGTCACGGCGGTGAACCGAGACCCCCCTCCCCCGCGTCACCAGGCCGGTAATAGCATCACCGGGCACGGGATTGCAGCAGCGGGCGATGCGCACCAGGAGATTGTCAACTCCCTCGATGATCACCCCGGGATGAGCGCCGGAGGGCCGCCGCTCCGGCCTTATCTCCGGCAGCGGCTCCTCTTTAAGGCCGCACCTGCGGCGATATTCTTCGCGGAGCTTTCCGATAACCTGCTGCGGCGTAATCCCCCCGTAACCCACTGCGGCAAAGAGGTCATCTGCTGAAACCATGTTGAATTTTTTGGCCACCTCGTCAAGCAGTTCGCTCTTCAGCAGCCCCGGGCCGTGATTGAGGCGGCGGTCCTCGCGCCCCAGCAGCTCGCGGCCCTTCTCAATATTTTCATCGCGCCGTTCACGCTTAAACCAGCTGCGGATCTTGTTTTTGGCCTGGGCGCTCTTAACCATGTTAAGCCAGTCGCGGCTGGGAGTTCCGTGCTTGGCGGTGATGATCTCCACCATATCCCCTGTCTTCAGAACATAATCAAGCGGCACCAGCCGGCCGTTCACCCGCGACCCGGTGCAGCGGTTCCCGATGTCGGTGTGGATCTTGTAGGCAAAATCAATGGGGATAGAGCCCGCCGGGAGATCGATGACGTCGCCGCGCGGCGTAAAGACAAATACTTCGTCGGCGAAGAGATCCATCTTCAGGTTTTCGATAAATTCACGGGCATCGCGGTAATCCTTCTGCCATTCGAGCAGCTGGCGCAGCCAGGCCAGTTTCTTGTCAAACTCGCCCTCGTCGGTGATTTTCTCCTTGTAGCGCCAGTGCGCGGCGATACCGTATTCGGCGGTGCGGTGCATCTCCCAGGTCCGGATCTGCACCTCCACCAGTTCATTCTCGGCCACCACCACGGTCGTATGCAGCGACTGGTACATGTTCGGCTTGGGCATGGCAATGTAGTCCTTGAACCGCCCCGGAATGGGCTTCCAGAGAGCATGGACCGTTCCGAGGGCGCCGTAACAGTCTTTCACCGAATCGACAATGACGCGGATGGCGGTAAGATCGTAAATTTCGTTGAAATCTTTGTCCTGCTCTTTCATTTTGTGGTAGATACTGTAAAGATGCTTCGGCCGGCCCCTGATTTCGGCGTTCAGCCCGACGGCGTCCAGCTTTTCATGAAGTATGCCCATGAGCCGGTTGATAAACTGCTCCCGCTCCCGCCTCTTCTTGGCCAGCTTGTCGGCAAGCCGGTAATAGGCCTCCGGCTTCAGGTAGCGGAAGGCATTGTCTTCAAGCTCCCACTTGATCTTGTAGATGCCGAGGCGGTGCGCCAGCGGGGCATAAATCTCCATCGTTTCCCGGGCGATCTCCTGCTGTTTATGGGTGTTGAGAAAGCGCAAGGTGCGCAGGTTGTGCGTCCGATCGGCCAGCTTGATCAAGACCACGCGGATATCCTCGGCCATGGCGATAAACATTTTCCGCAGGGTCTCGGCCTGCTGCTCCTCCCGGGAAGCAAAATCAAGCCGGCTTAACTTGGTTACACCGTCCACGAGGGAGGCGATCTCTTCACCGAAAGTATCCCTGATCTCCTCCAGGCTTACTTCCGTATCTTCGACCACGTCATGCAGCAGCCCGGCGATGATCGTAGTGAGGTCGAGCCCCAGCTCCGCCAGGATCAAAGCCACGCCCAGGGGGTGGGTGATAAAATACTCACCCGATTCGCGTCGCTGCCCGGCGTGGGCCCGGAAGGCGAAGGCATAGGCCTTCTCCACCAGCGCCCAGTCATCATCCGTGGGATAATGGCGCGCCAGCAGTTTTCTCAGCTCGCCCAGTTTTCTTTCCTTTACCGCCATCTTCTTCACTTGCCATTTTTCATCATAATATTGTACCGGCCGGGGTTTGAGCAACGGCCTTTCTTAATGCCGCTCCATGCCGCCGTCTTCAGGAGAGCCCGGGTTGGAATCCGAGCCCGTACAACCGTTAACCTTAAGCAGTTCATTCCAGCGTGCCGCCAGTTCTCCCGGTGAAGCGTTCAACAGCAGCTCCTGGTAGCGGGAGCAGCTTTCCCGCAGCTCCAGGGCTCTCTGAAAGGAGGGCGAACCATCAAAAGAGCTCTCCAGGCCGGAACAAGCGGCCGGCGGGGAGGGCTCTCCGCCCCGGCAGAGGCCCGCTTCGTCATAGATCTGTAGGCAGCGCTGCCAGAACTTTTCGCCGGCTCCCGGGAAAAATTTATCGCGGAGCGGCCCGGGCAAATCTGCCCCGCCGCTCCCTGCCGCCGCCTCGGACCAGGCGCGGTAGATCTCAACCAGGGCGCTGCGCGAGGGGATGCTCAGGTCCAGCAGCAGACGGTTCCGCTTCAGGTCGGCCTTCCCGTAAAGCAGCCAGATATGTATCGCGCCGTCACCGGGACAGTTGTTAAAAAAAGGTTCGAGCAGCTTCTCCGACAGGGGCAGGTCATAGAGAACCAGCACCCGGCAGCTCGCGAACAGCGGCGCATCCCTGTCCTCATTATAATTATCTCTCCCGCTGCTCAGAAAAGCAAGCCTCTGCGTCACCGGCGGCGGCAGGAGCCGCTTTAGCGACGCTATGCGGTGTCCCGTGCCGGCAAAAACAGCAGCCGTCTCGCCATCCATGGAGTTTAGAATCTCTTTCAGCACGGCCTGGCGGTTAACGGCGCCGCGCCGGTCGATCACGGTAACCCGGCCGCAGCTGCCGCTGTCGCCGCTGCGCAGATCCTTCAACACCATCTCCAGGACCGGTTGGTCAAGGTAGCTTCCCTCCCGGAGGGAGAAAGCCAGGTCAAAGCGCCGCCCGCGCCTTAGAGAGGGTGCCAGCGGTGACGCCGAGAAAAAGATGGGGTCGGCCCTGTGCTCGCCCTTCGCCAGGTTCAATTTAAGGTGTTCTTTGCCTTCCCCCACGAGGCGCCAGGATCTGAGCTCCCAGCCGGCGCTGCAAAAGAGCGGCCTGGGATTGCCCGTTCCGAAGGGCTCCAGCAGCTTCAGCTGGCGGGCCAGGTCAAGGCTGATTTCAGGCGCATCCAGGACGGCGTCCAGTTCGATCAGGGGGCGCATCATCTCTCCCCGCAGGAGCGGCGAGGCGTAGCGGTTAAGCGCCGCTCTCAGATCGTCCACCCGGGCAGGATCAATGGTAAAACCGGCCGCACCGGCATGCCCGCCGAAACGCTCCAGCAGGGGCGCACAGCTGCTCAGGGCGGCGGTGATATCAAATCCGGGGATGCTGCGCGCCGAGCCGCGTCCCTCATCGCCCTCCAGGCCGATGAGCACCGCCGGGCGGTAATAGCGCTCCACCAGGCGCGATGCCACGATGCCTATGACCCCGTGGGGCCAGCCTTCACCGGCCAGGGTGATCACCATTTCTCCGGCGGCTTTTCTATCCGCGGCCAGCATCTCTTCGGCCTCCCCCAGGATCCGCATCTCCACGTCTCGGCGCTGCCGGTTGGTTTGGTGCAAAAGCAGGGCCAGCTTTTCGGCTTCCGCCCCGTCCCGCTCCAGGAGCAGGTTAATGGCAGGGTCGGCCTCTCCGAGGCGGCCGGCGGCATTGAGGGGCGGGGCCAGGATAAAGGCCAACGCGTAGCTGTCAATGCGCTCCTGCCGCAGGCCGGTGGCGCGGGCCAGCGCCTGCAGTCCCAGGCGGGGCGCCTGTTTGAGCTGCTCCAGGCCGCAGGCAACCAGGACCCGGTTCTCGCCAAGAAGCGGCACCACGTCGGCGGCGGTCCCCAGGGCGGCGAGATCGAGCAGCCCGGAGGGGAAAGGAGCTCCCGCCTTCTCCATCAGCGCCGAGGCCAGCTTAAAGGCTATCCCCGCTCCGGAAAGCTCTTTGAAGGGGTAAGGGCAGCCTTCTTGAAGCGGGTTCAGCACAGCCGCAGCCCCCTCGAGCTCCGCAAAGGGCTGGTGATGGTCCGTTACAATCAGGTCCAGGCCGAGGCTGCGGGCACAGGCTGCTTCGGCGGCGGCATTGATCCCGCAATCAACGGTGATGACAAGAGCCGCGCCGGCGGCGGCAATCTGCTCCAGCGCCTCCCGGTGCAGCCCGTAGCCTTCTCTAAAACGGCTGGGCAGGTAAAAATCGACGGCCGCGGCGCCGAGCTGCCGCAGCGCCTCCACCATGAGCGCAGCTGCGGTGATCCCGTCGGCATCGTAGTCCCCGTGCACGACAATTTTCTCGCCCTTATCCAGGGCGGTCCAGATCCGCTCTACCGCTTTCTCCATCCCTTTCATCAGCCAGGGTGAGTGCAGCTGCTCCGGCGAGGGATAAAGAAAAGCGCGGGCAGCGCCTGCGCTTTCAATCCCGCGGTTGAGCAAAACCCGGGCCAGGGCGGGCAATATACCGATCTCCTCCGCCAGGGCCGCGGCCTCTTCCGATTGCGCGGGGAAAGGTTCGCCCCAGCGTTTTTGAGAAAGGCTCATCTCTAGGATGTTTCTCCTCCCTCTAGTTCCGGCGGTTCTTCCGGTTCCGCCTGTTCCGGCGTTTCAGCAGCTTCCGGCAGTTCAGCAGCTTCCGGTGATTCCACAGCTTCCGCTAGTTCCTCAGGCTCTGCCGGCGCCTGCAGGTGCTCCAGTTCCTGCTGCAGAGATGCTTTCTCCTGCTCCAGCTTCTCCAGGCGCCGCTGCAGCTCTTCCTGCCGTTTTTTTTCACCGCGTATCTGCAGGGCAGTGCGGATGCTGCGGTAAAAGCCGATCAGCCCCGTCACTACGGCGCCGGCAGCGGCGGCCCCGATGATCAGGACGATTAGAGGAAGCTTTGCCTCGCCAAAAATGTAGTTGACAATAACAAGCTGGTGATTAGCTGCGGCAAGGATCGCTATCATCAGGCTGAAAAGAAGTGCAAGAACAATCAGCAATAAACCCAATTTTTTCACTCCTTTTTGACCAATGTGCATTAAACCGCAGTTTGTTGCTGAACCGCGGCCAGGGCAAGCCTGCGCCCGCGGCGGGCAACGCTTTAGGCCGGGCGGCGGGCCCGCCTGAATTCCAATTCGTTCAGATCCCGCCAGAGGGGACCGGCGATAAATAGCGATGAATAGGTTCCCACCAGCACGCCTATAATCAGAGCGATGACGAAAGCAATGAGATCGAAGCTGCCGATAAAGTAATAGAAGCCGGCCAGCAGCGCCGACAAAGTCAGCAGCGTGGTCAGGGAGGTATTTACGGTCCGGACGATGCTTTGCCGGATGCTCTGATCCGCCACCGCGGCATACTCCTCTTTCTTTTTCCGCTTCATGTTTTCCCGGATCCGGTCAAAGATAACGATGGTATTGTTTACCGAGTAGCCAAATATGGTCAGCAGAGCGGCGATAAAGGGGCTGTTGGCTTCAATTTTAAATATGGAAAATACGGCCACAATGACGAATATATCATGCAGCAGCGGTATAATCGCCGCCAGGGCAAACTTGAATTCAAAGCGTATGGTGATATAGGCGATCATCCCGGCAATAGCCACGGCCAGGGCGATAAGAGACTGGCGGGCCAGCTCGCCGCTGATCACCCCGCCGACGCTCTCCACGCGCAGGTCGTTCGGACCCAGCGACGGCCAGCGCTCCCGGAAAGCTTCCATGATGGATTCGCGGCGTTGTTCATCGATATAGGAGCTCTTGATAACTACCCCTTCCGTGGCCACCCGTCCCTGCAGATCGCGTCCCTGGACCAGCTGCAGCGCGGCGCCCTTCAGCTCCGGGATGCCGCCGGTTAGCTCCTCCACTTCTGCCAGGGTGAATTCTTCGGCCAGGTTGATATGAAAGACTGTCCCGCCTGTAAAATCGATTCCCAGGTTCAATCCGGAAATGAACAGGGAGATCACGCCGGCCAATATGATTAGCAGCGATATGGCATAAGGAATCCGCCGGTTGCGAATATAACCGATCATGCTGTTTTCACCCCCACGTAGCGTCCGCTTTGCATCAGCCCGGCCTGGTAGGCGAGGCGCATCAGGCTGCGCGTCAGCGTTACCGCGGTAAACATGCTGCAGATGACGCCGATGAAAAGGGTCACGGCAAAACCGCGCACCGGGCCGCTGGCCAGGGCAAAAAGAACAATTGTGGCAATAATCGTGGTCACGTTGGAATCGAGAATGGTGCGGAAAGCATGCCTGAAACCGCTTTCCATGGCATTGCGGACGGTGCGCCCGGCGCGCAGCTCGTCCTTGATCCGTTCAAAGATGATCACGTTGGCATCCACGGCCATGCCGATGGAGAGAATCAGGCCGGCTATGCCGGGCAGGGTCAGCGTCGTCGGCAGCAGCGTCAGCGTACCCAGGACCAGCGTCAGGTAGAACAGCAGGGCCACGCCGGAGATGAAGCCGGCAAAGCGGTAAAAAAGGAGCATGAACAGCAGCACCGCGGCCAGACCGGCGGCGCCGGCGTATATGCTGATCTTCATGGTCTCCTGCCCCAGGGTCGGCCCCACAAGGCGCGACTCCAGCTCGCGCAGCTCCACCGGCAGGGAGCCGCTGCGCAGCAGCAGGGCCAGGTTGGCCGCTTCCTCAAAGGTGAACTCGCCGGTGATCCGGGCCTGTCCGTCTGTGATCACGTTCTGCACAACGGGCACGGAGATAGCCTCATCGTCGAGGATAATGGCGATGGGCTGCCTGAGAAACTTGCCTGTAGCCTCGGCAAATTTGCGGGTTCCCTCTTCATCAAATTCCAGGGAGATAAAGGGATAGGGCTCGCGCCCGCTGGGATCCCGCATCGCCTGGACGCGGCGCAGGTTGGCCCCGGTGAGGATCTCCTCGCCGTCAGGTCCGACAAAGGAGAGCCGGGCCGTGCGGCCGATGATCTCGCGGGCCTGCTCCGGGTTTTCTATATCGGGCAGCTCGATGCGGATCCGCTTCTCGCCCTGCGGCACGATTACCGGCTCAGCCACGCCAAGCTCGTCCACCCGCATGCGAATCACCGCGGCGGTCCGCTCAATGGCATCGGCATCGACCTCCGCGTCGCCCGTCTCCACCGCTTCCAGGAGCACGTAGAGACCGCCGGCAATATCGAGCCCGCGTTTAATCCCGATATTCTCCTTGCCGGTCCAGGCCAGCATCTTCTTGCCCAGGTCCGTCCCCAGAGCTATTTGCATAACCAGGAACGCCGTGCCCGCCAGTAATATACAGATAATGACGAAAGAAAGCAGCCGGCCCGGCTTAATTTTTTGCTTTAACCCCAAGTTGACCACCTTCCCGTTTATTTTCAAAAGACTTGCCTGTTCTATTATAACAAAGCACGGCCGCGATTTCAGATAAATATTAGTTAATTAGTTAATTAGTTAATTCGGTGCCTGGCACCTAATTAACTAATTCCAGGTGCAGGAGCATCTCCTTCCAGCCCGGTGGGCCGCTGAAGCCGCCCGGCCGCCCGTCGCTGCGGATAACCCGGTGGCAGGGGACCAGCAGCGGATGGCGATTTGCTTTCAGCGCCTGCCCGGCCGCCCGCCAGGCGCGCGGCGAGCCGGCCTCGGCGGCAACCTCGCGGTAGCTGCGTGTTTCCCCGTACGGAATCCGCCGCACCGCGGAAAGCAGGGACCGGGTGAAGGGGGGGTAGCCGCTCATGTCGAGGGGATAATCGTCCCAGGCGGGCTGCTGCCCCTTCAGGTAGCGCTGCAGTTCCCTCTCCAGGCCGGGCCAGGGCAGCGGCCGCCGCTCGCAGTGCAGCGGCGGGGCAGTGCCGGGGAAAAAGATTTCATAGATCCCCCCGTCGTGAAAGAGAAGCATGAAGCGGCCGCGGACGGTCTCGATCTCGGAAAAGGATAGCGCTTTCATCTTACACCTCTTCCAGTGGGATAAAACTCCTCTGCCGCGCCGTAAAAACAGCGAGTTCGCGGTAACCGGCCTCCCGGAGCAGCCGCAAGGCATCATCAAAATAGCGCCCTACCTGATCCGGTGCGTGGGCATCCGAGCCCAGGGTCACCGGCACCCCTTCACGGCAGCAGAGCTCGAGCAGGCGCCGCCCCGGGTAGAATTCGGCAGCCGGAGCCGCCCGCCCGGAGCTGTTCAGCTCAAAACAGAGCCCATTCTCTTTCAAAATACGGGCGGTGCACCGCCAGTAAGGCTCCATCTCATCATCGGAAAGCCGGTAGCCGAACTTCTTGACTACATCGATATGGCCGATGATATCAAAAAGGCCGCTGGAGCAGGCCTGCCAGAGCAGCTCGAAGTAGCGCCGGTAAACCTGTGCCAGGTCTAAAGTTTTATATCGCGCTTCTTGCAGGGGGTGCGTAAAATCCCAATCACCCATGAAGTGAATGGAGCCGATAACATAATCAAAGGGCTCGCGGGCCAGCAGCCTGGCCAGCTCTTTCGCCTTGCCGGGCAGGTAGTCCACCTCCACCCCCAGTTTAACCCGGATCTCCTTCTCGCCCGCAGCCAGCGCCTTGATCTCGCCGATGTAGCCGGCCAGCTCCCCCGGGGACATCGTCACCTCGGACTGCGGCTTCACCCCGAGCAGGCCGAGGGGATAGTGATCGGCAAAGCCGATCTCGCGCAGCCCTTTTTCCCGGGCCGCTTCCAGGTACTCTGACGGAGAGCCAAGGGCATGGCGGCAGAGCGGCGTATGCAGGTGATAGTCAACCATGGTGCATCCCCTCTCCCCCGGCCGGCGCCGCTTCATGAAGGAGATTGAAGAAGCAGGAGTAGCGCCCGGTGTGGCAGGCCACCCCCGATCCTTCGAGGGTTACCTTCACCAGCAGGGCATCGGCATCGCAGTCTGCACAAATGGAGCATACTGTAAAAAAGTTGCCGGAGCTCTCCCCCTTCAGCCAGAACTTTTGGCGGCTGCGGCTCCAGAACCAGACCCGGCCGCTTTCGACAGTCCGCCGCAGCGATTCCCGGTTCATGTAGCCGACCATGAGCACGGCGCCGCTGCGGCTGTCCTGGATTACCGCAGGGATGAGGCCGGCAGCATCGTATTTAAGCTGATCCAGGGGCAAGGCAATGCTATTTTTTTGAACAAGGTTATCGTTGGTCATGAGTATAGCCTCCATTGTCAATTCAGTGCCTTTTAAAAATCCCTCGCCCCCTTTTCAAGGGGAGCCTGACGATTTCCCAGGCAAAGGGCTTTAAAGTCCACCTTTTAAGAAGGATTTAATATCGCTGCCCGGCAGGATTAATTAATCGGCCATGGCGGCAATGGCCTCCGGCAGGGTGATCCTGCCGTCATAGAGCGCCTTTCCGATAATCACGCCGCTCACCCGCGGCGCATAGGGCTTCAGCGCAAGCAGATCTTCCCGGGAAGAGATCCCCCCGGCGACGATCACTTTAAAGGAGCCGGCCGTAAGAATTTCTTCCAGCCCCTGCAGGTTGGGCCCGCTGAGGGTGCCGTCTTTCTGCGTATCCGTGTAAATAATCTCGCCAATTCCCCACTGCTCCACCTGGCGCGCCAGTTCGCCCGCCTTGACTTCAGCCCCGGCGGTCCAGCCCCGCACCGCGACTATTCCCCCACGGGCATCGATCCCGGCGACAATCCTGCCCCCGAATTCTGCCGCCAGTTTAGCGGCCAGCTGCGGCTGCTCCACGATGACGGTGCCGAGGATCGCCCTGGCGGCGCCTGCATCGAGAGCCCGCTGCACGGCTTCGCGGGAGCGGATCCCGCCGCCAACCTGGAACGGGATGGTCACAGAGCGCCCGATCTCCGCAATCACGCCGCCGTGGGCGGAGCTCCCGCTGAATGCCCCGTCGAGATCGACCAGGTGAAGCAGCGGCGCCCCGAGCCGCTCCCACTGCCGGGCTACCGCCGCCGGGTCGGTGCTGTAGACGGTCTCGCGGCCGGGATCGCCCTGAAAAAGGCGGACGCAGCGCCCCCCTTTTAAATCGATGGCCGGGATAGCCTGGATCATCGCCATTATTCCAACTTTCCCTTGGTGGAGAGAACCCCGTCCCAGCCTTCAAGCCCGGCGCAGGCTTCGCCCAGGGCGCGCCCGGCCGCCTTAAAAGAGGCCTCGACGAGGTGGTGCTTGTTGCGCCCGTGGCTCATTTTCAGGTGCAGGTTAAGGCGGCCCTCGTTGACGAAGGCTCTCCAGAACTCTTCAAAGAGCTCCGGGTCCATGGTCCCCACAGGCCCGGGCGGCAAATTCATCTCGTAATGCAGGTAGGGGCGTCCGGAGAGATCGGCGGCGGCGAAAACAAGGGCATCGTCCATGGGCACGGCGCTGAAGCCGTAACGGCGGATTCCGGACTTGTCGCCGAGAGCCTCGTAAAAAGCCCTTCCCAGGCAGAGGCCGATATCCTCGACAAGGTGATGCGGCTCCACCTCTATATCCCCTTCGGCCCGGATCCGCAGGTCAAAAAAACCGTGCCGGCACCAGAGCGCCAGCATATGCTCGAGAAAAGGCAGCCCCGTTTCCAGATCGGCTTCGCCGCTTCCGTCGATTTTCAGCTGCAGCTCCACCGACGTTTCCAGTGTAGAGCGCTTTACGCCCGCTTCACGCTTCATGATCATGCCTCCTTATGGCCACCGCCCGGGCGTGGCCTTCCAACCCCTCCGCCCGCGCCAGCCTCTCAATATGCGCCGCCGCACCGGCAAGCGCCGCCGCGCTATAGTAAACAAAGTGGGTGCTTTTCATGAAATCGGCCACTCCCAGGGGAGAGGCGTAGCGAGCCGTTCCTCCCGTGGGGAGCACGTGATTGGAACCGGCCCAGTAGTCACCGGCAGCCTCGGGGGTCCAGGGACCGATAAAAACGGCGCCGGCATTTTCAATGGCGTCGAGATGAGCCCAGGGATCGGCGATGTGCAGCTCGAGATGCTCGGGAGCCAGCTCGTTGACCGCCTGCCAGGCCTCGGCAAGGCTGCCCGCAAGCAGCGCCGCCCCCTGTTCTTTCAGAGAACGCGCGGCAATCTCGCGCCGCGGCAGCTCCTGGAGCTGCCGCTCCAGCTCCTCCTCCACCCGCCGGAGCAGCTCCTTTGATGTGGTGATTAAAAGGGGCCTTGCCAGGATATCATGCTCCGCCTGCGAAAGCAGGTCGGCGGCAATGAATGCCGCGTTGGCCTGCGCATCGGCCACCACCGCGATCTCGCTCGGGCCGGCCAGCAGGTCGATGCCCACGCGCCCGTAGAGCTCGCGCTTCGCCAGGGTGACATAGATATTGCCCGGTCCGACAATTTTCGACACTGCGGGGATGCTCTCGGTGCCCCAGGCCAGGGCGGCTACGGCCTGGGCTCCGCCGGCCTTGAATACGGCGGTAGCGCCGGCCTCGCGGGCCGCCAGGAGCGTCAGCGGATGCAGCTTTCCATCAGCTCCCGGCGGGGAGCAGAGGTAAATTTCTTTAACGCCGGCCACCCGCGCCGGCAGCACCGTCATGAGCACGGACGACGGGTAGGCCGCCGTCCCCCCGGGCACGTAGGCGCCGGCCGAGCGCAGCGGGCGGAGGCGCTGCCCGGCCAGGATGCCGGGAGCGCTCTCCCACCAGGAAGAGCGCAACTGGCGGCGGTGGAATTTTTCGATATTTTCTTTCGCTTGCCGCAGCGTCTCCAGGAGAGACGGCTCCACGGCCTTTTCGGCCGCCTTGAACTCCGCCTCGCTGACCCGCAGATCGTCGAGAACGGCGCCGTCGTATCGCGCGGTATATTCTTTTACCGCCGCATCGCCGCACCGGCGCACCGCGTCAATGATCTCGCGGACCGTCTCCCTTTCTGCGGCATAATCATCGAGGTTGAAAGGGCTGCGCTTTTCCAGGTACGAAAAAAGCGAATCATAAACAGGCAGAAGCATGGATGCTACTCCGATCAAGATTTTTATGGCAACTATTTAGGCGTATTTTAACATGTCCCCCCGCAAGAGGCAAGAAACGCCAAGCAGCGCTGGTTCGACAAGATTCCGGGCGATTATGGTATAATCGAAGCAATCGTCAAGTATTATCTACCGGTGGCCTGCACTGCCCCGCCTAAAACATACAGGGCAAGCAAAGGTTTAGCCACCGGTCTGGCAGTAAAAGAAAGAAAGGCAGGATTTGATATGGAAATCTATGCCCTGGTCGGGCGCAGGGGCACCGGGAAAAGCCACCACGCCCAGCTTCTGGCCCACCAGTACCGGATTGATTATATTCTCGACGACGGCCTCTTGATCAAGGGCAACCAGATCCTGGCCGGGCGCTCGGCGAAGCGCGAAAACACCCGCTATGGAGCCATCAAGCGCGCCCTCCTGCATGACGGCGACCACGCCCGGCAGCTGAAGGAAAAGCTGGCCGAACTGAACCCCCCAAAACTGCTAATCCTGGCCACCTCCGAGCGGATGGCACAGGCCATTGCCGGGCAACTTGAGCTGCCCCACCCCCATTACTACATACATATTGAAGAGATCGCCAGCCCGGAAGCGATCGAAAAAGCCCGCCAGATGAGACAGGAAGAGAATCGCCACGTAATCCCGCTGCCTACTTTCGCCATAAAAAAAGAGTTCCCCGGATACATCATCGACCCGCTGCGCTCTTTTTTCAGCTTGCCCTCGGGGGATCTCCGGGATGTGGCGGTGGAACGATCCATAGTCCGGCCGGTGTACAGCACCCTGGGTAACTTCTATATTGCCGAGCATGTCGTCAGCGACCTGGTCAGCTATATCGTCAGCCAGGTTCCCGGCATCCACAGAGCAGGCCGCATCGAAGTCAAAACCCAGACCGGTAAAATGATCTTACATGTCGATCTGGTCTTCTCTCTAAAGCAGCTGCCTTCCAACAGAAACATTCATCAAATTTTAAAAGAAGTGCAGCTCCAGCTGAAAGAAAAACTCGAATACCTGACCGGTTTCTACCTGGACCGGATTAATGTAACCGCCAAAAAGATCCTTTTCTAAATTTAACCGGGTGACATTACATGTCGTCTTTTACGCGATAAGGATGGGTATAGATATTCATCCGCCGCCCGCGGACAAAGCCAACCAGAGTAATGTTCAGCGATTCGGCCAGCTCGATGCTCAGCGTAGTCGGCGCCGCCCGCGAAATCAACACCGGCAGGCGCAACTTGGCCGCCTTGAGCAGAATCTCAGAGCTCAGACGGCCGCTGCAGACCAGCGCCTTGTCTTCCATGGTGATTCTTTGCTGCAGGCATTCCCCGATGATCTTGTCCACGGCGTTGTGCCGCCCGATATCCTCACAAAAGAGCAGGATCTTCCCGCTGCCGGCCAGGGCCGCACTGTGCACGCCTCCGGTAGCCTTAAAAAGTAAAGACCTCTCTTGTAGTTCTCCCATCAGAGAATGGATTTCGCCGGCAGTAAGCGAAACGGTATCGCCGCGCACCGGGCTGCTGCGCAGGGCATCAAGGGCGCTGAAAAAAACAGTTCCCTTGCCGCATCCTGAGGTAATTGTCCGCCGGCCGTAGAGCTTCTCCAGCAGGCCGCTTTTATTTTTCAGCTCCACCTCCACCGCTCCCCTATCATCGCGCAGGCGCAGCCCGGTTACATCATCAAGCGAACTGAGCAAGCCCTCGGAGCGTAAAAAGCCGAGGGCCAGGCTCTCTATCTTTTCAGGTGTGCAGAGCAGCGTGACCAGCTCTTTGCCGTTGAGGTAGATCGTCAGCGGCGCCTCCACGACCACATCGTCGCCGGAGAGGCGCCTTTCGCCATCACGGATTACAGTAATCTCTTTCCTGGCAGTCAACTCAGCCACTGCATTGTCTCCTTCCGGGGTGGCAGACAAGAGTCCATGCCACCCGAGGTGACAGGAGAATCGCTCTTCTGCCACCTGAATAGATTTCACAGAGTATAATATTCCCTGATGCCATGCAGAATCCTTTTTTTTGCAGGAAACGAGTACCTCTTGAAGAATCTAGAGGAGATGAGTTGAAAGGAGGTTTCCTAGAGCGTGGAACTCATTCTTAAGGTTAAAGATCTGGCTAAAAGTTTCGGCGCCAAGAAAGCCGTTGACAGGATCAGCTTTGGGGTGCCTCGGGGAGAGATCATGGGGCTGCTCGGACCCAACGGAGCCGGAAAGACCACGGCCATCCGCATGATCATGGGCATCCTGCCCCCCGATGCCGGAGAGATCGGCTTTAATTTTAACGGGCATTTCCAGCCGCTCGACAAAAGCAAAATCGGCTACCTGCCCGAGGAGCGCGGCCTTTACGAAGATGTCAAGGTTGCCGACAACCTGGTTTACCTGGCCGGGTTAAAGGGCAAGCCCGCGGGGGAGGCGCGCCGGGAGGCTCAGCAATGGCTGGAGCGCCTGGATCTGGTAAGCTACGCCGATCAGAAGCTGGAGAAGCTCTCCAAGGGGATGCAGCAAAAGGTGCAGTTCGTGGCCTCCATCCTGCACCGGCCGCCGCTGGTCCTTTTCGATGAGCCCTTTTCGGGGCTCGACCCGGTGAACCAGGATTTCTTCAAGGAGATCATCCGCGAGCTGCGGGCGGGCGGGACCACCATATTGCTCTCGGCTCACCAGATGAACTTGGTCGAGGAGCTCTGCGATTCCATCTTTTTAATCAACCACGGGCGGGAGGTCCTCTCCGGGAAACTGCAAGAGATCAAAGAGAGCTACAAGGAAAATATTGTCGAACTGCGCTACGATCCCGCGGAAGACGGCTCTTTTCTGAAGATGATCCCGGGGCTGCGGATACTGCAGGAGCAGCCGGGGCTGGCGGTGATGCGCTACCACGGCAGCGCCGGTATCAACGCCCTGCTGCAGGAGCTGGGATCAAGGCTGACCATAAGCGCCATCACCGTGGAGAAGCCCCCGCTGCACGAGATCTTTGTTGAAACCGTCCGCGAAAGGGGTGAAGAAGTTGAAGTGGCTTAATGTAGGCAAGGTCTTTCGCTGGGAATTCCTGAAAAACTTAAAAAGCCCGGTCTTTTTGGTAACAACCCTGATGATCCCCCTGATCATGCTCCTGTCCGTCGGGATCAGCTACTTTGCCACCTCCAGCGCGGCCAGGGAGGAGCAGCAGGTTGCCGTGATCGATGAAACGGGAGATTTCTTCCCCTACCTGGAATCTTATCTTGCCGGCTCTATGGTAAAAATAACCCTGCATGATTCCGCAGAGCGGGAGAAGCTGGCCGGGCAGGTCGAAGAGAGAAAGCTGGACGGCTACCTGCTTTTTACTGCGGAGAATGTGCAGAGCGGGATCATCGACTACTACGACCGCGATGCCAAGGGGATGAACACAATCGCCATCGAAGGAGCGATAGAAGCGGCGCTGACCCGCTACCGGATGGAGAAGATGGGACTGACCGAGGAAGAAATCAGCCTGGCCACAGCGCCGGTGATCCTGCGGGTGCGCAGCGTAAGCGGCGAAGAAGCCTCCATCGCCTCTACGATCGCGCCTATTTTCTTTAGCATGATCCTGGTTATCGCCGTGATGATCTCGGGGCAGGTGCTCATGTATGGAGTGCTCAAGGAGAAGCGCAACCGCATCGTCGAGATATTGCTCTCGTCAGTGACGGCTACCGATCTGCTGCTCGGAAAGATTTTCGCTTTTGGCCTCCTCGGCCTGCTGCAGATCGGGATCTGGCTGGCGGTGGGGCTGACCGCGGCCGGCCGCTTTATTGACCTGGCCGAACTGGGAATGACCCTGGAGGTCCTCTTGCCCTCGGCGCTCTTCTTCGTCGGCGGCTATATTATGTTCGCGGCCATCTTTGCGGCCATGGGCGCGACAATGAAGGATGCCGAGGGAGGCAGCCAGACGCAGGGCCTGGTTGTGCTTATCCCCATGATCCCCATGTTCGCCTCCGGTGCGATCATGATGGCTCCCAACGCGGCCTGGGTGCGCATTTTAAGCTATATTCCTATCTTCACCCCGATGACCATGCTGATGCGGATCCCGGCCACAACCCTGCCGTGGTGGGAGATGGCGTCGGCCTTTGCCGTCCTGCTGCTGGGCATAGCCTTCTTTGTCTACCTCGGAGCGCGCATCTTCAGCCGGGGGCTGCTGCAGTTTGACCGGACGGTATCGTTCAAAGAGATGGGGAAAATGCTGCGCCGGAATTATTAATCCATGGGCTGTCCCACAAGGAGCATCATCCGGCGTGGTTTCGGGGCCAGGGTGCCGGTAAGGAGCCACAGGGCGGCATCCATCAAGGTTGTAGGGGGCTGACCTAAAAGTTGTATAAGATTTTTTGACTTTTAAAAGCCGCCACTTAGGCGGGCATTGGAATTCACGTCAGGGGCTGTTCCTAACACATGGAGCGGCCCCTTTTTCTTTTTTTTAACTCATTAAAGCGGCCATCTTGGCTATGTTATGTGCTA
>FZPS01000217.1_pt23 | contig 100006 bp, 100 predicted proteins | sample 1817821 | NCBI WGS metagenome assembly FZPS01 (sample SAMEA104158645, study PRJEB21678) | metagenome | place: Germany | collected 2015-04-21
TATTTATGGAGACCATGGGCATAATACTGCTGTTATTGCCCACAGGCGGGGTCAACAGCCCGTTTATATGGTATGCGCTAAATCCCGTGCTGATTTCAGCAAGTTTTTCGTTTTATTATTTTTGCTGGCTGAATTTATTATGTTATGTTTCAGCGTCTATCTTAATTTCTTTCCATTTCTACAATCCAAATGGAGAAAGCCTGAGCTCCATGGTTGTATCAAATGCACATTTGATTTTGATATTTATACTTATAACCCTGGCGGTTCAGCTGCTGACTAAATTATCTTCCAAATTGAGGGCCCAGGGCAACAAGCTGATGGAAGTGAACAAAGAGCTGCATCAGGCCAACAATAAAATTCATGAATCGATATCACACATCATGTCCTTATACGAGGCTGTTGAAACACTGACCTCCAACAAAAACAACAAAGAGGACATCTATATTTTATTCACCGAATATATAACTAAACTTACGGGTGCAGATACAGCTTTTTTCTGGCTGAAATCCGCCGATAAAGGTACGGATATGATTACGATAAACCCTGCTGTGCCGGAAGATACAGAGACGGGTATCCTGAGCAGCATAAGGGACATTGACGACAATACCTTGCTTTCAGAAGAAATATTCAAAATACATGCGGATGGATGTAATTATCACGCTGCTGCCGTAAAATCAACTTCCGGTGATTGTGGCTTAATAGGCTTTAAAGCCAATGCCAATGATTCAGATATCGTAAATGGAGAGTATATAAAGCAGTTGAAATTCATATCCAGGTTAGCGGCGATTGTACTGGAAAGATTTCATTTGGAACAGGTTACGGAAAGATTGATCATTGCTGAAGAACAAAACCGGATTGCCAACGAGATGCATGACAGCGTTGCACAGGGGTTATTCAGCATATCATATGCAATCCATTCACTAATCCAGAACGGGGACAGAATGTCCGGTTCCCAATTGCAGGAAAGTTTACGTTTGCTGCAGAAATCCGCTCAATTGTCAATGGAAGAGCTGCGTTCCACCATATATAGGCTCAGTTCAAAAAAGGGAGGCAGAAAATCATTTAAACAGGGCATCGCCGAGTATATTAATACAATTTCCAAACTGAATAATATCGATATAAACCTTAAAATAGACGGAGATGAAGAGCTTCTCAGCATTCCCAAAAAAAGGGGGTTATACAGGATAATCTGTGAGGCTGCCGGCAATGCCATACGGCACGGGAGGTGCAGTTTGATAGAGATAAACCTTGATATAAACAAATCATTTGTTGAGCTTAGCATTGCCGATAATGGTGAAGGCTTCACTGTCAGTAATATCGGCAAAGATTCCGGAAGAACCGGATTGGGGATCAGTAATATGAAAAGGATTGTGGATCTGTTTAACGGTGAAATATTTATAGACGGAAAACCGGGTAACGGCACCGTTATAAACATTCATATACCAGGCGATACTGTGGTGCCGGAAACACAGGAGGGGATAGCGATATGAGAATAATCATTGTAGATGACCATCCTTTAGTCAGGCAGGGCCTGGCTTTGGTTCTGAAAATGGAAGAAGATATGGAAGTGGTAGGGGAATGCGCCTGTATCGATGAAGCAGTGTCGATGATAGGCAGTAAAAAACCCGATGTAGCCCTGATAGATCTGAAGCTGGGAAGAGAATGCGGTTTGGATATAGTGAATGCTGCCAGGGAAAATGGGAGCAGCACCAGGTTTATTATTCTCACATCATCAACATCTTACGAAGATTTTTTGATGGCTAAAAAATGTAATGTGGAAGGCTATATTTTGAAGGAGGCTTTGCCCGAAGAGCTTTTATACGCAATACGCCTGGTCAATTGCGGCAGGAGGTATTTTGATCCCCAGTTACTGGAATATAAACTGCGGCAAAATGAAAACGGCTTTTATGAACAGTTGACTCCCAGGGAACGGGAGGTTTTGTACGAGCTGGGACGGGGATTAAGCAACCAGCAGATAGCCCAAAAACTATTCATTGCAGAAAGCACCGTAAAAAAACATGTGGGGCAGATATTAGCGAAACTTGGCCTGCAGGATCGTACCCAGGCAGCCCTGTACGTCAACAATGTGGAGCTAAAGCATATCCATTATACTACTTAAGTCGCATTATGCATTTGTACCTTGGTGGAATCAATAGTAGCATTTAGGTCAATGTAAAAATCTAGCAGGGATGCCATAATATAAGCATAAATTTTAAATAATTATAGGAGGGATTACAATGAAGAGAAGGTTTTTTGTTGTGTTTACCCTTTTGATTGTGGCATCTTTACTGGCAGCTATGGGTACGGGAGCTATTGATTTCTTTAGGGCAGAAAGAGCAGCAGCAATGCAGGTGGTAAACGATGGAGATGGATTGATAGCACTGACAGGAGACGGTAATTATGCAAAGGAAGATAGCAAAGGGAGACTGGAACTGGATTTCACCGACAAAAACATTAGTTTTTTAGGAAAAGGTTTCAATCCGAAGGCAATATCAAAGTTCAACAATGTATTTAAAGTAACAAACAAGAGTGCGAAAACAGTTTATGTGTGGTTAGAGGCTGAAGGCTGGACTTTACGGCACGATAATGGGCTAACTTATAAAGTTGATAAAACCTATGGTGATGCTAAGGTTCACCCGGGGTATACAAATGTTTTGCTTGATAAGTATTTTTCGAATTTTAAAGGTGGTTTTGGCAACGCAGCATATGTAGAACTTCCACCAGGGGCGTCTTTTGATGTTAAGATTTATGTCGATACTGTAACAGATGATTATCTTGATGAAGGTAGGAATATCTGGGATCACAAAGTAATTGTCAGGGCTGATAAAAATAAACCAGGTTGGTTTGGACCTTTTGAAGCTGATAGCGCTAATGGTGAAGAAGGATAATAAAGTTAGTTAGCTAATCTTCATATAGGCTAAAGCAGAACTATAGATTAGGGATCTAATCTATAGTTCTGTTTTGTATTCAAACTTCGGGGGATAAGTATATGAAAAAAGTATTGAGCCTGAAAAACCTGTTGTATTTTTTCCTGATATTTATATGCGCATTTATCCTTTTTATAAGGTTTATGAATTTAAATGATAAACTGCCGTTTGGGCTTTGGTATGTACATTCAAATAGCATGGAGCCTGTTATAAAAGCAGATGATGGATATATCCTTATCAGATCAGAAGAATATAAAATAAATGATATAATTACGTTCATACCCCAGGTCCTGGATGATAAATACGTGACTCACAGGATAGTTGAGATTAACGATGACGGCATGTTTATAACAAAGGGGGACTATAACCAGATGACAGATCAGGAAGGCGGGGAACCGGCCGTCAACCGGGCGCAGGTTGTCGGGAAGGTACTGATGATAAATGAAAAGCCTGTCATCATACCGTACCTGGGGTACATATCCCAAAAGGTTAACGACATGATAGAAGGCCTTAACACCTTCGAATTGTTATCTATAGGAGTTGTATTGTACGCAATAGGATATATACTGGATATCATAGCCGAAAGAAACAAGCCTGCACGAAAGAAAAAGCTGCGTCTGCGTGATATCGCACCGTATTTTGACTGGGTTTTTATTGTACTGTGCATTACAATGTTTAGCAATATAGTTTTCCTGGGCTTAACAGTAAAATCCTGGGGGATTGATGAAGTCGGGTATGTTGTAGTAACTACAGAAGGCGTTTCGGCTCCGCTGTCCGGTGAAATGTTCACAGAGGAAAGAGGCTTGGAAAACAAATCATTCTTACACTTTGTCATTATGACAGAGCCCCAAAGACAGGGAGTGGAGGTTGAACCGAAAAAGCTTAAGCTTTCACCGAACCAGCATCAGGAATACCGCATAACCATTAAAGCGCCCTATGATACAGGATATTATACGGAAAAGATTCATAAAAGAGTCTATCCCGATGTGCTGCCGGATGAACTCCTGGATTATCTGTATTCAAGTAATGAGTTTCTGCCTTTGATAGTTATATTCGGCCCCGGCATAATAATGAATATTGGGTTATATATATGGTGGAACAGGCGTTGGCAGCCTGGGAAGAAGGAGGTCATGGATTGGCTTATAACCTTCCGGAATGTGTTTAAACCTGCTTTCAGAGGCTAGGAAGAGGATGATAAAAAAGAGCTGCAGATACAACGGCTCTTTTTTTATGCACTTAACAAGCTGTTTATAAAACGGATGAACTGCAATATAATATGCAGCAGTTTTTAGGAAAGAATGGGATACTTGCTTTTATGATGCGGGTTGTCATATAATAGATTCGTTGAATTGAAATATATATGTATATAATATTTGGAGGGAATCAAGTTGGACAAGAAAAAGCTGATCCGTGATTTTGTTTCTTACTACAAGCCCCATTATAAACTCTTCATTCTGGATATATCATGTGCTTTGATTATAGCATTGATAGATCTGTTTTTCCCCATGCTGACCAGGGAAGTTATAGGGACGGTCCTTCCTGCCGGGCAGATGAGAATCTTCTGGCTGTTTGTTGCAGCCATGCTTCTTATGTATATTATTCGAACCGGCTTGCAATATGTTGTACAATACTGGGGGCATATTCTGGGTGTCCGCATTGAATATGACATGAGACGGGATTTGTTTTCCCATTTGCAGACCCTTCCTTTCCGGTTTTATGATAAAAACCGAACAGGGCACCTGATGTCCCGTATGGTAAATGATCTGAATGAAATTGCAGAGCTTGCCCACCATGGCCCTGAAGACCTGTTCCTTTCCGTCATCATGCTTGTTGGCTCTTTTTTCATGTTAATGATGGTGGAATGGCGCCTGGCCATTATTGTATACCTGCTTGTCCCCGTAATGACCTGGTTTGCGTTTAAATACCGTAAGCTTATGAACCAGTCCTTCAGGGATATGCGGGTTAAGCTGGCAGATGTGAATGCCCAGCTGGAAAGCAGCATATCCGGTATCCGGGTTTCCAAGTCGTTTACAAACGAGGAATACGAAAAGGAGAAGTTTGGAGAAGGCAATAAACGTTTTCGCAGTTCCAAATACACGGCCTATAAATACATGGCCATATTTCATACGGGCATTGAGTATTTCTCCCACATGCTCAACGTTGTTGTGGTAGCAGTAGGCGGCTTCTTTATTTACAGGCAATGGATGGAGGTGGCAGATCTCCTGGCATTTATCATGTATGTAGGGGTTTTCCTGCAGCCGATCCGCCGGCTTACCAACTTTATGCAGCAGTTTGAATCGGGAATAACGGGCATAGAACGCTTTGCTGAGATTATGGAGGTTCAATCGGATATAACGGATGCGCCGGACGCAATAGAGCTGAAAGATGTTTGCGGGGATATCGTCTTTGAAAATGTCAGCTTTTCCTATGATGGTAATGAGAAGGTTCTGCAGAATATCAACATTACCATTCCTGCCGGGCAATCTATTGCTTTGGTGGGGCCCTCAGGAGGAGGGAAAACCACCCTTTGCCATCTAATCCCCCGGTTTTACGAGGTAATGGAGGGAAAAATAAAAATAGACGGGCGGGATATCAGGGACTACACCATAAAATCCCTGCGCAGCAATATAGGATTGGTACAGCAGGATATTTTCCTGTTTGCAGGCACAATCCGGGAAAATATAAGATACGGCAGGATCGATGCAACAGATGAAGAGATCGAAGAGGCAGCCAGAAAAGCTAATATTCATGATTTCATAGTTGGACTCCCCGATGGTTATGATACCCAGGTGGGAGAGAGGGGCCTCAGGCTTTCGGGAGGACAGAAACAGCGTATATCCATTGCACGGGTATTCCTAAAAAACCCACCCATTCTGCTGTTGGATGAAGCAACTTCAGCCCTGGATAATGAAACGGAAATAAAGATTCAACGTGCTTTGGAGCAGTTGTCTCATGGCAGAACATCCCTCATTATTGCCCACAGGCTGTCTACAATTAAGAATGCGGACAGGATATTGGTGCTGACAGAGGAAGGGGTTGTAGAACAGGGGACCCATGAAGAGCTTATGATGAAAAATGGGATCTATTCCAAGCTGTATCAGTCGCAGTTTAAGGACTATGTTACGGATGATGATGTGGCTGAATGGCCGGAATCAGTACAGTAAAGCGCTGCTTTACCCTGCAATTTGCAGCCACGTACAAAAAATATGATTGACAAATCTGCACATTCATATTAGAATGTTTATCATAGCATTAACCGAATAACATGCTCTTATCAAGAGAGGTGGAGGGACTGGCCCGATGAAACCCGGCAACCTGTGTATACAAGGTGCCAAATCCTGCGGTATATATTGTATATACCGAAAGATGAGAGAGGAAACGGCCTCTTTCTTCTTTAAAGAGGTTTTTTATTTTGGCCTCTCTAAATAAAGAGGCTTTTTTGATATAATAAAAGTTTAAAAGGGAGAGCGGTATGGTCGATATACAGAATCTATCAAAATGCTTCAAGGTTGAGAATGAAGATCTATGGGCAATAAAGAATGTCAGCATGCATATAAACAAGGGAGAAATCTTTGGCATCATAGGATTGAGCGGAGCCGGGAAGTCAACCCTGATCAGGTGTTTAAACAGGCTGGAGGAACCGACTGAAGGGCGGATAATCATAGATGGGACCGATATAACATTACTGGATAAGAAAGAACTTAGAGCAAAAAGAAAAAATATGGGGATGATTTTTCAGCATTTTAACCTTTTAATGCAGAAGACAACATATGAGAACATTGCCCTTCCATTGGAACTGGCAGGAGAAAACAAAAGAGAGATTGAGTCAAGGGTAAATTCTTTACTGAAATATGTGGGCCTGGAGGATAAAAGAAATGCTTATCCGTCCCAACTCAGCGGAGGCCAGAAACAGAGGGTTGCAATCGCCAGGGCTTTGGCCAATAACCCAAAGATTTTGTTAAGCGATGAAGCAACATCTGCCCTGGACCCGCAGACCACCAAATCCATTTTGGATCTTTTGAGCAGGATACGGGATGAGTTTGGATTAACAATTATAATGATTACCCACCAGATAGAAGTTGTTAAGGATATTTGTGACCGGGTCGCAATAATGGAAAACGGTGAAATCGTGGAAATAAACACCGTCGAAGAGCTGTTTAAACGACCCAGGTCTAAGACAGCAAGGGCATTTATCAACAGCCTGAGATCCGATATACAGGAAGAGTTTATAAAACCTGCGGAATTAAAAGGCCATATCGTAAGGCTCAGTTTCTGGGGTGACATTGTAAAAAAGCCTGTTGTTTCGCAAATGATTAAAAGATTCGATATAAGTGTCAATATACTGTCGGGCAACATCAGCCAGTTGATGAGCACAAATGCGGGGCATCTGATTATTGAGCTGACCGGATCGGATGAGGAAATACGAAAAGCCATTGATTACTTAAAAGCCCATGATGTGGATGTGGAGGTGATGTAAGTGCTGGAACTGGTTATTCCTTCTTTACTCCAGACGTTATATATGGTGTTTTTCTCAACCCTCTTCTCTTTAGTATTAGGTTTTCCTATGGGTATACTCCTGGTGATAACGGAGAAGGGAAGTATCTGGGAAAAACCGGCTTTTTACAGGTTGTTGGACGGTATTATAAATGTCCTGAGGTCTTTTCCCTTCCTGATATTGATGATCCTGCTTTTCCCTCTGTCAAGGCTGATTGTGGGTAAAACCATAGGAACCACCGCTACAATAGTGCCGCTGTCAATTGCGGCAGCGCCTTTTGTCGCCAGGGTTATTGAGAGTTCCCTGAAGGAAGTTGACAGAGGGGTTATTGAACTGGGAAATTCTATCGGGGCAAGCGTCCCGCAGATTATATTCAGGATACTTATACCGGAAGCAATGCCGTCACTGATAATGGGGGTAACGCTGACGATAATTAACTTAATAGGGTATTCTGCTATGGCCGGTGCCATTGGAGGAGGTGGTTTGGGGGATCTGGCCATCAGATATGGTTTATACAGATTTCAGACAGATATAATGGTGGTTTCAGTAATCATAATAGTTTTACTGGTTCAGGGTATCCAATATGTTGGAAACAGATTAGCTTCAAAAATAAGCAAAAAATAATAGGAATGGAGGAATAAGAATGAAAAAAGTGTTGTTGTCATTAATTATTGCAGGTTTATTCATTTTTGCTTTTGCCGGATGTGCCGGAGGCGGGAGTAAGGATAATTTAATCAGGATTGGGGTATCGCCGGAACCTCATGCCAAAATGATAGAACATATCAAAGACGATTTGGAGAAACAGGGAATTAAAGTGGAAATTATTGAATTTACCGATTACCATAAGCCCAATCTTGCCCTGGCTGAAGGAGAACTGGATGCCAACTTCTTTCAACACGAACCTTATATGAATACATTTAAAGAAGAGAATAATCTTGATATTATATCCATCGGCGGGGTACATGTTGAGCCAATGGGGTTGTATTCCAATAAACATGGTTCAATTGACGAACTGCCTGACGGCTGTGAGATTGCTATACCCAACGATCCTACAAACGGAGGGAGAGCCCTTCTGCTTCTTCAGAAGTATGATTTGATAAAGCTGGATGACAAGGCCGGCATACTCGCCACCGAAAATGATATTACAGAAAACCCGAAGAATATTAAGATTGTACCATTGGAAGCCGCCCAGCTGCCCAGGGTATTGGATGATGTGGATGGCGCCGTAATAAATGGCAACTATGCTCTGGAAGCCGGTCTGGTGCCCACCAAGGATTCCCTTATTCTTGAGGATAAGGATTCGCCGTATGCCAATATTGTAGCCGTAAAAACCAGTGAAAAAGATGAGGAGAAGTTTAAGAAACTGATGGAAGCATTGCGGAGTGACAAGATGAGGAAGTATATCGAAGAAACTTATGAAGGTGGTGTGATACCTGCTTTCTGACAAGCAGGCAGAAAGAATGCTTGATATGGATAAGTTTACTTTGCACAGCCATGAGGCTGTATTAATGATAATCGATATTCAGCAGCGCCTGGCATCTGTAATGGAACGCCGGGAGCAGGTTGTAAAAAACGCCGGAATCCTGGTTGATACGGCACAAAAACTGGGGATCCCGACAGTGGTTACAGAACAGTATCCAAAAGGCTTAGGGAAAACCGTTGATGAATTAAGCGGTAAACTGGATACAGATTATGTCTTTGAAAAGATAGCCTTTTCGGCCTGTACTGAGGAAGTGATGTCAACCCTTGAACGGTTGGGACGAAAAAAGATCATTGTAACCGGTATGGAGACTCATGTATGTGTTCTCCAGACCGTAAGGGAACTGTTGAGTTTGGGATATATGGTTTTTGTGGCGGAAGACACCGTTTGCTCGCGAACACGGGAAAACCATAATACCGGTTTATCCCTTATGCGCGGGATGGGTGCTGTAATAACTTCTGCCGAAACCGTGTTTTTCGATCTGTTGAAGCAGGCCGGAACCCCGCTGTATAAAGAGCTTTCAAAACTCATCAAATAAGCAAAAAAGCTATTCCTATGCAGAATATGCAATCGGAATAGCTTTTTTATATGAGAATACGGGGATTAATCTAAAACTGGTTATATTTCAAATCAGGCAGTAAACATCTTGATATCGTCTTCTACGTTGGTTATACCGCCAATACCGAACTTTTCAACCAGTACTTTGGCTACATTTGGTGACAGGAAGGCCGGAAGGGTCGGCCCAAGATGGATGTTCTTCACGCCAAGGTAAAGCAGCGCCAGAAGAACTGTAACGGCTTTCTGTTCATACCATGCAATATTATAGGCAATGGGCAGTTCATTTACATCTTCAAGCCCAAAGGCTTCTTTCAGCTTAAGGGCTATTATTGCCAGAGAGTACGAGTCGTTGCATTGTCCTGCATCCAGTACCCGGGGTATGCCGTCTATATCTCCTAAGTTCAGCTTGTTGTATCTGTATTTGGCGCATCCTGCCGTCAGTATTACAGTGTCTTGAGGGAGATTCCCGGCAAATTCTGTATAGTATTCTCTGCTCCTCATTCTTCCGTCGCATCCTGCCATTACAAAGAACTTCTTAATCTTCCCTGCTTTGACAGCATCCACTACCTTATCAGCCAGGCTGAGCACCGTAGAGTGTGCAAAACCTCCGATTATTTCGCCTGTTTCGATCTCCTCAGGCGGAGCGCATTTCTTTGCATGTTCGATTATTTCTGAGAAATCCTTAGTCCCATCTTCGTTGGCAGGTATATGTTTTACACCCGGGAAACCTACCACTCCGGTTGTGTACAGCCTGTCTTTATATGAATCTTTGGGCGGAACCAGGCAGTTGGTTGTCATGAGAATAGGCCCGTTGAAACTCTGGAACTCTTTGTCCTGTTTCCACCAGGCATTTCCATAGTTGCCTGCAAAGTGCTTGTATTTTTTAAACGCCGGGTAATAGTGTGCCGGAAGCATTTCACCGTGGGTATAGACATCCACACCGGTTCCTTCGGTTTGCTCCAGCAGTTCTTCCAAATCCTTCAGGTCATGCCCGCTAATCAAAATACCGGGATTATTTCTTACACCAATGTTTACCCGGGTGATTTCAGGGCTGCCGTAAGTGGATGTATTCGCCTTATCCAACAGCGCCATGGTTTGGACAGCATATTTACCTGTGTCCAGGACCAGTGCAAGCAGTTCATCGGCTGTTAAGCTGCTGTCAGTGGCTGCGGCTAACGCCTTTTGCATGAAGTCGTATACTTCCTGGTCGTTATAACCCAATACGCGTGCATGATATGCGTAGGCTGCCATACCTTTAATTCCATACAGGATAATTGACTTCAATGATCTTATATCCTCATTTTCATCAGCCAATATACCGACTGATACTGCTTTAGCTTCAAAATCTTCTGTTGTTTCGGCCGTCCAGACAGCGGCATCATGAAGGTCGTTGTCAGGCTGGATACCTGCTTTTACTGCCTGTTCCTTTAATTGTTCCCTTAGTTCAAGCGCCTGTCTGATATTCTTAATAAAGTATTCCTTACCGAAGTTGACGTTTGTGATGGTTGAAAACAGGCCGTCTACTACCAAGGTGTCTGCTTCAGGTGTTTTTGCACCGGCATTTTTCAATTTCGTACTGAAAATCGATATTCCCTTCAGGGCATAGATCAATAGATCCTGAAGATTTGACACATCATTGGTTTTACCGCATACTCCCCGTAGAGTGCACCCTGTGCCTTTTGCTGCTTCCTGGCATTGATAACAAAACATATTCATAATTCCATACCTCCCAAAAATATTGTTTTCTTTGTTTAGTTGATATATAGAGGGCAATGTCATGCAAAAAACAGTGCTTAAGAATAAATGCAGTATATTTCTGGTTGTAACATTGCCCATAATGCGCTGTTAATCAGTCTTCGATTATCTTTCCGTCCAAGGATATGGTGACAATACTCCAAGGAATCATTTTTCCGCTCTGTATAAGGGCATTCCTTACCGCGTATGCCAAACCGTTGCAGCAGGGGACCTCCATTTTCAGAACCGTTATACTCTTTATTTCGTTGTGTTTTAAGATTTCCGCCAGTTTATCTGAATAATCTGCATTATCCAGCTTTGGACAGCCAATCAGGGTTATCTTGTTACGCATGAAATCCTGATGTATGTTTGCATATGCGTATGCAGTGCAGTCGGCAGCTACCAGGAGATGAGCGTTATTAAGATACGGAGCGTTTGCCGGGACAAGCTTAATCTGGCAGGGCCATTGGCGAAGCTGGGATTCCATATGGGTTTGGGGCGGAGCCTGACTGGGCATGGATGAACCTCTTGTCATTGCCTGAACCCTTGTACCCGGACAGCCACAGGCAAGCGTGTTTTGAGATTTGGCTTTCTCCATATTTTTTTTGACTGCTTCTTCATCAAAAGGTTGAGCTTCCCGCTCTTCAATAGAAATCGCGCCGGTCGGGCATTCCGGTAAGCAGTCTCCCAGCCCGTCACAGTACGATTCAGACACAAGCTCGGCTTTTCCATCCACTAGCTGCAGTGCGCCTTCGTGGCAGGCATCGATGCACAGGCCGCAGCCGTTGCATTTTTCACGATCAATCTTTACAATCTTCCTAATCATATATAACACCCCTTCTAAATTTGAAACGATATTTTTTATATTCGACATATTCCATGCTGATTTATTTATTGGCAGCTATGGCTTTCTGTTGTCTTGTCGATGCCATTATAATATAATAAAACCTGGCAAGTCGGTATCTGATGTTACAAAAAGTACAGAGGTGATGATAATTTGCATATAGAAGAATTTGTGGATGTATTATCCGAAACTGAGTTGTTTGCCGGGCTTGATGATGATGAAATCGTTAATATGGTAAAATGCCTCGAACCAAGAATTCATAACTATAAAAAAAATCAGTACATAGCAATTGCAGGGGAAGAGTTTAAAGGCATAGGGATCATACTGGAAGGTGAAGCAGCGGCGTATAAGGAGAATGTTGCCGGAACCAGGGTCATGATGACCCTTCTTGCCCCGGGAGATGTGTTCGGTGAAATTGTAGCTTTTTCCAGCCAGTCCAACTGGCCGGTGACGGTAGAAGCTCAACAGCAATGCAAAGCATTGTTTATCAGCAGGGAAAGAATTGTGGGCGAATGCAGGCAAATGTGTCCGTGGCATAGAAAACTGATAGAGAATATGCTTATGATAGTATCAGAAAGGGCAATAGCCCTCAGCAGAAAAGTGGAGTATTTATCAATTAAAAGCATACGCGGTAAAATCAGCACTTATTTGCTGGAGCAGTACAAGAAAGCAGGAAAGGCAATTTTTATGCTGCCTATGAACCGCAACGAGATGGCTGATTTTTTGAACGTATCACGGCCTTCCCTTTCAAGGGAGATGTGCAAAATGAGGGACGAAGGAATCATAGATTTTCACAGGGCTTCGATACTGGTAAAGGACGTCCGGGCTTTAATAAGGATGGCTGAATGATTCCTGTTGACATTTTACAGTAATATTGATATCATTTTAAGAGTAGTATGTTTTAGTAGTATGGAAGTGCAAGCAAAACTCAATAATGGAGTATTTGTATTAAGTAGGACGGTTGGATGGAAGGTATTTATATACTCTTTAGCATATTTATGCATTTTAACCCCTACGGGGGTTTTTTGTTTTATTTGAGTATGGGGGAGAAGGTAGAAATGTTCAGAAAAAACAGGATCTATGTATTAATCCTGATACTTATGGGAGTGGCTGTATTTGCCGCGTGTACATCGGCCGGTATTGTTTTTCAAAGAAGATTAGCGAAGAATGAAAATGCGGAAGGAGATAAGGTAATACAGCTTAAGCTTGCTCATTTTTTTCCTGCCACACATCCTGTAGAAGCTGACCTCTTGAATAAATGGTCTGAGGAAGTTGAGCAAGCTACTGACGGCAGGATAAAAATAGTAAGGTATCCGGGAGAGACGCTGCTTAAAGCAAACGATATATATCAGGGTGTGATGGATGGCGTGGCTGATATTGGCATGTCATGCTTCTCATATACAAGAGGCCGTTTCCCGGTGCTGGAAGTCTTTGAGCTGCCGGGGGTCATATACAAAAGCGCTGAAGCTGCAAGTAAAACAGCCTGGGAGGGGATTAAGAAAACTCAACCCGAGGAAATTCAGGACACCAGGCTATTGATGGTGCTTGCGACCGGTTCCGGAGATCTGTTTACCAAAACCCCGGTTCGGAATTTAAACGATCTTCAGGGCATGGAAATAAGGGCAACCGGACTTAGCGCCAAAACCCTTGATACGCTGGGTGCAACACCCATTGCAATGGCTCAATCCGAGGCATATGAAGCAATGTCAAAAGGAATGGTAGAGGGCAATCTCTCTCCCCTGGAAGTGTTAAAAGGCTGGAAACATGCTGAAGTAACCAATTACGTGACTAAAACTCCTTTTCTGTACAATACGCTGTTTTTTCTGACAATGAATCTGGATAAATGGAATTCACTGCCGCCTGATTTGCAGAAAGCTGTCGAAGATGTAAGCGAAAAGTGTTTTCAGGAAATAGGAGCCGGTTTGTGGGACAGGCAGAATGAAGATGCGCTGAATTGGGCTGTCAATGAGATGGGTATGGAAATACTCGAACTTTCAGAACAGGAAATGCTTTTGTGGATCAATAAAGTTGAGCCTATACAAAGTGAATACGTAGAAAAACTGAAAAAAAGGGGTTTAAACGGAAAAGAGATATTGGATATGGCTAAACAGCTGGCAGATAAATACAATGACGGATGGTGAGGGGTAATATGGGACGGTTCGAAAATATGCTCAGCAAATTAAGCAGATTCATGGATGCGGTTGCCGGTTGGGGAATAGTAGCAGTAATGGCACTAACCGTGTTTAACATATTGACAAGGCGTTTGGTGGGATGGTCAATTTTGGGTATCTCCGAATATGTCAGTGTACTGATGGCATTAGTAATTGGTTCTTCCGTGGCGTACTGTGCCCTGATGGATGGACATATCAGGGTTGAGGTATTTGTGCAAAAACTTCCTGGAGCCGTTAAGAGGATTATAACAGCCGTATCAGGCATAATATCATTCATATTTTTCACATTTGTTTCATGGCAGCTGATAAAGTATGGAAACAGGATAAGGGTAAGCGGTGAGGTTACTTCCACAGCTGAAATTCATTTCTATCCATTTATATATATTGTTGCTTTTGGGGTGTTCATTCTATCCATTGTTAACTTGATACAAGCTATTAAAATGTTAAAGGGGTCGGAGAATAATGGGTGAGCCGGTAGTTGGTTTGGCAGGAATCTTTGCATTTTTAGTTTTGCTGTTTTTCAATGTACCAATTGCTTATGCTATGGCTATTGTAGGATTAGCAGGTTTCAGTTTTTTGGTATCGCCATCGGCAGCATTTAGCATGCTGGCAACTGAAATGTATTCAAGTTTTACTTCGTATTCATTAAGTGTAATTCCTATGTTTGTATGGATGGGGTTTTTGGCGTATTATTCCGGGATAGGGGCAAGACTATACCGGACTGCATATTGTTTTGTCGGGCACCGTACCGGTGGCTTAGCCATGGCAACCGAGGCGGCGTGTGCCATATTTGGTGCTATCTGTGGCTCAAACACAGCAACTACTGCTACGATGGGAGCCATAGCGTTACCTGAAATGAGGAAATACAAATATGATGATTCGCTATCCACGGCCAGCGTAGCTGCCGGAGGCGCTTTGGGCATACTTATCCCGCCCAGCGTTATATTACTGGTATATGGTGTGTCAACACAGCAGTCGGTAGGAAAACTGTTCATTGCAGGAATAATCCCGGGCATTCTTCTTATGCTGTTCTATATGCTGGCTATATGGATTGTTGTATCCAAAAATCCTGATTTGGCACCGGCAGGTGAAAGGTCAACACTGGCTGAGAAACTGAACTCCCTGCGCAACGGTGTATGGGAGATCTTAGTGGTATTCAGCATCTCCCTGGGAGGATTGTTTGCCGGCTGGTTTACACCTACTGAAGCCGGTGCTGTAGGGTGTGCCGGTATTTTATTAATATCTGCTGCGAAGCGCCAGCTTAACTGGAATGGTTTTATAAAGTCTTTAAGGGATACAACCAAGACTACGGCCATGATCATGTTTATGGTGGCAAGCGCAATGATATTTGGACGTTTTATAGCAATAAGCAGGTTACCGTTTCAACTGGCAAACTGGGTATCCGCTTTAGATTTACCTGCTTTTTTAGTAATGGTATTCATAACAATAGTGTACCTGGTGCTTGGATGTTTCATTGATGCCCTGGCGCTTATTCTTCTTACCACACCGATATTTTATCCGGTAGTAAAGGTATTGGGATATGACCCTGTATGGTTTGGCGTCATAGTTGCGATCGTGGTGGCAATGGGAGTTATTACCCCGCCTGTAGGCATGAATGTTTTTGTTGTTAAAGGGATAGCAAAAGATGTTCCCCTTGAAACCATATTCAAGGGTATCTGGCCATTTTTACTGGCTGCAATTGTATGTGTCCTTCTTTTGATTGCATTTCCTCAAATAGTTACATTTCTGCCGAAGCTTCTATCATGAAGCGATATAAGTCTGTGAAGAATATTATTCCGCTCGCTGGAGCTCAAGGCAAAATCCTCTTCATATAAGTACATTTTCAGCAGTCAAAAGATAATACTTGCCTCATAATAAAAGTATTGCAGAATACTATTCCAATCACTGGTGTTCAAGGCTAAGAACCTGTAGCACTCGCTCCGGGCCTCCACCAAAACTCGCTTCGCTCAAACATTGGTTCCGGCTGTCCTCCGCTTCGCTAACAGGTTCTAAGCCTTTTCACAAGGTGATTTCCATAGTATTCTGCACACGGTACTCATTGATAACAGTATAGCTAAATATAGTGAATATGAATAATACTATTCTGCTTGCTGGTGCTCAAGGCTAAGAACCTGTAGCACTCGCTCCATAATTATTCTTCACACAATGCTCAGCGGTAATCATGCTATCAAGATTAGTAATATGAAGAATATTTACATTCTGGATTGTCTATTTTAGTTGAATTAATACAAAAAACATGATAAATTTTATTAATAGGGAAACAGTAAATCTGAGATACAAAGCAATTATAATGGCGGCATAAACAGGATATATAGCAAGTGAGGTGCATATGATTTGAACAATATTTTTAACTTTTCAATCTCAACCGGCAAAAGGGAAGAATTCATAAACATAACTCATCTTTTGAACCGGGCTGTAAAGGACAGTGGCATCCAAAACGGAATGGCAGTGGTGTATTGCCCGCATACTACTGCCGGGATAACCATCAACGAAAACGCCGATCCGGATGTTGTGTATGATATTCTTAAAATCCTGGACAGGGCGTTTCCCGCGAAAGGGGATTACAGGCATTATGAAGGCAACTCCCATGCCCACGCTAAAGCGTCATGTATTGGTTCAAGCTGCAGTATTATAATTTCAGACGGAAAGCCCTTGTTGGGAACGTGGCAGGGAGTTTACTTCTGTGAATTTGACGGACCCAGGTCAAGAAAGGTATGCATAAGCTGTATCGGGACAAGTTAGCATATTATATGATTGGGGCAAACTATGAATTGAGGAATAGATGAGAATGCAGTTCAGGGAAAAAATAAACGTGTTATATGAGGATAATCACCTTTTGGTGGCAGAAAAGCCGGTCAATATGCTTTCCCAGGGCGATGCAACCGGGGATACCGATCTGTTATCGGTATTGAAAGATTACATAAAGGAAAAATACTGCAAGCCGGGCAATGTCTATTTGGGGCTTGTTCACAGGTTGGACCGTCCGGTGGGCGGTGTAATGGTTTTTGCAAAAACTTCCAAAGCCGCTTCCCGATTATCCGGACAGATTCGGGAAGGGACTTTTGAAAAGGTATATCTTGCGGCAGTAAGGGGAAAACCTCGGAAAAGAGGACGACTTGTACACTATCTGGATAAAAACAATAAAACCAATACGGTTACTTGCTATAGGATGCCTAAAGGCAATGCCAAGGAAGCGGTACTGGAGTATGAGACCCTGGAAAGTCTGGTGTCTGCCGAAACTGGTGACGTTTTAAGCCTGGTAAGGATAAATCTAATTACCGGCCGGCCTCACCAGATCAGGGTACAGTTTTCCTGTTCAGGATTTCCACTATACGGAGATCAGAAATACGGACAGCATGTAAATAAGCCGGGGCAGCAGCTGGCTTTATGGTCTGCTTCAATCAGGCTTATACACCCGACGCTGAAAGAGGAAATGGTATTCAAATCCTATCCTCCGGCTTCTTATCCATGGGATCGGTTTGAAACTATTGAAAAAATGAAAACGATAAATGTAAGCCGTTTTGAAGGCAACGGGGGGATAACAGGTAAAAGGCTGTAATACTGCGGTTCACAGGCAGATAATATAAACAGGGAGGGATTAAGAATGTATTTTGAAAATACGGGCAGGGAGAATACGGAGAAGACGGTGGAACTGGCTGTAAATACTGCACGGGAAAGAGGAATACGCCATATTGTTGTTGCCTCTAACTCCGGTTATACCGCAGGCTTACTGAAGGATGCTGACGACTTGGAAGCGGTGTGCGTGACACATGTAAATGGTTTTGTACAGCCAGGCCAAAACGAGATGCCTGAAGACGTACGCCGGCAGCTTATGGAATCGGGAATAAAGGTACTTACTACAACCCATGTGCTGAGCGGGGCGGAAAGGGCGATGAGCAGAAAATTCGGCGGAACATATCCGGTGGAGATAATGGCCCATACTTTGAGAATGCTCGGACAGGGTGTGAAGGTATGCGTTGAAATTGCGGTTATGGCTTTGGATGCGGGTCTGATACCATATGGCCAGCCTGTAATAGCTATAGGCGGTACCGGCAGGGGAGCCGATACTGCCGTGATACTTACCCCGTCCCATGCCAGCAGTATACTGGATACCAGGATACATGAAATCATATGCAAGCCTTATTTATAGCAGGATAGAATAATATTTCCATTCTTATGTAAGAAGCCGTAATATATCCGTGCTATAAACAGTATATTGAGTAACGTTATCAAGCTGATGTCTTATATGCTTTTTTGTGAGAAAGCATAAGGCATCAGCTTTTTTTGTTTTGCATAACGAAACGGAATTGGGACAGATATTAACCTGATTCGATAATAGAATATAAGATCAACACCCAGGGAAACATAAGATGAGAAACACACAATTGTTAACGAAAGGTGTGATACTATGCCGTTAGGATTAACGCTTCTGATAGCCGCTACTATATTGGTGTTTTTCGGTGTCGGACAGCGCCTGCTGGACAGAATGCGTTTAAGCGATAAAGCAGCTGTGTTATTTATGATTGCAATATTTATAGGAAGCCTGATTCCCGATATACCTCTGGGCAGAGACATATTCATAAATATCGGCGGGGCAATTGTGCCGCTTATTCTTGTTATCTATCTGTTTGCCAAGGCCGGTACCGGTATTGAAAAGTTAAGGGCCGGTATAGCCGCTGTGCTGTCTGGCCTGGGTGTATATCTTGCCGGCCGTTACATGCCCTCGGAACCGGAAACCATAATGATCGATCCAAACTATGTTTATGGTATTATTGCCGGTATTATAGCTTATTTATTTGGGCGCTCCCGAAGATCTTCATTCATAGCCGGAGTGCTGGGCGTAATACTGGCTGATCTGGCACAGGGTATTGAGAATATACTAAGAGGTATTCCCAGCAGAATCCGTTTAGGCGGCGCAGGAGCTGTGGATGCCGTTGTGATAGCAGGATTTCTGGCGGTAATGCTGGCAGAAGTTGTGGGAGAGCTGCGTGAAAGAATCCAGGGTGGGACGGCAAAAAAATCCATGGCCTATCAAAAGGGTGAATTTATGAAAAGGAGCCGTAATGAGAATACCTATTCAGGAGGTGATAATGAGGATGAACAGAACAGCTGATAAAATGCTGATAATATGTTTTGTATTTGCAATGGCTGCAGGCTGGCATATTCCTGAGGCTTATGCCGATGACTGGTTTGAAGCCGAATCCGGGTATTACACGCTGGTTGATGAATCCGGAAAAGAGCTGACCATGATGGCCAGGGAAATACTGGTTAATGATGAATACATCAGCGGTGATAATAAATATTATTCCGTTATTTCGGCAGATAAAGGAAGCAGGAAAGCGGTAGCGAAATACGTAAGAGATGTTAAGCTTCCGGAAATAGAAGAAAACATTGCATCTATCGCTGTATTGGCACAGGAGATGGATAAGGACAGCAATATACTGTTGTATTCTACTCATACAGATGAATCTTATATTCCTTCCGACGGCTCTCATACCAAGCCTGGTAAAGGGGGAATACTGGATGTGGCCGAATCGTTCAAAAATGCATTGCAGAAGAGAGGGATCAATGCTGTATTGGATAAAACTCCCCATGAACCCCACGACGCAGCGGCTTACAGGCGTTCACGGCAAACGGCTATCAATCTGATGAAGAAGCATTCACCAGTTGCTGCCATATTTGATATTCACAGGGATGCGGTGCCGGCCCGTGTATATGCTACAAGAGTGGCCGGGCAGCCCATGACAAAGGTAAGAATTGTGGTAGGCTCCCGGAATCAGAACAGACAGGCCAACGAGGAACTGGCCTATAAGATTAAAGCTGTGGCTGATAAAGTGTATCCCGGGCTGATTAAGGATATATTTATAGGTGCAGGCGCGTACAATCAGGAACTGTCTCCCAGATCATTGTTATTTGAATTCGGAACCCATGAAAACAGCAAGGAATCAGCTCAAAGATCAGCTCAGTATCTGGCCGTTGTGATAGATAAGGCCATGTTTGGCGGCACGGTAAAGGGCAAAACACAGGAAGGAGAGGAAAAGGGGACATATCGTCCGGAACCGATTGAGCAGGAGGATGTACGAGGAGGCAGGAAAGGGCTGCTATGGCTGTTCCTTGTGCTGGTTGCGGGCGGAGGCATATTCTTCTTTATAAGCGGTGGAGGAAGGGAAATGATATCAAAGGTTACCGGAACTTCTGAAAGCAAGGATAAGGATGAAAAACGGAAATAATGGAGTTTGCAACCGGGTTGCTGGCAGGCTTAAGCAGCTCGGTTTGTATTTTATTATTCGTTTTGAGGGCAGTATGAGGGGAGAAACCGGAGTTGAAAGTTGTTTATTGCGGGTACAGAGGAACCTATGGAGCTTTTTTATTGGCTGCATTTCATTTGGGATTGTATAAAGAGCAGGATATTTGCAATGAAAAACAGGCAAAAAAGCATTTTGAAATATGTTGTTTATATGGAGAACAATATGGGAATTTAATATATGTGGGCATGGATGAAGAGCTCCGGGAGATATATGTATTGGGATGTAAAAGGTATTTTTCAGTCATAAAAAATTCTCAAATATACATAAATAGAATATTCCGGCTGGAAGAGAATCTCTGCCATTTGGATGTTGGAAGGTTGGAAGGGATAATGCCCAGAATAATCGGGTTTTTACTGGCTCGCCGGGTTAACCGGACTATTTGCGAAAAGCTGTTTTCATACTGGTTGAGCCGGAAATATCATATTTTTTCAAGGAAAGCAAGAGAAATAAAACAAAATTTGAAAAACAGTAAAATGTTTATAAGGTGAGAAAAGAAAATGAAGCTGTTTTATCATTGTTTTGGGGGAGCCCACACATCCATTACATGCGCCTCTATTCATCTGAATTTTCTCCCCAGGGATCGGATACCTAAAACATACGAGTTTAAAGCAATTCCGTTTTATGATAAAATGGAAAACAAAGAACTGGGGAAGCCGGTATACATGGGGCAGGATGATATGGGATGGGATATTTACGTAATTGGTATGAAGGACGGAAAGAATGTAGTTATACCGGCTATAAAAAGTTACCTTAATGCAAATTACGTTTCTCATCCGGAAGCGTTGTTTGTCAGTGCGCTTGTGCAGCTGCATCCCATAACCGCCATAGGCGGGATAACATCAAGAAGATTAGGCTTGCCATGTATTGGGAGGCCTATGACTGTATGGGGAATAAGAAGGAGTTACCCGCACCTGGTAGATTTGGTAAACAGGGTTAAACAAAATATCGCAGCCAGATACGATTATTATTGACTTAGGGCGGATTTTAGATGATAATAAAGATATAATCAATTTTAGTATCAGGTAATAAAAACAGCTAATAATATCAAGGGAGAGGATGGAACTGACAAAACACAGGATTACAGGTGTTGTCCCGGGCAGTATTGCTGAAGAAGCGGGTATACAGCCTGGGGATTTGCTGGTTGACATCAACGGACAGAAAGTTCAGGATATAATAGATTTTATTGACAGGACGAGCGGTGATACAGTGAGTATTACTATAGAAAAGCCAGACGGACAGGAGTGGATAATAGATATTGAAAAGGAGCCCGACGAAGATTTTGGGCTTACCTTTGAACAGCCGCTTCTGGACAGGCAGCGGGTATGCCATAACAGATGCATATTTTGTTTTATCGATCAGCTTCCCGGGGGTATGCGCTCATCCCTGTACTGTAAGGATGATGACTGGCGGTTGTCCTTTCTTATGGGCAACTACATAACCCTTACAAACCTGACACAGCAGGATATAAAGCAGATAGCGGACCGACATATCAGCCCTCTGCATGTTTCCGTGCATACCACCAACCCTCAGCTGCGGCAGAGGATGATGGGAAACAGGCGGGCCGGAGATATTATGAACTTATTAAAAACATTTGAAAAGGCTAATATATCTGTTCATTGTCAGATTGTCTTATGTCGTAATTGGAATGATGGAGCTCATTTGGATCAAACCCTGGCCGATCTCTGGAATCTGAGAACCATTGTACAATCGGTAGCGGTGGTGCCTGTTGGCCTGACCAAACACAGGGAAGGGCTGGTGGATATCCTGCCTTATGATGCAGTATCAGCAGCCCGGGTCCTGGAACAGGTGGAACGGTGGCAGAGCAAATGCCGTAAGGAAGGAAATACATCATTTGTGTTTGCTGCTGATGAATTCTACATTCTTGCAGGCAGGGAGATCCCTCCATATGAAAATTATGAAGATTTTCCCCAGATAGAAAATGGGGTGGGACTTATGGCCAGGTTAACACGTGAATTTGATGAAGCCATTGATGATTACCCCAAGCCTCATATCCGGGGTATGGATATTTCTGTTGCTACCGGTGTATCGGCTTACCCAACAATTAGGGCAATGATGGACAGGGTACAGGAGATTATGGGGATACCGGTATACGTTTACGCTGTAAAAAACCTTTTTTTCGGCGATAAGGTTACGGTAGCCGGACTAATAACAGGGCAGGATATAAAAAACCAGTTAAAAGATAAAAAGTTGGGGCATTCACTATTGATTCCCAATACTATGCTGCGGAGGGGAGAGGATGTCTTTCTTGACGGTGTTACCCTGGAGGAGCTGAGCCTGTCACTGGGTGTCCCGGTTATTCCGGTGCCGGTCGATGGCAGGGAACTTCTTGAAGTCATATCAAAGGCTGCTGATATCGGTGAAAGGGGTGCGTAGGTTAATATGGGTAAACCAATAGTTGCAATTGTCGGACGTCCTAATGTTGGGAAATCAACATTTTTTAACAGTATTATAGGTAAAAGGATATCAATTGTTGATAATGAACCCGGAGTGACGCGGGACAGGATTTACGCAGATACTGAATGGCTTGGAAAACAGTTTACCCTGGCAGACACGGGCGGACTTGATCCAGGAAGTAATGATGAATTGCTGGTTCACATGAGACGGCAGGTTGAAATGGCCATAGACACGGCTGATGTAATCGTTTTTTTGGCTGATGGGAAGGCGGGTGTTACTCCTGCCGATCGGGAAGTGGCAAATATTCTTAGGAAAACCAAGAAACCCGTCCTGCTGGCTGTCAACAAGATAGATACTCCTGACGATGAAGATCTGATACTGGAGTTTTATGCCCTCGCAATAGGTCCTGTTGTCGGGATATCAGCTTCTCATAAAAGAGGATTTGGGGATCTGCTGGATATGATAATCAGCTACTTCCCTGAATCGGATATTGAAGAGCAGGATGACCATGTTATAAAGATTGCGGTGATTGGTAAACCTAATGTTGGTAAATCATCGCTGGTAAACCGTATTCTGGGTGAAGAGCGGGTAATTGTAAGCGATATACCGGGAACCACTAGGGATGCAGTAGATACTCCCTTTCAGCTTGGGGAGCAGAAGTATGTAATAATTGATACTGCCGGAATTCGAAGGAAAAGCCGGATAAACGAGTCGCTGGAGCTTTATAGTGTGTTCCGGGCCCTTGCCGCTGTCAGGCGGTGCGACGTGGTGTTAATCATGATTGATGCTACGCAGGAAGCTACAGAACAGGATGCAAAAATTGCCAGGCTGGTACAGGAAGAGGGAAAAGCTTCTATTATTGTTGTTAATAAGTGGGACCTGATTGAAAAGGACAACAATACCATGATTGAGTTTCAGCAGCGCTTAATGCAAAAGCTTGGCTTTTTAAGCTATGCTCCAACATTGTTTATATCTGCTAAAACAGGGCAAAGGGTTAACAGGATTATCAGCCTGGTAAACGATGTTTATGACAGGTTTACTTTCCGGATCACCACCGGTATATTGAATGACTGTATTTCAGATGCAATGGCTATTACTCCGCCGCCTTCCGATAAGGGCAGAAGATTAAAAATATATTACAGCACCCAGGTTTCGGTTAAACCGCCTACGTTTGTTATGTTTGTGAATGATCCGAAGATTATGCAATTATCATACCAAAGATACCTGGAGAATTATCTGCGTAAAACATTCGGGCTGAATGGAACTCCTATAAGATTGCTGATCCGTCAAAAGAAATAGCAATGGAGGGATTGAGATGAAACTCCTTTTTGTAATTGTTTTAGCTTACTTAATAGGAAGCATACCGCCATCTTTTTTGATTGGCAAAATTGCCAGGAAAATTGATATAAGACAGTACGGCAGTGGTAATGCAGGAGCAACCAACGCCTTCAGGGTGCTGGGGCTTAAAGCCGGTATAGCAGTGTTTTTGGCGGATATACTGAAGGGAGTTATAGCGGTCCTGATAGGTGGATGGATTGCCGGAAAAACAGGAGCTTTTGTGGCGGGAGCTGCGGCAATTGTGGGACACGACTGGTCGGTATTTTTGAATTTTAAAGGAGGAAAAGGAATTGCGACTTCTTTTGGCGTTCTTCTGATGCTCTTTCCCGCCATAAGCGGTATACTGTTTGTTATAGGTATCATAATTATTGCCATCACCAGGTATGTTTCATTGGCTTCTATAACAGCTGCTGTTTTGCTGCCGGTACTGTTGATAATATGGGGATACGACTGGGGAATAGTGCTGTATGGATTATTTCTGGGAGGTCTGGCACTGTTAAGGCACAAAAGCAATATTTCCCGTTTGCTGTCAGGCAGGGAACACAAGCTGGGAGAACGGTCGAGAGTACAGTAGGTGAATTTTAAATGGTGAAGAAGATCGCTGTTATTGGGGCAGGCAGCTGGGGGACGGCCTTGTCTGTTCTGCTTGCCAATAAGGGCATGACAGTAAAGCTGTGGGTACATGGTAAGCATGTACACCATCAGATTGCTGTCGCCAGGGAAAATACAAAATACCTTCCGGGGGTTATGATACCCGGCAATGTCTTTCCGGCACAGGCTTTGGATGAGGTGCTCAACGATGTGGAGGCAACCGTACTGGCCGTACCTTCACAATACATAAGAAGTCTGGCACGTCAAATATCTCCTTTCATTGCTAAAGATCATGTAATTGTTAATGTCGCAAAGGGCCTGGAAACCGGGTCGCTATACAGGATGTCTCAGGTTATTCAGCAGGAGATTTCTGATGCACGGGTTGTGGTTCTTTCCGGACCCAGCCATGCTGAAGAAGTAGGCCGCGGTATTCCTACCGCTGTGGTATCTGCTTCTCCAAACAAAACCGATAGTGAATATGTACAGGACATATTTATGAGCCCCTGCTTCAGGGTGTACACCAACCCCGATATCATAGGGGTTGAAATGGGCGGGGCTCTTAAAAACGTCATTGCTTTGGCTGCCGGCATAAATGACGGATTGGGCTATGGGGACAACAGTAAAGCCGCCCTTATAAACAGGGGCATGGTGGAGATTTCCAGATTAGGCAAGGCTGCCGGGGCTTCTCCTTCGACTTTTTGGGGGCTTTCGGGAATTGGCGACTTAATTGCGACTTGTACAAGCATGCACAGCCGGAACAGGCGGGCAGGAATCCTGATAGGACAGGGCAAGCCTTTGGATCAGGTATTGGATAGCATTGGCATGGTGGTGGAAGGCGTTAACACCTGTAAAGCCGCCTACCGGTTGTCAAAAAAGCATAATATTGTCATGCCTGTCACGGAGCAGCTGTATTATGTACTTTTTGAAGGTAAAGATCCCAGGGAAGCCGTGGAAGAACTGATGCTGAGGGATAGAAACCATGAGCTGGGCATAGTATCCGATGACTATGATTTGTTTCAGTAGAATGTCATTTTTCCTATAACTTGTCATAAACTTCATTCCCCTTCAATATATATTAATATGCATGACTGTAGAGAGATACGCATATAAAGCATGCACCGGTTTCAGGATTAAGGATGGCTCTGTTTATGGCTGTAAAATGCGTTGTGGAGTAAAAGGAGGGGAATGAATGGAAAAGTTTGATTTGTACCGGGACATAGCTGAGCGAACCGATGGCGATATATACATAGGGGTAGTAGGGCCGGTACGTACTGGCAAATCAACTTTGATAAAGCAATTTATGGATTTGTTGGTTCTGCCTAATATAGAAAATGGCTTTAAAAAGGAACGCACGAGAGATGAAATGCCTCAAAGCGGCACCGGACGTTCTATCATGACAACTCAGCCAAAATTTGTTCCAAATGAAGCGGTTGAAATAACCATAAAAGAAACTGCCAATCTGAGAGTAAGAATGGTTGATTGTGTTGGATATCTTGTCAAAGGCGCCATTGGCCACATGGAAGGCGACGGGCCCCGGATGGTCCGTACACCATGGTTTGACTATGATATTCCCTTTGAAGAGGCAGCTGAGCTGGGAACAAGAAAGGTTATTACCGATCATTCGACAATCGGGCTGGTTGTTACCACTGACGGCAGTATTACCGAGATTCCAAGAGCAAATTATGTTGAAGCAGAAGAGAGGGTTATCAGGGAACTTAAGGAACTTAATAAACCATTTATCATTATATTAAATTCAAGAAATCCTGAAACCCAGGAGACAACCGCATTAAAAAATGCTTTGGAAGAAAAGTATGATGTGCCCGTATTAGCGCTGGATGTACTCAATCTTACCGTTCAGGATATAAACAGTATATTAAGCAGCGTATTATTTGAGTTTCCATTAACTGAGATCCGGATCGATACTCCCAAATGGGTGCAAACTCTTGATGAAGAACACTGGCTGGTAAAATACATTCTTGAATATGTTAACAATATTATTGATAATGTTTACAGGGTAAGGGATGTAGAAAGAATTGGAATAGCCGATGAGCAGATGGAATATATAGAATGGCCGAAGATCAGCAGCATTAATCTTGGCACCGGCAAGGTGGCCATCGGTGTTGATGTAAAGCCGGGCATGTTCTATAGGATCCTTGGTGAGGAGTGCGGTTATGAAATTGATGGAGATTATCAGTTAATAGGCCTGATGAAGCAGTTGGCTGCAGCCAAAAAGGAGTATGATCGGATAGCGGTGGCGCTGAATGATGTCAGGGAAACGGGATATGGGCTGGTGCCTCCGTCAATGGAGGAGCTGACCCTGGAAGAGCCCGAAATTGTAAAAAGAGGAAACAGCTTTGGCGTCCGGCTTAAAGCCAGCGCTCCATCGCTGCATTTTATACGGGCGGATATACAGACCGAGGTATCCCCTATTGTAGGTACCGAAAGGCAAAGCGAAGAACTGGTCAGATATTTACTACAGGAGTTTGAAAGTGATCCCTCCATGTTGTGGGAGACAAATATATTCGGTAAATCACTTCATGAACTGGTTAAAGAAGGGCTGGCCAATAAGCTTATGAGGATGCCTGAAGACGCTCAATTCAAGATCCAGGAAACCTTGCAGAGGATAATTAATGAAGGAAGCGGAGGACTCATTTGTATAATACTATAAAGGGATACCCCTGGAGTTATATCTCCAGGAGTATCCCTTAGTTTATTCATTGTCCTTTGTTCTTATTTCCACCCTGCGTATTTTTCCGCTTATGGTTTTGGGAAGCTCCTCTACAAATTCAACTATTCTAGGATACTTGTATGGAGCAGTTGTCTTTTTAACATGGTCCTGCAATTCGACTATTAATTCCTGAGAGGGTCTATAACCCTTTGCCAAAACAACGGTAGCTTTTACAACCTGGCCCCTTATTGGATCGGGAGCTCCCGTAATTGCACATTCCAAAACAGCAGGATGTTCCAACAGTGCGCTTTCAACTTCAAATGGCCCAATTCTATAACCGGAGCTTTTGATAACATCGTCTGAACGGCCTACAAACCAGAAGTAACCATCCTCATCTTTCCAGGCCATATCGCCGGTATAATAGATCCCATCGCGCCATACTTCCCTGGTCCTTTCCGGTTCACGATAATAACCATCGAACATCCCGACAGGTTTATACCTGTCGGTACGAACGACTATTTGGCCCTGTTCACCTACATCGCATGAACGCCCTTCTTCGTCAATTATATCTATATCGTACCCGGGAGCCGGTTTACCCATAGAACCAGGCTTTGGTTTCATCCATGGGAATGTAGCTATTGTTACCGTAAGCTCAGTTTGCCCATAGCCTTCCATAAGCTTTATTCCCGTTGCTTTTAAGAACTGGTTATAAACTTCCGGATTTAACGGTTCCCCGGCTACCACGCAGTATTTAAGGCTGCTGAGATTGTAGTCAGATAAATTCTCTTTAATAAGAAAACGATATATTGTAGGCGGCGCACAGAAGGAAGTAACGCCATATTTTTCTATAACGCCAAGTAACCGTTTTGGATCAAATCTGTCATAATCATATACAAAGACCGCGCTTCCACTTATCCATTGTCCATATATTTTTCCCCATACTGCCTTGGCCCATCCGGTATCGGCCACAGTATAATGGAGGCCGTCTTCCTCAACATTCTGCCAGAACTTTGCCGTTACGATGTGGCCTAACGGGTATGTGAAATTATGCTGAACCATTTTAGGGTATCCCGTTGTGCCGGAAGTAAAATACAGTAAGGATATATCATTATTTGTAGTGGCTTCATCTCCTAATGGCCTTTGAAAATCGGAATCTGCCTTTGATACTCCTTCGTCAAAACTAATCCAGCCATTCCGGTTTATATTACCTATGGCTGCTTTATAAAGCAGCGAAGGAGATTCTGACTGTGCCTTATCAATGTGATCAAGCAAGGGCGGATCATTTACGGCAATTATCATTTTGATACTTGCGGCGTTGTTTCTGTATATAATATCTTTCGCTGTAAGTAGGTGGGTAGCCGGCACTGCAATTGCACCCAGTTTGTGTAAGGCAATGAGGCAGAACCAGAATTCATAGCGACCCTTTAAAATAAGCATAACCGGATCTCCCTTTTTTATGCCAACGGATTTGAGATAATTAGCAGTTTTATCGCTGTAATATTTCAGCTGGGCAAAGGTAAAAACTGCTTCACCGCCATTATCATCACACCATACTATAGCTGTTTTGTCCGGTTTTTGCCTGGCAAGCTCATCAACAACATCATATGCAAAGTTAAAATTGTCGGGGATCCGTATTTGGAAATTTTGCACGAAATCCTTATACGATTCAAAGGTGATCTTTGACAAAAACTTATTTAACATCAAATACCTACTCCTTATGTGTAAATTTGTTTAGTTATAGTATAATGGCCAGGAATTTAGCCGGCTTCCCGTTTAAAGCCTGCATCCCATGTTTATAGTTAGAATCAAAGAAGAGGGAATCTCCTTCGTTGAGTATAAGCTCGTAATTGTGAATAACAATTTTAAGGGTGCCTTCAAGAACGTAATTAAATTCCTGCCCCGGGTGTGAGTTAAGGCTGACGGGTTCGCCATTTGGTTTTGGATCTACTGTTACTAGAAAGGGTTCCGCTTTTTTATGGATAAAATTATAAGCCAGGTTTTGGTATTTATACTCTTTTCTTCTTTCAACCTCTAAGCCCTTACCTTTTCTCACAAGGGAATAAATGCGCAGTTTGGGTTCTTCGCCCGTTAGTATTGCCGTGAGCTCAACGTTAAACTTGTTGGCAACCTGATATATAAAGCTTACAGGTATGTCGATTTCTCCGGCTTCATACTGCTGGTACAATTCCAAAGGTATGTTGAAAACTTCTGCCATTTCCTCCGGGGATATACCTGAAATCTCCCTGAGCTCTCTGATTCTGATGGCAATCTGTTTGACTTGTTCGTACATATGCATCCCCTTTCTACTGAAATATGAAATAAGTATAGTCAAACTTTTATAAATATGCAAGCCTTATTATTAGGTTTCCTATAAATGCCTGCTGTTTATTAGTACAAAAGATGCAGTAATTCGTTTTTTCTTAAAACAGCCGGTTATAATCATTTCAAATTTATTCTTAAAACAGCTAATTTCCCTTTAGGTGAATAGAAATATTTAACTAAAGAATAATATTTTTAAAGGATTTTTTAAACAAAAGACGAAATATTTAAATGTTCCTGCTGGAGATTTGGGAGGGATATAAATGAATGTAGAAAAGATTGACATAAAAAAGGGTATACGATTATTCGTTTTACCAACCGGAAAATTTAAAACCGTAACAATAAGCTTTTGCTTTCACAGGGATTTGGATAACGATTATACGTACAATGCTTTGATACCCGCAGTACTGAGAAGAGGCTGCGAGGGTTTCACCACTCTTAAGGATATTCAGCGGCATCTGGAAAGCCTGTATGGGGCTCTTTTTGATGTAGGAGTACAAAAGAAGGGTGAAAGGCAGATACTTCGCTTTTCAATGGAAGTCGTCAATGACGAGTATGTGGGTGGACAGGGATTATTGGCCCAATCCTTGTATTTTATGAACAGAATTATCAACCGCCCGGTATTACACGAAGGCAGTTTTATAAAAGACTATATAGATCAGGAAAAAGAAAATTTAGGGAACAGAATCCGTTCATTAATAAACGACAAAATTCAATACAGCCTTGAAAGGTGTATTCAGGAGATGTGCAGGGATGAGAAGTACAGCAGGTATGTATTTGGCAGTGAAGAGGATCTGAAATCCCTGGATAATGACAGGCTGTACGGTGTGTACAAAGATATTATAAATACCAGCCCTCTGGACATATTTGTTGTTGGAGATGTGGATCCTGACAAAGTTAAGATGCTGCTGGAGCAAAGCCTTTCTATGGAAAGAAGCCGGATAAAATCCATACCGGTGACACCGTATAAGAAATTGAAGACAAAAAAGAGAACAGTTACCGAAGAGATGGATGTAAACCAGGGTAAACTTGTCATAGGATTCAGAACCAATGTAAATGCCGGCGATAAGGAGTATTATCCTCTCCTGGTGTACAGCAGTATTCTGGGGGGAGGGCCTCACTCCAAGCTTTTCATAAACGTTAGGGAAAAAGCCAGTCTGGCATATTATGCGTTTGCCCGTCTTGAAAGGTTTAAAGGCCTTATGTTTGTTGGTGCAGGTATTGATGTGGACAAGCAGGAACAGACACTGGATATTATTATGGAGCAGGTAAATGCAATATCTGGCGGGAACATAACCCAGCAGGAGTATCAGGGGGCAGTAAATTCACTGGTGACTTCTATACTGGGAACCGCGGATCAACCATCTCATTTAATTGATTATTACCTGGGGAACAGTATAATTGAATCTGGTATTACATTGGAAGAATTTGTTGAGAATATAAAAAATGTCAGCATTGATCAAGTAGTGGAGGTTTCCAAAAAGGTAATTATGGATACCGTTTACTTTCTAACAAACAAGAGGAAGGGATGAATTGCTTATGAAGCGGGAGATAACCAGTAATGTGTTAGAGGAAAATCTTGTACACTATAAACACAGGTATGGTTTAAATGTATATATTCTTCCCAAACAGGCATATAAAAAGCAATTTGCAATATATGCCACCCATTATGGGTCCAATGATAATCATTTTGTTGTGCCCGGTGACAAGCAGCCGATAAAGGTTCCGGAAGGCATTGCTCATTTTTTGGAACACAAGCTGTTTGAGAAACAGGAAGGCAATGTTTTCGAAGATTATTCCAAACTGGGTGCAAATCCTAATGCCTTTACCAGCTTTACTACAACTGCCTACCATTTTACTTCCACCGGGAATTTTTATGAATGCCTGGATATATTGATTAACTTTGTAGGTCAGCCGTATTTTACCGATCAGACTGTTGATAAGGAGAAAGGTATTATTGCTCAGGAAATAATCATGTACCAGGATAATCCTAACTGGAGGGTATATTTCAATCTGTTAAAGGGATTATATCACGAACACCCGGTCAGAAATGATATAGCAGGTACTGTCGAGTCCATCCAAAAAATTGATAAAGATACTCTTTATAAGTGTTACGAGACTTTTTATCACCCATCAAATATGGTTTTGTTTGCAACAGGTGATATTGATGCCGACAGGGTAATCAAACAGGTTGAAGATTATTTTGGCAGCAGGGATTTAGCAAAACAGGGACAGATAAACAGGATTTATCCTGATGAGCCCGGACAGGCTGCCGAACCTGTGGTAAAGGATAAGCTTCCCGTTCCAAGGCCTTTGTTTTTGTTGGGTTTTAAAGATAAAAATGTAAAAAAATCAAGCCAGCAGCTTCTCGACAACCTCATATTAAACAATATAATAATAGATATGCTGATAGGGCCTGGGTCTGATCTTTACAACCGGCTGTATGAAGAAGGCCTGATTGATTCCACTTTTAGTGCTGAGTATACCGGGGAAACAGAATACGGACACATGATTCTGGGAGGAGAGTCTCCTAACCCTGAAAAGGTTGTTGATATGGTATACCGGGAGATAGAAAACATTAAGAACAAACCATGGGATCCTGAATACTTTCTGCGGATTAAGAAAAAAAAGATTGGTGAATATATAAGGAATTTTAACTCCCTGGAATCGGTTGGCGTTCTGTTCGTATCATTATTTTTCAGGGATATAGCTTTGTTTGATTACTTGAAACGGCTGGAACAGATGAGCTATGATCAATTAAAAACCCAGTTTAACAGCTTCTTTGATGATTATGCAAGCAGCTTATCTTTAATTATGCCCACATAAACCTGCCGTTTAAAACATGTTTACAGGGGGGAGAGATACATTATGGTTGCAGATCCGGTGGCATTCGAACTGTTTGGACGACCTGTGTACTGGTACGGCATACTTATTTCTGCAGGTGTACTTGTAGGAATATATCTTGCTATGAGATATGCTAAAAGGCTTAAGTATGATCCTGAAATGATTGTGGATTTTTGCCTTCTTGCCATTCCGCTTGCTGTTATAGGCGCAAGATTGTATTATGTGATTTTTGAATGGAATATATACAAAAACCGTCCGCTGGATATTATTAAAATATGGGAGGGAGGCCTTGCCATATACGGCGCCGTTATTGGCGGAATTGCAGCGGCAGTTATATTTTCTTTCTGGCGCAAAATAAATTTTTGGGATCTGGTGGATATTGTGTCTCCCAGTCTTATTCTGGGGCAGGCTATCGGCCGATGGGGCAATTTCTTTAACCAGGAAGCATATGGAAGAATGGTTACCAATAAGGCATGGCAGTGGTTTCCGTATGCAGTCTATATAGAAGCCGAACAAGCATGGCACATGGCTACTTTCTTTTACGAATCAGTTTGGAACCTTTTGGTATTTATATTTTTATTTAACTACCGGAAGCGAAGAAAAACACCCGGGGAAATATTTCTTTTGTATATGTTTCTTTATTCCTGCGGACGTATTGTGATTGAAGGATTCCGGACCGACAGCCTGTACCTGGGGCCGTTCAGGGTTTCTCAACTTTTAGCTGGTATTTTAATCGTATTATCTATAATATTATTTGCTGCCAGACGGAAAAAAGGCGCATCTGTTTCCCGTGATGAAACGCCCTATGATACTTCAGAGGCCCGGGCCGATGCTACAAATGCCGCATCCTGTTCAAATGATACGTCTCTGATACCGAATGGGATAAATGAGGGAAACTTATCATCAGAAGCTGTAGAATATACGGATGATGATAAGAAGGAAAATGGACAGGAAAGAACTGAAGAATGAAATACGTATTATTAGAACAAGAGGAGGAGTTTACTCCTCTTTTTTTATGCTGAAAAATGGGATGAAAAATGAAAAGTCGGAAAAAATAACGATATAAAATGCTTTATAACTTACATTAGTCAAGAAGAAAGGAGAAGGTTTTATGGCTGAAGGAATGGAAAACAAGCATGCTGATAATGAAAGGAATAAAAACGACAGGAGCTGGCTGGGGATAATAATCAGATTTGTTGTTGCTGCGATCGTATTAATGGTAACATCATTGATAACTCCGGGCTTTTCCAATATGGGATTTGGAACTGCTCTGTTGGCTGCTGTTGTTATAGCAGCGATTGATTATGTGATACAAAAGGTATTTAAAATGGATGCATCGCCTTTTGGGCGAGGTATCGTGGGATTTCTTTTATCAGCATTGGTCATATATTTAACTCAGTTTTTTGTGCCGGACATGGAAGTCAATGTATTCGGAGCTATTGTGGCAGCTTTAATTATTGGTATTATAGATGCCATAATCCCCGCAAATGTAATCTGATGCTCCGGAATCAAACTACCGGAGAAAAAGCAGCTGTATTACCGTCAATACAGCTGCTTCTATTTTTTCTAAGACCTTGAACATCAGTGATTGGAATAGTATTCTGCAAAACTTCATTATGAGACAAGTGTTATCATTTGACTGTTGAGAATGCATTTATTTGAATAATACTATGGAGCTCGCCTTGCGGAAAGGCTTAGAACCTGTTAATGCAGCGGAGGATAAGCCGAATATGCATCTCTTTTAACTTGTTTCTTGAAAAACAGTAAGCTGTACTATATAATATAGTAAGGCAATGACGATATTATATAGTTTTACTAATTCTATTGAGGTGTTATATTATGGAAGATTCACTATTTATGATTCAACGGCAGATAATGCAATACGTAGATGATATAAAACATCATGATGATATAAAGCCGGAAGAAATTCCCGAATATCGTCTCTATATCTCTCAATTGGAGGAATTTTTTGACAAGAAACTGGGCAAAGCTGCCGGAGATGAAGAAGAAAAAAAAGCAATATCAAAAACCATGATTCAGAACTATATTAAAGAAGGTCTGCTGATGCCGCCAAACGGTAAATGTTATAATCGGGGCCACGTTATACTTCTTGCTTTGATATACAATTTGAAATCCATCCTTACAATTAAAGATATCAAAAAACTGTTGTCTCCGATTTTTAGCACCGAAAGTCAGGAAGAAAACAGGGAAGAAAATGAAGAAGATGATGAAAGCATTAAAAGAATTGAATACCTTTATAATACTTATTTGGAATTAAAGCAAAAGGATTCATACAAAGAACTGCTGACTAATAAACTGGATGCTATCTATGATTATCTGAACGATAAGCCGGAGATTACAGAACCGTGGTACACGGCACACCTGTTATTGTTAGTCCTGATTTTGATAGAACAGGCAAACGTACGGAAAAAAATTGCCGAATATATTATAAACCAGCATTTTTCTCTGATATTCGACCAGGATAAAGAGCCATAAAAAGGCTCTTTTTTTATGAGAAATCACTAAAAAACAAGTAAGCTAATTGTTGGAAATGTAGGATTTTTTATTAAAGCTATTTTAAAATTGAAAAGTAGTTTTTAATACTATATAATAGAGATAGCAATTATTACAACACGGTGTAACATAAAAGACATATCATGGATTTAGCAAACCATCTTGATTTTGTCTGAACAATGCCGCTTTTTTCTTTTAATATGCCGAACCTGCCAGTTAAAATATAATTAAATGAAGAAAGGAGTGAGTAATATGAGAAGAAAGGAGGTAAAAGGATATAAGGGGAATAAACGGAGATTAACATTAAAGAACAAATGCCTGGCTGGCAGCTACATATACGTCACTGAGCACGCAATAAAACGTTATCAGGAAAGGTTTAAGAAAGTAAATCAGTATAATGCTCAGCGTGCAATTGTGGAGGGCGTAAAAAGAAGCCGGTTAATTGCTCTGACTAAATTTGGCGGAAGGGAGATCAGAGAGAACAGAGGGGTTTTGTATGTATGTGAGCTGAATGACAACTGCCTTTGTGTTATAACTGTATTAATCAGCCAGGTAGATCTTAGATTTGTCAGTTAATTTGCACTAATACTAATATTGAAATATTTATAGCAATCATATGAATAATTTTATGTATGATTCTGATAACTTTTTCAAGCAGCTGGCGGGTTCATAGGTAAGTTAGCCGTTGTTGCAGGAAGCAAGCCGATTGATTATATTCTAACCGGCTTGCTTTTTTCTGCTTATTCAAGCATGTTTATCTATATTAGCGTACAAGGACCTGGTTTGAACATCTGCAAAAATATAAACGATGCAATAGAAAACGACAATATAAAACTGTTCTCAGCCTCCATAAATTTACATAATTTACAGGATGAATGTTATATATTTAATGTGAGAAAAGGGGGTAATGAACAAATGAGTAAAAAGATTTTTGGGACAAGTGTCTTTGGATATAATAAGCGCCAGGTTGAACAATATATGGTCGATATGCGGAAAGACTATGAAGAAGAGTTATCAAAGAAAAGAAGCCGTATGCTGGAGCTTGTTGAAGAGAACAGAAAGATGAGATCACAAATTGAGGAAATGAAAACGAAAATAGCTGAATTATCCGAAAAAGAGGCATATATTTCAAAAGTTCTGGTAAAAGCTGAAGAAAAGGCCCATAGTATTATTGAAGAGGGACGTCAGATGATTTCCCACGAGATATATCAGATGGAACTGGAAAAGAATAAATGGAAGGAAAGATGCAAAGAAATCCGCCGTCAGTTGATAGATTTTGAACGTACGGTATGTACCATTTTAGAGAATTTTTACTCAGAAATTAACTATCTTGCTTCTAAGGAAATAAGTGAGAATATGTTATTCTATGATGCTGTTGATGACCTTGATGAAGAAAAGCATTTCGTTGAAAAACAGGAACAGAGGATTCTGCCGTAGCCGCATTATTATAAAAAAAGCGATTGCGTTTACGCAATCGCTTTTTTGCAATTTATTAATACATGGGAGGAGCGCCTGCGGCGGGAGCAGCCGGCTCGGGCTCAGGAATATCCGCAACAAGGCTCTCGGTGGTAAGTATCATTGATGCGATGCTGGCTGCGTTTTGCAGTGCAGAACGAGTAACCTTGGTCGGATCAATAATTCCCTTGGCCACCATATCGCCATACTCACCTTTCAGAGCGTCAAATCCGAAATATTTATCGCTGCTGGCCTTAACCTTTTCGGCGACAACCGAACCTTCAAGGCCTGCATTTATAGCAATCTGACGCAGCGGTTCTTCCAAAGCACGTTTTACGATGTTAATACCGGTTAACTCATCACCTTCTGCCTTGAGTTTTTCCACATCTTCTATGGCTTTGATCAGGGCAACGCCGCCACCGGGAACAATACCTTCTTCTACAGCAGCCCTGGTAGCATTGAGGGCGTCTTCAATCCTGAGCTTTTTCTCTTTCATTTCGGTTTCGGTAGCAGCGCCAACTTTAATAACTGCTACTCCACCGGCCAATTTGGCCAATCGTTCTTGCAGCTTTTCTCTATCATAGTCGGAAGTTGTCTCTTCAATTTGCGCTTTAATTGAAGCAATACGGTTCTTTATTTCTGCCGTGTCTCCTGCGCCGCCGACTATTGTAGTATTCTCTTTATCTACGGTAACTCTGTTTGCCCGGCCCAGCATATCTATCGTAGCTTCTTTGAGATCAAGGCCAACTTCTTCAGAAATAACAGTACCATTTGTTAATATGGCGATATCCTGGAGCATTGCCTTCCGCCTGTCGCCAAATCCGGGAGCCTTTACACCCACACTGATAAAGGTGCCTCTTAACTTATTCACAACTAATGTGGCCAGAGCTTCACCTTCAATGTCCTCTGCTATAATCAACAGTTTTTTGCCTTGCTGTACGATTTGTTCCAAAACAGGAAGCAGGTCCTGTACATTGCTGATCTTTTTATCTGTAATCAGAATGTAGGGTTCATCCAATTCTGCAATCATTTTTTCGGTGTCAGTTACCATATAGGGAGAAATGTAACCCCTGTCAAACTGCATACCTTCTACAATATCAAGCTCGGTTAACAGGGATCTTGATTCTTCAACGGTGATTACACCGTCATTTCCCACTTTCTCCATGGCATCAGAAATCAATTTGCCAATGGTTTCATCATCAGCTGAAATTGATGCGACCTGAGCAATGGCTTCTTTATTTTCAATGGGTTTGCTTAGATTTCTCAGAGATTCAACTGCTGTGTCAACAGCTGCCTGGATACCTTTCCTTAACAACATGGGATTAGCGCCGGCTGCAACGTTTTTCAATCCTTCGCGGATGATGGCCTGTGCCAGTAAAGTTGCGGTTGTTGTACCGTCACCGGCTACATCGTTGGTTTTTGTGGCTACTTCTTTTACCAGCTGGGCTCCCATGTTTTCATAGGGATCTTCAAGTTCGATTTCCTTGGCAATGGTCACACCGTCATTTACAATTTGAGGCGAACCAAATTTTTTGTCCAATACAACATTGCGGCCTCTGGGACCCAAGGTTATCTTTACTGTATCAGCCAGCTTGTTTATACCTCTTTCCAGGGCCCTTCTTGCTTCTTCACTGTATGTTAGCTGTTTTGCCATATGTATTACCTCCTTTTTTATTATTATTCAACAACTGCGAGTATGTCGCTTTGCCTTACGATAATATACTCATTGTCATCTAATTTAACTTCGGTACCGGCATACTTTGAATAAATAACTTTGTCGCCGACTTTTACTTCCATTTTAACTTCTTTTCCATCAACAATGCCGCCGGGACCTACAGCAAGAACTTCTGCCATTTGTGGTCTTTCCTTAGCAGAACCGGGCAGTACGATACCGCTTTTCGTTGTTTCTTCACTTTCAAGAACTTTAATAACTACTCGATCGCCTAATGGTTTAATGTTCATAGTACACCCTCCTCTTGTATGTAATATGGAATACATTACATGCTATTAGCACTCATTGATGGTGAGTGCTAATTTCATTTTATAGTTTATAGAAAAGCAAAACGAATAGCAAACATTATTATACCCGGATTTTGGTTGAATATTTGTGTTTTTGGTAAATTTATAGAATTATCATATGAATACTCGTAAAATCATAAAATATATACGAAAAATGCCAAATAACATCCTTTGAGCCCAGTATATGGATTAATAGTCTATTTATAGATCGGAGTTTAAGCTTGCCTGACAGCATAAATGCGGGCATTCTCACAATAAATAATCAGAAATATATGCATAATGCAATATTGTTTATAAATGACGAATATTGCAATACATAGCGTTTTTTTGTAGAATATACTTATTATAAATGAAAGGGGATTTGTGTGGATAAGTGGGATAGAAGGTTCATGGAAGTAGCCGAAGTCATTGCAAACTGGTCCAGCTGTTACCAGCCAAACCGAAAGATTGGAGCCATAATTGTAAAGAATAAACGGATATTAACCACCGGATATAACGGAGCCCCGGCCGGGTATCCAAGCTGTAAGGACAAAGGGGAGTGCTTAAGGAAGAAACATAACATCCCGTCAGGAACCCATCATGAATACTGCTATGCCGTTCATGCCGAACAAAATGCGATAGCTCAGGCTGCTAAACTGGGGATATGTATCGATGGCGCCACAATATACTGCACCCACCAACCCTGTGTCATATGCTCAAAGCTCATTATCAACAGCGGTATAACCAGGGTGGTTTACAAGAACCCGTATCCCGACGAGCTGGCGGTGCATGTTCTGACAGCTGTAGGCGTCAGCCTGGAGCAGTATGAGGAATAATTAATCCATATATTTCCCGGTTAATTTTTGAATTGTCCGCTGCAGTGAATCCTTAGCGCTGCCAAGGGGTTCATCCCTTTTTCGGTAATCAAACTTATTAATAAATAAGGACAGTTCATTTTCAAGCCTGCTAAAGGAATTCAGCTGTAATGGTATTACTTCTTCCAGCCAGAGGGCCTGTTTTTTTGGAGAAAGGGTTTCTCTGGCTATCTTTATTGTCAATGCCAGATGATCCATGCAAAATCCCTTCGAAGATGCAAAGGTTTTTTTGAATTCAGCATCGGTATAATATAAATGCAGTATGGTATATGCATACCGGTTCATTGAATTTGAAATATGCTCGCATATAAGACATTGACCGTGCTGTTCCGTAATCCAGTTCTGAAATTTTTCAAGATCTTTGCCAAACTCCTTTTTTCCAATAAACAGATTGCTCATAAGTGAGGCATTGCTGTGCTCTGCAGCATGCAATACTGATTTGCAATGATTCTCAAACTTTTCCATCAGCTCCTTAAGATGGGTATGGGTCATAAGAGCCAGACCCAATCTGTTCTGAGCATCGTACAAAAGTTTGAAATGATGGGGACAAAAGCCTGACCTGTTAACCTGAATTCTCGTGTCAGACTCCATTACTGAAGCGCCCAGAAATGATTCAATATAACTCTTTTCAAGACTGGAATACAAAATACACAAAGGGCATTCACTTTCCTGGTGGTATGCATCCCAAACGGGTATTGTATCAATGTGATATTTCATAGCACCCTCCTGAATAAGCGATATAGCTGTATTTTTAGAGTGGCAAAACGGTTTTATTAAGTATCATTCTATCATAAAATATTTGGACCTGCCATAGATATAAATATAAGTTTATATGAATAAATGAATATAAAGGAGAAAAGGAGGGTAAGCATGCGCTATTCCCGATTCAGAAGAAGGAGTACTCAGCGGAGGTATACTTCGGTTATTATATTAGGCCTGTTGTTATTCCTGGGTTTTTATATAGCTTCTGCTGGCGCGGCCGGGAATTTTATAAGCCGGATTATTTCTCCGATTATCAACGCTTTTGATAATGATGCGAAACAGGATGGTAATGATGATGTTTCTACGCCTCCTGATACCGATCTTACCTTGCCTGGAGGTGAATCAAGCAAAGAAACCGAAAGAGTAACCGAACAAATTGATATTGCTCCCATGAGTTTTCATGCTATTCAGCTGGGAGCTTTTACCGATGAAAAAAATGCCCGGGCAGCCGCCGCTGAACTGCAGAACAAAGGCGGTGCAGGGTTTATTCAGAATGATAAGTACTTTCGCCTTCTGGCTGTGGGGTTTGTTTCAGAGGATGATGCTCAAAAGGTCAGACAGCAGTTGAAGGATGAAGGAATTGAGAGTCAGATTTATACTATTTCCTGTCCCGGGGTTAACATGGAAATCACTGCTTCCGCTGATAAAGTAAACAGCATCAAATCAGCATTTTTATTGTGGCTTGATAAAGTTCAGTCCCTGGAGGGAATAATACGGGGGCTGGACACTTCCGATAAATCTGCTGAGGATGCAAAAAAGGATATTGAGGGCATAATAACCGAGTTTAATTCTGTTTCTGAACAGTTCAATACCTATACAGCCACTGAAGAGAGCAATTACATATTAGCCGGCCTGCAGGATCTCTATCAAAAGAGTAAAGACAGCTTAAACAGCGTTTTGAATGAAAACACGGCAAACAGGGTAGCCATTTCTGCCAAAATAAAGTATACTTATATTGATATGATACATCAGTATAAGAACTATATGGATCAGATAACAAATGAATAAGGAGGAGCTAGTGTTTTGAAGCTTGAGGAAATACGGGCTGCATTAAATGCAGAAGTGTTGGCAGGAGAAGATATGATGGACTGTGAAGTGATATCAGTCTGCGCTTCCGATCTGATGAGTGATATAATGTACTATGTAAAAAAACAGACAGTGCTGCTTACAGGACTGATCAATGCTCATGCCATCAGAACTGCAGATATGCTGGATGTCAATGCGATTGTATTTGTAGGAAACAAGAACCCGATGCAGGAAATTATTGATATGGCCAGGGAAAGGAACATTGCTATTCTGGCTACTGAATATACAATGTACGAAGCGTGTGGAAAGTTATACAGTTTGGGATTGCCCGCCTGTGTGAGGAATGCGTGATGACAGATAAAAACCAGATAATGAAGCAAAAATACCCTATTGAGGCAGGGAATTTTACTTTGGCCGGAGAAGCCTCAGGGCAGATCAAGAAGGTATTAAAGCAGCTGGGAGTTGATTCTAATATTGTACGGAGGGTTACCGTTGCTGCCTATGAGGCTGAAATGAACATGGTGATACACTCTGTTGGCGGTAATTTGACATTACAGGTTACTCCCGACAGGATAACCGTGATTGCAGAGGACCGTGGTCCCGGGATCCCGGATATTGATCTTGCCATGCAAGAAGGATATTCTACCGCGCCGGAAATGGCCAGGGAACTGGGATTTGGTGCAGGTATGGGATTACCTAATATTAAACGCTGTGCAGACATACTGAATGTGCATTCAAAAATGGGTGAAGGGACCCTGCTGGAAGCCCATTTCGATATAAAAGCAAGGTGATGTAATTGGAGAAGTACTATCATTCGGTTACTTTGGATAAAGAAAAGTGCAGGGGATGTACAAATTGTATAAAAAGGTGTCCTACCGAAGCTATAAGAGTAAGAGACGGAAAGGCAAGAATTATCGGAGAGCGATGCATTGATTGCGGGGAATGTATCAGGGTTTGCCCTTATCATGCAAAGGTGGCTCTGACAGATCCGCTGGATTCAATATACGAGTTTCCATATAGGATTGCTCTTCCCGCTCCGACACTTTATGGGCAGTTTAAGAACACGGATATAACTGCTATTCTTATTGGCCTGAAGGAATTAGGCTTTGATGATGTGTTTGAAGTAGCCAGAGGCGCCGATTATGTATCGGCATTTGTTAAGGAAGCCATGAAGGATAAGGAACGGAAAAAACCGGCTATATCATCGGCTTGTCCGGCTATTGTCCGTCTTATCCAGGTGCGTTTTCCGGAATTGATTGACAATATTATAAACATTGAATCCCCCATGGAAATTGCTGCACGGCTGGCCAAAAAGGAGTTTTCCCGGAAAAAAGGTGTCAAAGAGGAGGATATTGGGGCTTTTTTTATTACTCCCTGTGCAGCCAAGATGACCAGTATACGAAATCCCATAGGCATTGAAAGATCCTGGGTGGACGGCGCAATTTCAATACTGGAGATATACGGGCCGTTATACAATAAGATAGCTAATTTAAAGAATGATGAAGATTTATTGCAAACAGCATCACCATATGGAATACTATGGGCCAATTCAGGAGGGGAAAGCTCATCTTTGGGTGTGGACAACTATTTGGCTGTTGACGGAATACAAAATGTAATACGCGTTCTGGAAGAAATTGAAGACGACAAATTGACCGATCTGGAATTTTTTGAAGGGCTTGCTTGTTCCGGCGGGTGTGTTGGCGGACCGCTGGTGTTTGAAAACGGATTTGTTGCTAAAAACCGTATAAGAAAACTGGCTGAGAAGGCCAAGGGTGAAGATTTATCAACAGAAGAAGTAATGTATACAAAAGAGAAAATACAATGGTATTTTGAAAAGGAGATATTGCCAAAGCCGGTTATGAAATTGGATGACGATATCACATTGGCCATGAAGAAGATGGAAGCCATTGAAAGAATATATGAAGGGTTGCCCGGCCTGGATTGCGGTTCATGTGGTTCTCCCAGCTGCAGAACCCATGCCGAAGACATCGTCCGTGGGTATGCATCCGAGATGGACTGTGTATTCAAATTAAGGGAAAAAGTTAAAGAACTGGCTCAGCAGATGATAGAGATTTCCGAGAAAATTCCCGGAGGTAAAACCAATAATAATGAATGAAGGATGGGAGGCAAGGAACTGAATGAAAATTGGACAAATTGTTGAGGAGCTATCACTAAATATATTAGCGGGAGAGAGATTTCTGGAGCGGGAAATCCGCTGGGGTTATTGCTGTGATCTATTGAGCAGGGTGATGAGCAAAGGAAAAAATGGCGGGGTATGGATAACCGTACAAACCCATATGAACATAGTTGCTGTGGCTGTACTTACTGAAATTGCATGTATAATAATACCTGAAGGTATTCAGGTGGAAGAAGAGGTGCTGAATAAGGCAGAAAATGAGGGAGTGGTTATTCTTTCTTCCGGCATGACGGCATTTGAGTTGGCCGGAAAGCTGTACAAAATGGGTATTGTTTCATGGGATGATTGACGGCTGTACCGGGTAAAATTCCTTCATTCATAAAATACAGGCTGCCGGATGAACGGTATTTATATTGGTAAAAAGCATTTTTGAAATATTATATATAATAAATTTCACTTTTAAGAAATAGCTTGTAATCTACAACAGGATGGCGGGGTAAATGAAAATTGCAGTTGATTTGCATATCCATTCGGCTTTATCACCATGCGCCGATGATGATATGACTCCTAACAACATAGTCAATATGGCCGTATTGAAGGGACTGGACGCCATAGCTGTTACCGATCATAACAGCTGTGATAATGTTGAAGCCGTTGTAAAGGCAGCAGGCAAGAGGATTCTTGTCCTTCCCGGAATGGAAGTACAATCCAGGGAGGACGTTCATTTGTTGTGTTATTTCGATTCCCTGGATGCCTTATATAAATTTGATGGTTATATAAAAGAATACATGGATGGGGCCGGGAATGTCAGTGAGATTTTTGGAAACCAGTACATAATGGATGAATATGACCGGATCACTGGAGAAAGGGAGGATATGCTGCTGTCGTCAATAGATTTGTCAGTGGAACAGATTGTAAAGCTGACTGTTGATAACGGAGGTGTTGTAGTGCCGGCACATGTTGACCGCCCTTCTTACAGTATCATTTCTCAGTTAGGTTTTGTTCCTTCTTCTCTCAATATAAGAGTGTTAGAATATTCTCATAAAAATGAATATATTGTATCAAAGATGCAGGATTATCAGCGCATAATTTCATCAGATGCCCACACTCTGGGGGATATATTGGAAAGAGAGATGTTTTTAGACATAGATGATGTGTCATTAACTGCTATTATACAGTGGCTGACATGTCCATGTGTTATCTAACAGATTTTTTTTGATTTATTTTTTTGCAAAAATTCGTTAAAAAAATCACAGATACTATTGAAAATGGTGTTATTATGTGAGATAATAGTTGCGGGAACTAGAAAATTTTATAAGTAAAGGGATAATAGAGGAGGGAGAGCTTTTATGGCAACTTCAGTTTTGGCCAATGATAGTCAGAAGTTTGCCGAACTTCAGAAAGTTATAGCGCAATATAAGGAGCAAGAGGGAGCATTAATGCCCATACTGCACAGGGCACAGGAGATCTATGGTTATTTGCCATTGGATGTGCAGAATTATATTGCAGAAGAATTGGGAATCCCATTAACTGACATATATGGAGTGGCAACCTTCTATTCACAGTTCACACTAAAACCAAAAGGAAAGTATACAATTGGGATCTGTATGGGAACTGCCTGTTATGTTAAGGGCGCTCAGAAAGTATTGGATAAACTGCAGGAAGTTCTGAACATTGGGGTTGGCGATACGACGGATGACGGAAAATTTACTCTTGATGCCACACGGTGTTTGGGCGCTTGCGGTTTGGCACCGGTTATGATGATAAATGACCAGGTGTACGGCAGACTGAGCCCTGATGACATTGAGGGTATTATTTCAAAGTATAAGGACGAATAAATAATGGAGGATTTATCCCTTTATATATTGGATATAGCTCAGAATTCTATTAGCGCATCGGCCACCGTTATAGAAATATTTGTGATAGAGGATGAAGAAAAAGATAAGTTAGTTTTGACTATAAGGGATAATGGAAAGGGAATGGATCCCAAAACAGTTGAGAGAGTTACCGATCCGTTCTATACCACAAGGACTACCCGTAAAGTAGGTTTAGGACTTTCTCTCCTTGATGCGGCGGCAAAGGCCTGCGGCGGCAGTGTGGTTGTTGATTCTCAACTTGGCGTGGGAACCGAAGTAAGGGCAGAATTTGGATATCGCAGTATAGACCGTCCGCCATTAGGAAAAATGGATGATACAATAGCAACACTGGTGGCCTGTAATCCGATGGTTGATTTTGTCTATACGCATAATACATCCAGGGGCACCTTTAAGTTTGATACCAGAGATGTCCGGCAGAAGATAGAAGATTTGCCTATTGAACATCCCGATATTATTAACTGGATTGGCTGTTATATAAGAGAAGGTCTGAATGTAATTTGTGGAGGTGGGAACACATGAAATCACTAAATGAATTGGAAGAGATCAGAAAACGAGCTTTAGAATCGGTTAATCTCAGAAAAGACAGAGAAGGAACAAGAGTTGTTGTGGGAATGGGCACCTGCGGTATTGCTGCCGGAGCAAGACCGGTGCTTTTGGCTTTCTTAGAGGAAATAAAAAAGAGAAATATTCAGGACGTAACCGTTACACAAACGGGATGCATTGGTGTATGTCGCTTGGAACCGATGGTCGAAGTCTACAGACCGGGTGAGGAAAAGGTAACATATATTAAGATGACCCCCGATAAAGTAAAGCGAATAATAGCTGAACACATTGTAAATGGCAGGTCCGTTACAGAATATACCATAGGTGCTGAAGAAAAGTAATAATGTGTTTGTGAGGAGGTAGATCACATGGAATTTTATCGTGCTCATGTTTTGGTTTGCGGGGGAACCGGATGTACTTCATCCGGATCAACAGATATAATTGATAAGTTTAACGATGAATTGCAAAAGCATGGTTTACAAAACGAGATCATGGTGGTCAGAACCGGATGTTTTGGTTTGTGCGAGGTAGGCCCGATTGTAATTGTTTATCCCGAGGGCGCTTTTTACAGCCGGGTCGAAATCGGGGACGTACCGGAAATTGTGTCAGAACACCTGGTAAAGGGAAGAATTGTAACCCGGTTGTTATATCATGATAGTATCACCGAGGAAGAAACTATAAAATCACTGGACGAAGTGGGATTCTACAAGAAGCAAATGCGGCTTGCTCTTAGGAATTGCGGTGTTATAGACCCGGAGAATATTGATGAATATATTGCATTTGATGGATATAAAGCCCTGGGTAAAGCACTGACTGAGATGACGCCCGACCAGGTAATTGATACCATCAAAGAATCAGGCCTCAGAGGAAGAGGCGGAGCCGGTTTCCCTGCCGGGTTAAAATGGGAGTTTACCCGCAATGCGGTTGGTGATAAAAAGTATGTGTGTTGTAATGCTGACGAAGGAGATCCGGGCGCTTTTATGGACAGAAGTATACTGGAAGGTGATCCCCACAGTGTACTGGAAGCCATGACCATTGCCGGTTATGCTGTCGGCGCTGATCAAGGATATATATATGTTCGTGCGGAATATCCTATAGCCGTTAAACGTCTTACCATAGCTATAGCTCAGGCCAGGCAATACGGTTTGCTTGGTAAGAATATTTTTGATTCCGGCTTTAATTTTGATATAGAACTTCGTTTGGGAGCGGGTGCTTTTGTATGCGGGGAAGAGACTGCGCTAATGGCATCAATTGAAGGACGCCGGGGAGAACCCCGTCCAAGGCCGCCATTTCCTGCTGTTAAAGGTGTTTTTTCAAAACCGACTCTTCTTAATAATGTTGAAACCTATGCAAATATACCTCAGATTATTTTGAACGGGCCGGAATGGTTCAGAACTATTGGAACGGAGAAGAGCAAAGGTACAAAGGTATTTGCTCTGGGCGGAAAGATTAACAACACCGGTTTGGTGGAAGTACCGATGGGTACGACACTCAGAGAGATAATATATGAAATTGGCGGAGGTATCCCGGGAGGTAAAGAGTTTAAGGCTGCTCAGACCGGTGGCCCGTCCGGCGGTTGTATTCCTGCCCAACATCTGGACACTCCCATTGACTACGACTCACTTACACAAATAGGCTCTATGATGGGTTCGGGCGGACTAATCGTCATGGATGAAGATAATTGTATGGTTGATATTGCAAGGTTTTTCCTGGATTTTACAGTAGATGAATCCTGCGGAAAATGTCCTCCCTGCCGTATCGGTACCAGAAGGATGCTGGAATTACTTGATAAGATAGTCAGCGGCAAGGGTGAAGAAGGAGATATCGAGAAGCTTGAGCTTCTGGCAAAAAATATAAAAGCGTCGGCTTTGTGCGGATTGGGACAAACGGCACCAAATCCTGTTTTGAGTACTATACGGTATTTCAGAGATGAATACGAAGCCCATATAAAGGAAAAACGCTGTCCTGCCGGTGTTTGTCAGGCTTTACTGCGCTATATTATTGTGGCAGAGCTGTGTAAGGGCTGTGGATTGTGTGCTAAGCATTGTCCGGTTGAAGCTATATCGGGTGAGAGAAGAAAGCCGTACACTATAGATACCGATAAGTGTATAAAATGCGGTTTATGCATGGAGAAGTGTCCGTTTAATGCTATCATAAAGAAGTAAACCCATTATTGAAAGAGAGGAAGTGAGAAACATGGAAATGGTCAAGGTCACTATTGATGGTGTCCAGGTTGAAGTTCCAAAGGGTAGTACGGTTTTGGAAGCTGCCAAAGCTGCCAATATAGATATACCTACATTGTGCTATTTGAAAGGAATAAACGAGATTGGTGCATGCAGAATGTGCCTCGTTGAAGTAAAAGGCGCAAGAGCTCTGCAGGCGTCATGCGTTTATCCGGTCTCAGATGGAATGGAAGTTAAGACCAATACACCTGCTGTCCGTGAAGCCAGGAGAGTAAACCTGGAGCTTATTCTTTCTAATCATGACAGAAATTGTCTGACCTGTGTGCGTAATCAGAACTGTGAGCTTCAGGAACTGTCTCAGAAGCTGGGTGTTGACAGCATCAGGTTCGAAGGTGAAAGTATAAATTATTCAGTTGATGATTTTTCGCCTTCTATAGTGCGGGATCCCAACAAATGCATACTGTGCCGCCGCTGTGTATCGGTATGCAGGAACGTACAGGGTATAGGTGTTATTGGTGCAAATGACAGGGGATTTAATACCATTGTTTCACCGGTATTTGACATGAGTCTTAATGAAGTTCCCTGCATAAATTGTGGACAGTGTATATTAGCCTGCCCTGTCGGCGCTCTGAAGGAAAAGGATGATACGCAAAAGGTATGGGATGCTCTTAATAATCCTGAACTTTGCGTACTTGTTCAGACTGCACCGGCCGTACGCGTAGCCCTGGGTGAAGAATTTGGCATGGAAATGGGAACAATAGTAAAGGGTAAAATGGTGGCTGCACTTAGGAGACTTGGTTTTGATAAGGTGTATGATACCGACTTTGCTGCTGATTTGACTATAATGGAAGAAGGAACTGAGCTTCTTGACAGGATTGAGAACGGCGGCAAACTGCCGTTAATCACCTCTTGCAGCCCGGGCTGGATTAAGTATTGTGAACACTACTATCCTGAGTTTTTGGATAATCTGTCAACATGCAAATCTCCCCATGAAATGATGGGAGCTTTGCTGAAGTCATACTTTGCAGAAAAGAATAATATGGATCCTTCAAAGATATTTGTAGTATCCATAATGCCCTGTACTGCAAAGAAGTTTGAAGCACAGCGCCCTGAGCTAAGTGCAGCAGGATATCCTGATGTGGATGTGGTATTGACAACCAGGGAACTGGCAAGGATGATAAAGGAAGCTGGAATAGATTTTGTACGCTTGCCTGATGAAGAGTTTGATCCTCTGTTTGGTGATTCCACAGGCGCGGCTGTTATATTCGGAGCAACCGGTGGGGTTATGGAAGCTGCCCTGAGAACCGTTGCTGAAATTGTTACGGGTAAATCCCTGGAAAACGTTGAAATAGCTGATGTAAGAGGAATTGATGGAGTAAAGGAAGCGGAGATTGCATTGGGTGATATTACGATACGGGCAGCCGTAGCTCATGGTACTGCCAATGCGAAGGCGCTTCTTGAGAAGGTTAAATCCGGTGAAAAAGAATATCACTTTATCGAGGTTATGGGATGCCCCGGCGGCTGCGTTAACGGAGGAGGCCAGCCTATTGTTTCGGCAAAGGAACATATGGATGTGGATCCCCGCCTGGCCAGGGCAGCAGCAATCTATCAGGAGGATAGAAACCTTCCTATAAGAAAGTCTCATGAGAACCCATCCGTCAAGAGGATATACGATGAGTTTCTGGGCCAGCCTAACAGCCATAAAGCTCATGAACTCTTGCATACTCATTATGTACCAAGAAAGAAATACTGAACTGTATGAGCAAAAAGGAGCCTAAAAAGGCTCCTTTTTCATAATATTGATGATCAGCAAATAATAATATATACACAGGTACATAGTAAGATCAAAACAAGCAAAAGATGTATGAATTCAATTATATATATAAATTTGATATAATATTTTGTGTATTGCCTTTCAATTGTCATATAACCTTTGCTTTTAAAATTTTAACTTTGGAATGCTTGAAGGATTTTTTATTTTTCTTTAAGGAAATGGATACTCTGAAAAAAGAAATATTTGGAGTACAGGGTGTGGGAGGATGAACAGAGCAATCTATAATATTATGGAAGGCTTTGCCAGACTGGTGCTTAAAGCTCCAAAAATAACAGGTGCGCAGAATGTTGTTAACGATGTTCCGGCTGTTTTTGTTGCTAATCATGCCGGAGTATACGGCCCTGTTATTATAAAACTGTTTTTCCCTTTCAAAGCTTTACCGTGGGTAATTCACAATATAACGGATCCCAGATTATGTGCTGATTATTTAAAAAGGAATTTCTTTGAGCAGAAACTTGGCTGGCATCACCTTATAAGCAAACCGGTTGCTTATATTGTTGGGCAAATATGTGTTCCCATTATCAGACATATCGGTTCCATCCCGGTATACAGAATGGACAGAAGGATCCGCCATACTATCAAACTAAGCGTTGAAGCCCTCGGGGAAAATAATAATCTCGTGATTTTTATTGATGATGATTTAATTGAAGCCAATTCATTGAGAAAAGGTTTTATAAACATAGCCAGAGCATATTATAACAGGCACAAAAAACCTTTAACTTTTTATCCGGTGCGGATATGTCCCCAAAGGAGAGAAATAATTATAGAAAAGGGAATACAGTTTGATCCAAACCGGCAATACAGATATGAGCGGCAGCGGATAAAAGACTATCTGAATAATCATATGAAATGCCATGCTTATCACTGATTATTGCATCAGATAATAATCAAGGCTCCATGTATTTAGAATCTTAATAATCAGATAAATAAATTTGAAAAAATAAGCAGATATTTATTAATAATATTAATAAATATATTGACATAATTGATTTAACTGATATAATGATGATGAACAAAACGTTTTGTTACGGGAGGAGTAGCAATTGATAAACAATGTAATATCAACATGTGCTGTATGCGGAAATAAGCTGGAAGTGACGGAATTGCACTGTCATAGATGCGATACAAGGTACCAGGGGCATTTTCATCTGGATAAGTTCAGTTATTTATCACCGGAACAGAAGTTTTTTATTGAGGTGTTCTTAAAATGCAGGGGTAATATAAAGGAAGTAGAGAAAGAGCTTGATATTTCATATCCAACCGTTCGGAGCAAGCTTGACGATGTTATATCCAGTTTGGGTTATAAAGTAACGGCAAGTGAAAAGAGTGAAACAAAAAAGAAAGAAATACTGGATATGCTCAGTAAAGGGGAAATTACCTATGATGAGGCGATAAAGCTCCTGAAGGAAAATAGTAAATGATATTAATGAAAGGGTGGAGGTCATGAGGGAAGAAGTGAAACAAATACTAAAAATGGTTGAAGAAGGCAGGATTACTGCGGAGGAGGCTGAAAAGCTCATAGATGTGCTTAAACCGGATGATGGAGGCGGAACATCGTTAATCTCGAGTACTGATGATGATTACGGGAAATTCTTGAGGATAAAAGTAGTTGAAAATGGAAATGACAAAGTTAATGTTAATGTTCCTCTATCGCTTGTAGAGGTTGGAATAAAACTGGCCACGCAGCTTGGAGCGGAATATGAGCCCAAATTGCAAGCGCTGAAAGATATAGATTTTAATGAAATACTCAATTCCATACAAAATGGCGCTCAAGGGAAACTTGTTGAGGTCGAGGATAACGGCACTTATGTGACAATTACGGTCGATTGACTTGCAATTAAATTATTAAGCGTATGCGGAGCGGATTCAATTATGGAAAACATTGATATTTTGCGAAAACTTGACAAAGGGCAAATTGATATTGATGAAGCAATTGCCTTGATTAAAAAGAGACAAAAACGCAAGAAAACTGCCAAAGGGCGTTTTTTAAAGATAAACATCAGGAATGGTGAAAAGCGATTTCCTGTAATAATACCCCTGTGCTTGCTCAATTCGGGTTTTTTATTAAGCAAAGCAGTGATTCGGTTGATTTCAAAGGATAAGCGAAATGAAAAACCGGATGATATTTTCAGGGTGTTGGAAAAGATCGACAGCAGAGATATTGCCAGGCTGGTTGATGCGTTAAGATACAGTAAACCATATCCTTTGGTTAAGGTTGAAGAAGGCAGTACTTTTGTGGACATAAGCATAATATGACTTTTTAGACGAATTATCATATAGAGTTTTGCATTTCACTGAGAGGCTTTCGGGTTTCTCTTTTTTTATTTTCCCGCCTTTAAGAAACAAATCTATTATTAAGGTATTTAATTATTTATGCTTTTATGGTAAACTCTAAATGTAGGTTTTTGTAAAACATGTCTCTTTGCAGCAGATTCCGGTAAAAATGCGTAATATAAATGTTGGCGATATGAGCAGAGGAAAATACCAATAAATCAGGAGGCGTAAATGTATAATAGGATTGATACGCAGGATAAGATAATAAGCACAGCTATAGACATGATTGGACGCCAGATAAATCTGGATTTTACAATAAGGAGTATTGCAGAAAAAGCCAATGTAAACCTGGCATCGGTAAATTATTATTTCCGTTCAAAAGATAATCTGATCAACGAGGTGGAGAAGCATTTTGTACGGGAAAGCCGGCGTATATATGAAGAGATTACCGGCCTGGGCATGGAACCCAGGGAAAAAATAAGGCTTTGGGCTGCAAAAACTATGGATCAGATAATGGAGTATCCGGGTATAATATATCTGATAGTTACCAAGCTGCTAAATGACAGAAATGAAAATACCGGTGTAGTCGGATTGATGGATACACTGGAGCAATCTCTTATTCCAATAATAAAAGAATCAATGGGTATTCAGGATGATATAACAGCTTCGATTAAACTAATGCACTTATTTTCGGGCGTGGTTGCCCCTGTGCTTTTCTACTATGGGGCAGGGAGATCTTTTAATATTGATATGAGAAACAGCAATGACAGGTCCAGGTATATAGATGCATTGATTGATAGTGTGCTGTAGTTTATTCTTTATGGTTAAATATACAGTTTGGACAGAATTGTCCGGTATTCTGTCCTTATGTTTGTAGAGTTTGTATATAAAAAGATCCATGTTGTTTGTTCTTGACAAGCGCTTTTTTTAGCGCTATATTTAAACATGTATATGAAACAAATGTATGAAACGTATGTATAAAGCCTATGCCGGCTTTGCCGCAAATTAAAATGCGGCATTTACGAGGGGAGCAATTCTTATGATGAGATTTAGCGGTTTTATAGTAAAGAACAGGAAGCATGTATTAGCATTATTTTTTCTGCTCTTAATTCCGTCGGTACTTGGGTTTTTAAACACAAAGGAAAACTACGATATAATGTCTTATTTGCCTGCCAGCTTAAATTCCAGGCAGGGTGAAGCAATTCTTGAGGAAAAATTCAATCTGTCCGGACAGGCATTTGTGGTGCTTGAAAATACGGAAGCATGGAAGATTAGAGAACTGAAGTCCCGTATGGAAGCAGTAGAGGGAGTTAAACAGGTACTATGGCTGGATGATTTTGAGGATGTTAACCTGCCGTTAGAATTTATGGAACCACAAATCAGGGATAATTTCATTTCCGGTGATTCCACCATTTTACTGATCCAGTTTACAGGTAACGCAAGATCCGGATCAACGATGCTGGCTGTGGAGGAGATTAGAGAAATTTGCGGGGGAAAGGTGCTGTTTGGCGGCGAACCGGTTATTATGAATGACCTGCAAGCCATAACATCCAAAGAAATGATTTATTATATGATTATCGGAGTTGTATCCATTTATGCAATTCTATCAGCCTCTATGACTTCTTTCATTGAACCTCTTTTATTTCTTGTCTCTATCGGAATTGCCATTATTCTCAATATGGGAACCAATATTATAAAAGGAGAGGTATCTTTTATAACAGCCTCAGTGGCAGCTGTTATGCAGTTGGGTATATCCATGGACTACTCCATATTCCTGCTGCACAGATTCGAAGAGGAAAAGCAGAAACCACAAAGCCTGGAAGATGCTATGATTTCCGCCATTTCCAGGACGGGTGTTCCGGTAACCGCCAGTGCTCTGACTACCATAGCAGGCTTTGCCGCTTTGGTATTTATGAAAAACGGTATAGGCCGCGATCTGGGCATTGTATTGGGCAAGGGAATAGTTTTCAGCCTTTTGGCAAATGTTACCGTTCTCCCCTGTCTTATTTTAATATCCAGCAGGTTTGCAGATAAATACAGGCATAAACCGGTTATTCCAGGCCTTAAAAACCTTTCCGGGCGGATCGTAAGATATCGCTGGCTTTTTCTCGTAATAATAATGTTGATTGCCGTGCCGTCTTTTTTAGCGCAACGAAATCTTGATTACTACTATAGTACCGAGCATTATTTGCCTGAGAATTCCAGGGCTGTAGTCGATACAATCAAGATAAGGGATACTTTTATGAACACTGAAGTTTTATATGTTATAACACCGGATACAGGCAATGTAAAGGAGAAGGAATTAGCGGAAAGAATAAAAACCATTGATGCAGTTGATTCAGTGTTGGGGCTGTCCCAACAGGTTGATGTGGCAATACCCGAAACATTTATCCCGGCTGATGTAAGGGAAAGATATATTAAGGAAGGCTATAGATACTTTGAGGTGCGTTTATCAACGCCTTCGGATGATTACCGGACATTTGAGGCTGTGGATCAGATAAGGAAAATAACGCAAAATATGTTTGATGAAAGCTATGTAACGGGTTTACCTGCATTAACCAGGGATTTGGCCAGTCTGTCAGACACAGATATGAGAACAGTTTCTGCTATATCCATTGGACTGATCCTTGTCATTCTGGCTATCAGTTTTAAATCGCTGTCAATTCCCTTTTTGCTTGTACTGGTGATTGAAATAGCTATATGGATAAATTTAAGTATCCCATACTTACAAAACACAACCGTATCATCCTTTACCTCGATCGTGATTAACGCAATCCAGTTGGGTGCTACCGTGGACTATGCCATTTTGTTTACAAGCCGTTACAGAGAAAACCTGGGTACAGAAGAAAATAAATTAAAGGCAGTCAGGCAGACTATAGAGGATACCGGGCCTTCAATACTGACAAGTGCTTTGACTATGATTGCCGCAACGATGGGCATTGCATTGATAGCAAGTATAAAAGCTACCGGTGAGTTAACCATGATGATAGGAAGAGGAGCGGCTGTTAGTATGTTGGTAATATTCTTAGGACTGCCATCAGTGTTTTTGATATTCGATAAGATTATAAAGTATACGACTATAGGTTGGGGCAAAACTGAAAACTGAAATGGTTTGTTATCGGATAAGGAGTTATCTTAATGAAATGGAGGTAAGCGGTCATGAGCAAAGGTGTATCAGGATTGCTGCTGATTTTGTGCGCAGTCAGCCTTACTATAATGCCAATTACTATAACCCATGCCGATAAAGCGGGGGACAATGAAACTATCGGTGAACCCGTAAAAGTTGAAAAAAACGAAACAGTCTACGTAATTCTGGCTCACAATGGAAAGGTATTGGAGCAAAGGGTTGTCAACCGCCTTTATTCAAACGGGAAACCGGATGAAGTTGTTGATTATGGCGATTACATATCGGTTAGAAGCATGGAGACGGGAACCAAGCCGGAGATCCGCAATAACCGTATAATATGGGATTCTGATTTACTAACAAAAGGAGATATATACTACGAAGGTATTACAGATAAGGAATTACCTGTAGAAATTGACATAAAGTATTTTCTTGATGATGTACAGGTCAATGCAGAAGATCTTGCCGGTAAAAGCGGAATAGTAAGAATAGAAATTAAAATAAAAAACAGGATGAAAGCTGAGGAGCCGATAATCTTCCAAGGTTTTGACGGGTCTGTAGTCTCAAGGAATAACGAATGCTATACGCCGTTCCTGGTGCAGGTGTCCTATGAGGTTGATCTTGATATATTTTCTGAGGTAAAGGCTGAGGATGCTGTAAAGATAACCACCGGAAAAACCATGAATGTAAACTTCTCTGCTTTTCCATATCCGGATTCTGAGTTTTCCATGGAACTGAAAGGTAACAGTATTGAGCTGAATCCCATTACTTTTACCGTTTTTCCCCGGGTAATGCCGGTACAGGATATTGAAATGGGAGAAAACCTGGAAAAGCTGTTTGATGGATTGGAGCAAATCCAAAATGGGTTGACAAAATTGGGCAGTGCTGCAGATTCTGTTGCTGGCGGCAGCCGGACAGTATATAAAGGACAGCAGGAGTTTTACCGGGGCATTTCCAATATCGCAGAAGGAAGCAGCAGGCTAAACAAAAACTCAGATACTCTTATTGCAGGATATGACGCAAGCATGGAAGGCTTTGATGAGATAAAAAATGGGACAGAAGAACTGTCATATGCGCTTGGTAATATAAACCCTGCTATGAAGGCATTAGGCAAGTCTGCAAAAGAGATATCAACAGCTATGGAGTCCCTGAAAAAGGGTGCGGATGAACTGGAAACAGCCGGTGATGAGCTGGTGCAGGGATATGCAGGTATCCGAAAGATTACTAATGATATAGCTGAGCTGGTACAGGACCTGGCAGAGAAGGATCCGGGCAATACCGGGTTACAAGAATTGCAAGCTTTGGTTGCAGCACAGAATCAGGCTGTCAGCTTACTGGAAGGTGCAGGAGAAGGGATAAGGCAGGGTGCAGATACTTTAAGCCTGGGTTTGGAAAACATAAAAGAGGGCCTGGATAAGGAATTCATACCGGGTTTGGAACAGGTGGGAAGCGTAATTGAGAAAACAGCGTCAGGCTCTGAATCTCTGATTGATGGTATGACGCAGTACAAAAAAGGGCAGGCAGTTTACAGGCAAGGTCTTGCAGATTATATTACAGGGGTAAAAGAAATAGCAAAAGGGCTTGAAACTTTAAAGCAGCATTCACGCAGTATGTCTGCAGGGCTTGATGAACTGGTCAAAGCGCTTGAAAATATCAGTGGCGGGCTGGCTGATATAAATAAAAAGGGTTTTTCGGAGATGGAGGACGGAATTATTCAGGCTATTGAAGATATGCGATTTGCCGAAGCTTTTATTGAAAAAATGGAGGAATTGGCAAACGACTATAGATCTTTTGCAGATAACCAAAGAAACAGAAACAGCAGTGTACAGTTCATTATGAAAACAGACAGGGTTGTATATGAGAATGATGAACTGAAACCCGGCATTCAGGATGAAACAGAATCAAAGGTGAATTGGTGGGAGCAGCTGTTAAAGCTTTTCGGCTTGTAATTTTCAAGTGTGTTTTTAGACAGAAAGATGGGAAAGAAGGTTTTTACGAAAGAAACTTTTGAAAAACAGGTACCAGGTAAAAAAGCTCCAAAAAAATGTCCTTGACAGGGCAAACTAAATGCGGTATATTATTATTTGTCTCTGAGAAACACAATAACAGGTCCGGGGTGTAGCGCAGTTTGGTAGCGCACGTGCTTTGGGAGCATGGGGCCGGGGGTTCAAATCCCTCCACCCCGACCAGATAATTTGCGGGCCTTTAGCTCAGCGGTTAGAGCAACCGGCTCATAACCGGTCGGTCCGGGGTTCGAATCCCTGAAGGCCCACCATTTATATATTATCCCGCAGCGATGATAGTTAGCTGCTGATAATTTGCCTCGGTAGCTCAGTCGGTAGAGCAGCGGACTGAAAATCCGCGTGTCGGTGGTTCGATTCCGCCCCGAGGCACCACAAACATGCTTTTATTGTATGTGTTTTGTTTGTTATGGAGGGGTTCCCGAGCGGCCAAAGGGGGCAGACTGTAAATCTGCTGGCACAGCCTTCGATGGTTCGAATCCATCTCCCTCCACCATTTTCATTCTGGAAACTACTTTGACGTTGACATAGCTTATGAGTTTTCTTATAATTTAATATAGAAAAAATAATATGCGAAAGTGGTGGAATTGGCAGACGCGCTAGATTCAGGGTCTAGTGGGCTTTACGCCCGTGGGGGTTCGACTCCCCCCTTTCGCACCAATTATATTGAAGGATCCAGGGAATATAATATCCCTGGTTTTTTTCAACAGTGTTTTCCCTGTGTTGTTTCTGCACTTCTTTTAAGATTTGCTTTGCATTCTTGTCATTATCAACCGAAAATCCATTATGGCCGATGCCGCAATTGCTCTGTCTGCAAAAATGAACAAGTGTTTTTTGTCTTTATTTATACTTTACTTTTTGATATAATTTAGTATAGCTGTTTGTATAGATCGTTATCGGGTAGAAAGGAGAGGATCCGATGAATATAATACATAATTTTAACGAAGCAGATAATAAATGGGAAGTTTCATTGTCCGGGGAAGTAGATGTCTATAATGCACCTATGCTCAAAGATACCCTTCACAATTTGCTTGATAAGCAGGTTGCTGATATTATAGTTGATTGTAAGGAGTTGAAATATATTGACAGCACCGGCTTGGGTGTATTGATTGGGGTTTTGAAACGAGTGAAAGATAATGACGGCAATATCTCTATCATTAATTTAAAACCCTATATAAAAAAGATATTTACAATAACAGGCCTTGACAAAATATTTCTAGTAGAGGTGCAGGAATAATGAATGAGGATCGTGTATCTTTAAAGGTGCCTGCGAAACCGGAATATATTCTGGTTATCCGGCTAACCACTTCGGCTGTAGCCAGCCGGGCCGGATTTGGGGTAGATGAAATCGAGGATATAAAAGTAGCAGTGGCTGAGGCAGGAATTGTTATAATGAATCAGCAAAATGGTACAGGGGCAATAGAACTGGATTATGAAGTGGATGGAGAAAAAGGTATCTGGATCAGTATTTGTCCATCAGAGGAACGGGAAACAGATCAATCATATACGGAGAATGAGCAAGCAGAGCTTAGTTTTTATATTATGGAATCCCTTATGGACGGTATTGAGAAAAAGGAAGAGGACGGAACTATACGTAAATTGAAGATGCATAAGAAATTTGGGGGTTAATATTTAATGGGTGTACAAGTTAGCGAAAAAGAAAAGCCTGAAAATCTTGAAGCATTACTCAAAGAGTATTGTGATACCCGGGATATAACTCTTAGGAACAAACTGCTTAAGGAATATCTTTATATTGCTGAAATAATAGCCAAAAAGTTTGTTAACCGCGGGGTAGAATATGACGATTTATTTCAGATAGCATCATTGGCCCTGTTAAAAGCTCTGGAACGATACGATATAAATAAAGGGTATAAATTTTCAAGTTTTGCCACCCCTACAATAATCGGAGAGATTAAGAACTATTTCAGGGATAGAAGCCGTATTATCCGGCTGCCACGAAAAGAGAGCGAACTCATAAAGAAGCTGGAGAGAGCACGACAGCACCTTACAAACACTCTGGAACGCTCCCCAAAACCCGAAGAGATTGCTGAATACTTGAAAATCAGCACCGAAGAGGTTCTGGAATTGATGGAATCCAGTTATAAAACCAATACCATATCTCTTGATTACTACATTGATGATGGTGATACGGATCTGTCCATGCTTATTGGACAGGAAGAAAAGAACTACTCAAGAATAGAAGACAAAGACCTGGTTGAGAAGGCCATGGAAAAACTGAATGACCTGGAGCGGAAAGTTATATATGAACGCTTTTTTAACGAAAGGAGCCAGAGGGATATTGCTGAAGAGATAGGGGTATCCCAGATGTATATCTCAAGATTGGAACGGAGAGTACTCCAAAGGTTAAAGCGAATATTTAGTGAGAATTAATGCAGTAATACGATGTTTTAAAAAAACATGAGCGGGGTAGCTATATATAGTAGATGATGTAAATCAATGATATAGGTGCTTCCAAAAAACTGTAAGGAACGGTTGTAACTTCAAAAACGGTTAGTTCCGCCATCGTAATTAAAAGGGTAAACGGGGAGCATTTACAACATACTAAAATATGACCGGATTTGGAGGTAGCTCTAAGTGGAATTGCTATATAAAAAGGAGATTGTAGGTGCTAAGCCTCAGATTGTAAGGGAAATTACAGGAGAGATTATTAGCTCTATAGAAACATGGCACAGCCTGAATGAAGAAGAGAAATATGAGTTTCGCCTTATTATCAATGAGTTAATAATCAATGGGATCGTACATGGCAACAAATGCTTCTGCGATAAGGTTTTGAAGGTTACCATATATGCACTTGATAATGATACTATTTCCATCTCTATACAGGATGAAGGGCTGGGTTTTAACTACAAAAAAATAGAAGAGGGATGTTTCCCTTGTGACTCTACAGAGTTTTTGGAACGGGGACGGGGCCTTAAAATAGTTCAGCATATATGTGACGACATAGAATTTGGCCGAAACGGAAGTTGGGTTAATGTAAAAAAGTCGGTGAGAATATAGGATGGTGATAAAACAAATATCAAGTGAAACCCGCTTAAAAAAATCCCAATAATAAAGTTATTTTTTCTTTATTATAGAGGATTTTTTTATTTTATAGAGAAATAAAAAATATAAGAACAGATGCTTGGAAGGAATGGGCGATGAATAAAGGCCTTGTTATAGGAAACAGAAGAATAAGATTTCGTTTTTTTATATTCCTGATTTTATGTATAGTAGGATGTTACTACATTTCACGTATATTTAATCGTTCCTATTCCTACGGTATCGTTGAATATGGGGAGCTTTCGCTGAATGATAAGGGCGATGCACTTGTTATCCGGCAGGAAGAAGTGTATAATGCGCCGGAATACGGAAAAGTCAATTTTCTTTTAGCTGAGGGAGAAAGTGTTGAGAAAGAACAGCCTATAGCCATAGTTTACAAAGCTAATTTTAAAGAAGAACTGGTTTATCAGTTATATAGTGTCAGAGAAAAGATATTGAGCTATCAGCAGGAGAACATTCTGCAGGATTTGATTGACAAGGATATTGAAAAAATCGATAAGGATATTTCCAATACCATTTTATCCATTCAAACCTCAATACGCGATAATCAGCTGGAAAGCCTGGATAGAAGTGAGAAGAAACTGCGTTCCTTGTTTGACAACCGGCAAAGGATATATGATAAAAAAATGGCTCCCGACAGCTATCTTGAGAAGTTGTATGCCCAGGAAGCTGAATTAAATAAACAACTTGAGGAATGGAGAATCGAAATAGCAGCTCCCGGTCCCGGGCTTGTGAGCTTTTCACTGGACGGCATGGAAGATATCCTGAGTATAAAATCTCTTAATTATCTTACTTTACAGGATTTTCAGAATTTTATAGGGCAAGACATAATGGATGCCGATGAAGATGCAACCAGGGAAGACAAACCGTTTTTCAGAATAATAAACCCTGACAAATGGTATATGGCTTGCTTAATAGATAAACCCAGTATAATATATGAAGACGATCAGATCGTAGAAGTAAGTTTAATTGAACCACACAGCCTGACCCTGGAAGGAAAGGTGTATCGTATTCAGAAGGAGCAGGAAAGGTGCTTAATAATACTTGAATTCAGCGAAAAAGTTGAAGATATTATTAATATCAGAAGTACTAAAGCAGAGATAAACAAGAAGTTTCAGGGATTTATGGTACCGGCCCGGGCTATAAAAACGCGCCGTGGAAAAAAAGGTGTTATAGCTGTAAAAGGTGATTCAAAAACATTTATAGAAGTAAATGTAATTGCATCCGATGAACATAATGCTATTATAGAGAAGGAAGGTGAATCAGAGGGCTTAGAACTTCATACTAAGGTGTTGATTGAGAGGCGGTAAACAATGGATATCCGGCATAATGTTAAAAAGGTTATGGAAAGGATTGCAGAAGCTGCTTATAGAACCGGCAGGCATCCGGATGATATAATTTTGATAGCTGTTACAAAATCAGTAAAACCAAATGATATCATCAGCGCAATCAATGCTGGCGTAGAGCATATTGGCGAGAACAGGGTTCAGGAGTTCTTAGAGAAAGACGGTGCCATTCCCGGCCAGGTAAAGAGGCATTTTATCGGTACGTTGCAGACCAACAAGGTAAAATATATTATAGACAGGATGGATCTTATTCACTCATTGGATCGACTGACATTGGCCAGGGAGATTAATAAACGTGCCGCAAATGTGGGTAGAATAATGCCGGTACTAATTCAGGTAAACATATCAAGGGAAGAGACAAAATCAGGAGTTTTACAGGAGAAACTGCATGAATTTATCGAGGAATTAGCACCGTTTACTCATATACAAATTAAAGGACTAATGGCGATTGCTCCTTTTTCTGAAAATAGCGAAGAAAGCCGGCGCTACTTTGCTGAAATGAGGAATCTGTATCACGAGATCGATGAAAAAAAGTATCCGAATGTTGATATGGAATACCTTTCTATGGGTATGACCAACGATTTTGAGGCAGCTGTTGAGGAAGGTTCAAACATTGTCAGGATTGGTAGAGCAATCTTTGGGGAAAGATATTAATTTAAGGAGGAAAAATTCTATGGCAGGAAAAATATTTAATAAACTATTGAATTTTATCGGCCTGGAGGAGACTATAATAGATGAACATGATGAGGCAAACAACGATGAGCAGTTTCAGAATGTTGATGAGCTCATAGAACCTAATTTTCGTTCCAGGCAAAAAAGAGGTAAAGTAGTAAATATCCATACGTCATCATATATAAAAGTTGTTATTTATCAGCCTACCTCCTTTGATGATACTCAAAGCATTATTAATAGTTTAAAAACGAGAAAACCCATTGTGGTCAACCTGGAATCATTGGATGCCAATCTGGCTCAAAGAGTTTTGGATTTTATCAGCGGGGCTGTATATGCCATAGACGGTACCATACAGAAAGTGTCAAGGGGGATTTTTGTTTTGGCTCCCAGCAATATAGACATTGTAGGGAATATACCAGATGAGTTAAAAGGTAAGAGTTTTTTTACCCTGGCAAATATAAAAGATAGCAGTACCGAATAGAACAGTACCGAATAGGGGGCACGATATTGTTATATATGGTTATAATAAACATTGTAAGAGGAATACGCTGGTTTCTTAATATATTATCATGGCTTATTATTGCAAACGCTCTGCTGTCCTGGTTCATGGCTCCAAACCATCCTGTCCGGTCTTTTTTGATGAGGCTGATAGATCCTATTGTAAGGCCTTTCAGGCGAATTACAAGCAGGATGAATACATCGGGATTTCCTATAGATTTTTCACCCTTATTTGCTTACTTTGCCATACTGATTCTGCTTGAGCTGTTAAGTGCTTTTGAGAATTACCTGGTACGAAGGTTCTTCTTTTTCGGATAAATGATTTTATATTTATACTGAATGCCAGGGCGCAAATGACAACATGAAAAGGAGGTTTACCGGTATGCCTTTGACACCTGTTGATATACATAACAAGGAGTTTTCAAGGAGTTTCAGAGGGTATGATGAAGATGAAGTGGATCAATTTCTTGATTTGATTGTTGAAGACTTTGAAAAGCTTTATAAAGAAAACTTTGAACTCAAAGAACGTATCAGCATGTTGAAAGAACAGACGGAATATTATAAATCTATGGAAGCAACTTTAAAAGATACACTGGTTACAGCGCAAAAAATGGCTGATGAAGTGGAGGTATCGGCGCAGAAAAAAGCCGAACTTATAATAAAAGAAGCCGAGCAGGAGGCCCGGAATATTATTGAGAATGCCAATGAACAGGTGGTTAAAATACGTTTGGAGTACGAGGAAACCAGAAAACAGATACAGATATTTAAGGCCAGGTTCAGAGCGCTGATGGAGACATGTTTACAAACAATCGAACAGGAAACATCAGAATTGTCCGGAGAAGATCATCAGGGTTGAACGGTTTGAAATATGGTTTCAAAAACTATATGTAATGGATAAAAAAGCACTACGGGGATATACTCTTTAGTATATCCCTTTTATTTTTTTGATATGGATGGTATGCAAATGAGCCGTAGATCGGTTAAAGATGAAAATACCATACGCAGCCAACGGGCAATTATTGAGGAAACTGCCAGAACCCTTGAGAAGATGAAATTTGGCGATTATATTGAATACCTGAACGATACTGGAAGGATGATTCGAACAAATTTTATAGCCGGGCTTGCCAGGGGCTTTGGAATGGCAGTAGGATTTACGTTATTAGGGGCTCTAGCACTTTATATTCTGACACAGCTGGCTAATAAAAACTTGCCAATAATAGGCGGCTTCATAGCTGAAATAGTAAAGATCGTAAAACAGCACCTTTAGCAGGGACTGCAGCAGCTATTGACAACTTTAATAAAAATACAAGAACCGGAAATATAGCAATGGCATGAAAATGATCTCAGGTACGGAGGTATAGCAATGAAAAATTATGAAATAAAATACCTTAGAAATAAGCTGCTTAATGAACAGCAAAAAGTGGAATCACAGTTAGCACAGGCCAAAACATATAATTTTGGCGCAGACCGGCCTATAGGAAATAGTATCGGGGAACTGTCAACATATGATAACCATCCGGCTGATTTGGGAACCGAAACATTTGAACAGGAGAAGTATGTGGCCATCCGCAATCAGCAGCTGGAATACCTGGGAGACATTCGTGATTCTCTTCAGCGAATTGAAAAAGGAACCTATGGAATATGTGCATATTGTGGGGCAGAAATTGGCTTTGAACGGCTGGATTCCTATCCAACGGCAAAATTGTGTATAGGATGTCAAAAGGGAGAAAAAGAAGAAGAAATCGAGACAAATATAGTGTATTGAAAAGATGAAAACTGAAATACTGCTGTGAAAGGTGCTTCTCTTGTGATATAATCAAAACTGGCATATATAGCTTAAAAGAGAAAGAGGGGAGCATCGTGCTGCAGGCAGTAATTGTAATTATAGCGGTTGTTTTGGATCAAATAACCAAGTATTTGGCCAGACTTTATCTTAAGCCAATTGGATCCGTGCAATTGATACCAAAGGTTTTCCATTTTACTTACGTTGAAAACAGGGGAGCTGCTTTTGGGATACTGCAGAATCAACGATGGTTCTTCATATCAATTACGATGATTGTTATGCTTGTTATAGTATATTACATGTATACCCACAGCAATGGCAGCCTGCTGCTGACCATAGCCCTTTCGATGATACTTGGAGGCGCAATAGGTAACTTTATTGACAGGGTTCGTTTAGGATACGTCGTTGATATGTTCCATTTCACACTTATAGATTATCCGGTTTTTAATGTTGCTGATTCATTCGTGGTGATCGGTACCATCCTTTTGGCATATTATATTTTGTTTAAAACCGGTCCTAAAGCAGGCTGGTTAAGTTAGGTGCTGCCTATGGAGACGATAAGGGTGGTAGTGGAGCAAACAGATGAAGGAAAAAGAATCGATGTTTTTTTAGCCGATAAGGTGCCGCAGCATTCCCGTTCATATATTCAGAAGCTTCTTAAGGACGGCCTTGTATTGGCAGACAACGAAAAAGTTAAACAAAACTACCGGGTCAGGGCCGGTAATATAATTGATATGAATATACCGCCTCCAAAAGAGATATCTTTGGAGCCACAGGCCATGGCTCTGGATATAATATATGAGGACGAAGATATAGTAGTTGTGAATAAACCTCAAGGTATGGTGGTACATCCGGCTCCCGGTAATTATTCCGGCACCCTGGTAAATGCTCTGCTGTATGCATGCAGTCGGTTGTCGGGGATTGGCGGGGCTATACGGCCTGGAATTGTTCACCGTTTGGATAAGGATACCTCGGGCCTGCTGGTAGTTGCAAAGAATGACAGGGCGCACAGACATCTTTCCCGGCAAATTAAAGACAGGACGGTTAAAAGGGTTTACTGGTGCATAGTTGAAAACAATATAAAAGAGGATAGTGGTGTTATAAAAGCGCCGATAGGACGTCATCCCGTTAACCGGAAAAAGATGGCGGTAGTATGGAGGCCAGGCGCACGGGATGCAGTTACGCACTTTCGGGTGATAGAAAGATTTGGGAAGTATACGCTGGTTGAGGCACGTCTGGAGACCGGAAGGACACATCAGATCAGGGTACATATGGCCTATATTGGAAACCCGGTTGTCGGGGACAGAACCTATGGATCAAACAAACAGAAGTTTGATTTAAAAGGACAGGCTCTTCATGCCAGAAAGCTAGGGCTGATTCACCCTGCTACAGAGCAGTATATGGAATTTGAAGCGCCTCTCCCGGACTATTTTGAAGAGCTGCTCAGCCGGATGAGAAAAAACTGTTAAAACTTTGGAAATATCTCTGGACAGCTTTGTATTTTTTATGGTATACTGTCAGAAAATAAAGCCTTTAAATCGATCCTGAGAGGTCGGTAAGGTGTTGAGCAAGAGGGTATTTAGCGGGAAATGATGGATTTGTATGCATTGGAACGTCTTACCGATCGGTAAGACGTTTATTTATATTAGGGGGTGATCTAACCATGGTTCAAAAAGCCCTGATTATGGATGAAGTTGCAATGAACAGAGCAATTTCCCGTATTGCTCATGAGATCATTGAGAGGAATAAGGGAATAGAAGATGTGGTACTTGTTGGCATTCAAAGAAGGGGGGTACCTTTAGCTCAAAGGTTAGCCGGGAAAATACAGGAATTTGAGGAACAGGAAATACCGGTCGGAGTATTGGACATTACTTTATACCGGGACGATTTGTCAACATTGGCCGAGCACCCTATAATAAACAGCACTCATATCCCTTTTTCAGTTAACAAAAAAATTGTGGTTATGGTAGATGATGTGCTGTATACGGGCAGAACAGCCCGGGCGGCCATGGATGCCCTGATTGATTTGGGCAGGCCAAAAGCAATACAGTTTGCGGTCCTGATTGACAGGGGGCACAGAGAGCTGCCGATCAGGGCCGATTATGTGGGCAAGAACGTACCCACCTCGAAAAGCGAGATTGTACACGTTCACGTAACTGAAGTTGACGGATACAACAATGTAATAATTGCAGAGAGTTAATCCCCTTTAATACAGTCCCGTGAGGCTGTCAAGGGATAGAGGAAAAGATATTCAGATGCCTTGATAGCCTTTATCAAGGCATTTTTTATTATCCTGGTGCGATATATATGTTAATCCCCAAATACGGAAGGTGAGATAATGGCATTGAAGCGTAAAGATTTACTTGGAATAAGAGGTTTATCCAGGGATGAAATAGATGAAATATTGAATACGGCCGAGTTAATGAAATATATACTGATTCAGGATCATAAAAGGACACCCCATCTCCAGGGCAGATCTATAGTTACCCTGTTCTATGAAAACAGCACAAGAACCAGGCTGTCATTTGAACTTGCCAGCAAATATATGAGCGCCAGCATGGCAAACGTAACAGCCGGATCCAGCAGTGTTGCAAAAGGAGAATGCCTTATAGACACCGGGAAGACTATCGAGAGCATGGGAGTTGATGTTGTAGTTATCCGACACCCTGTTTCGGGGGCGCCGCATATTCTGGCCAAACACGTAACGGCCTCGGTTATTAACGCAGGTGATGGAATTAATGAACATCCTACTCAGGCACTGCTGGATATGTTTACAATCAGGCAGAAAAAGGGTACTATAAATAATTTAGTTGTTGCTATTATCGGAGATATTCTTCACAGCAGGGTAGCACGGAGCAATATATGGGGCTTAACAACCATGGGGGCTGAAGTCAGGGTTGCCGGCCCTGCCACCCTTATGCCGCCCGATATTGAAGATATGGGAGTAAAGGTATTCTATAACGTTGATGAGGCTTTAAAGGGTGCCGATGTAGTGATGGGGTTAAGACTCCAAAAAGAACGCCAGATGAAAGGGCTGCTTCCTTCAATCAGGGAATATACAAGGCTGTATTGCATAAATAAAGAGAGAATGCTGCTGGCCCGCAAGGATGCGCTGATTATGCACCCCGGGCCGATTAATCGCGGCGTAGAGATATCGTCGGATATTGCCGAAGGAGAGCAATCAACCATAAATGAACAGGTAACCAACGGTGTGGCTGTTCGCATGGCCCTCCTCTACCTGCTGACCAGGAGGAATAAAGATGCTGTGTATTAAAAATGGAATCGTGGTTGACGGGATTAACCCGGAACCTTATAAAGCAGATATACTGGTGGATGGCAAAGAAATAATAGAAATAGCCAGTGAGATTTCAACAGTTGCCGATGTGACGATAGATGCTGCCGGGAAATGTGTACTGCCCGGCTTTGTGGATGCTCACTGCCATTTGAGGGAACCCGGTTATGAGTATAAGGAGGATATAGGTTCCGGAACCAGAAGCGCTGCGGCAGGCGGTTTTACCAGTATTGCCTGTATGCCAAATACCCATCCGGCAGTGGATAATGCCGCATTGGTTAATTTTATTAAAATGAGGGCATTGGAAGAAAGAGCTGCCAAGGTTTATCCCATAGCTGCCGTTACAAAGGGGCTAAAGGGTGAGGAATTGACTGAAATGTGGGAGCTGAAAAAAGCAGGAGCTGTTGCGTTATCTGATGACGGAAAACCGATAATGAATGCAGGCATAATGCGGCTGGCCCTTCAATATGCCAGGGGTTTCGATATGCTTATAATATCACATTGTGAGGATCTGCAGCTGACCGGCGACGGCGTTATGAATGAAGGATATATGTCGACGGTTCTGGGAGTGAAAGGTATAACCCGTGCCGCAGAGGAAGTGATGGTAGCCCGGGACATTATTTTGGCAGAAACACTGAAAACGCCTGTCCATATTGCCCATGTCAGCACGAGAGGATCGGTTGAGCTAATCAGACAGGCCAAAAAAAGGGGAGTTAAAGTAACCTGTGAAACAGCTCCTCATTATTTCTCGGCAGCCGATGAATGGGTGGACGGATATGATGCTGATACCAAGGTAAATCCCCCCTTACGGACCGCTGATGATGTTGAAGCCATAATAGAAGGATTGAAAGACGGCACAATTGACATTATTGCTACTGACCATGCTCCTCATCACCGGGATGAAAAGGAAGTGGAATACAGCCTGGCTGCCAGCGGTATTTCGGGCTTTGAAACGGCTTTTTCCCTTGCTTATACGCATCTGGTTGAGCCTGGGGTAATTTCCCTCCACCAGCTTGTAGAGAAGATGAGTACAAGGCCGGCCGACATTCTAAATATTGACGGAGGAAGGCTTCAGGTCGGGAAAACAGCTGATATCACGGTGGTGGATCCTGCAAAAGAGTATACCGTAGACGTGTCACAATTTCATTCAAAGGGCAAAAATTCACCCTTCCACGGCCGTACTTTGAAAGGAAAGGTTGTCCACACCATCGTAGACGGAAGGGTGGTTATGGAAAACGAAAAAATTCTGGTGTAACAGGAGGGTGGTGCATTGATAGACAGGCTTATACAACAGATAATAGCTAAGAAGAATCCCTCTGTGGTCGGGCTTGATACCATGCTGGAATATGTGCCCGGGCATGTTGTAAACAATTATGGCGGACAACAGCTCGATCTGGAAGGAGCAGCAAATGCCATCTATGAGTTCAACAAGGCCATTTTGGATGCTGTATACGAGTACATTCCGGCTGTTAAAATACAGATAGCATGTTATGAACTCTACGGACCCCATGGCCTGGAGGCCTTCAGAAAGACCGTGCAATACGCCAGATCAAAAGATTTGCTGGTTATAGGGGATATAAAGCGAAACGATATTGGTTCTACGGCAAAAGCCTATGCCAGTGCCTATCTGGGGCAGACACAGCTTAAAAACGGTGCCGTGAGGGTTTTTGATGTGGATTTTGCAACGGTAAATCCATATCTCGGCAGTGACGGTGTGATGCCCTTTATAGAAATCTGCAAGAGTAATGGTAAAGGCATATTTGTCCTGGTTAAAACATCAAACCCCTCATCGGGTGAATTCCAGGATTTAGATGTACGGACCGGGAAGCTGTACCAGAAAGTTGCCGCCAAGGTGAATGAATGGGGCAAGGATCTTATAGGTTCAGCGGGATACAGCCAGGTAGGAGCGGTGGTGGGAGCAACCTATCCCAGGCAGTTAGAGGAGCTAAGAAGCCTTATGCCCGGCGCTTTTTTCCTGATACCGGGGTACGGTGCCCAGGGAGGCAGTGCAGGGGATATTGTGGGCGGTTTTAATTCCGACGGACTGGGAGCAATTATAAATTCCTCCCGCAGCGTTATTTGCGCTTACATGCGCAGCCCATGGAAGGAAGAGTTTTCACCCCGGGAGTTTGCGGATGCGGCCAGGGCAGAAGTGCTCCGAATGAGGCGGGAGATAGACGCCGGCCTGTCTCAGAAAAGGATAAGGCCATGGTAAAACGGAAACGGCGCAAAACATGACGACATATGGCTACATACGGTGTTAAAGGAGTTGAAAGACTTGCCAAAGATACGGGACATAAAAAAGGTGCTGGTCATAGGTTCGGGCCCTATAGTCATAGCTCAGGCTGCCGAGTTTGATTATGCCGGAACTCAGGCTTGCAGGGCGTTGAAAGAGGAGAATATAGAGATTGTACTTATTAACAGCAATCCGGCTACCATTATGACCGATCCGGACATGGCTGATCATGTATATATTGAACCGCTAACTCTTCAGACGGTTAAAGATATCATAGAAAAGGAAAGGCCTGACAGCTTGCTTGCTACTCTGGGCGGACAGACCGGACTTAACCTGGCAATTGAGCTGGATGAACAGGGTTTTTTGGATACGTATGGGGTAAGGATTCTGGGAACCGGCATTGAATCCATCCGCAAAGGGGAAGATCGGGAGATATTTAAAAGGACGATGATGGATATAGGAGAGCCGGTAATAGAGAGTACTACCGTTTGCGATACCGACAGCGGACTGGCATTCGCAGAAAGGATCGGGTATCCGGTTGTGGTGCGCCCGGCTTATACCCTCGGGGGCGCCGGCGGAGGCATGGCAAGCAACGGGGAAGAGCTGAAGACCATCCTGTCAGACGGCTTACGGCTGAGCAGGGTTGGCCAGGCGTTAATCGAAAAATCGGTTGCCGGGTGGAAGGAAATTGAATATGAGGTGGTCCGGGACTGCCGGGGCAATTGTGTTATTGTATGCAGCATGGAAAATATAGATCCGGTTGGTATTCACACCGGGGACAGCATAGTAACAGCCCCTGCACGGACTTTGACAGCTGAACAGGATGAGATGCTGAGGAAGGCTGCCATAAACATAGTACAGGCTCTCAATATAAAAGGCGGATGCAACGTCCAGTTTGCGTTGAAGGCTGATGGAATGGAATATTATATTATAGAGGTCAATCCCAGGTTGAGCCGTTCCAGCGCACTGGCTTCCAAAGCTACCGGTTATCCTATTGCCAGGGTGGCAACCAAAATCGCACTGGGTTACAGACTTGACGAAATAAGATACGGCAGCACCGGGCGAAACTTAGCTGCTTCGGAACCGGTGGCGGATTATGTTGTGCTCAAGATTCCGCGCTGGCCTTTCGACAAATTTGTTGGAGCTGATAAGGCATTGGGCACCAGGATGAAAGCTACCGGTGAGGTTATGGCTGTAGGATGCGGCTTTGAAGATGCTCTTTTAAAGGCCGTACGTTCCCTGGAGCTGGGTATAGACCATATCTGTCTGGATTACCTGACAAAGGAGGATACGGAGCAGATAGTAAAAAGGCTGGAGAACAAAACCGATGAGAGGCTTTTTGTGGTAGCGGAAGCCCTAAGGCGTGGAGTGCCGGTTGATGTGATATCTGAAAAGACCTCAATTGACAGTTACTTTATAAATAAAATACACGGCATAATACGCTTTGAGAAGGAACTAAAACGAACCGGTATTAAAGGTATGGACAGAGCTGTGTTGCAGCGGGCAAAGAAAATGGGACTGTCGGATTCTGCCATTGCCCGCCTGATTGGACTGTCCGGCAGTGAAGTGCGCAAAATGAGAAAAAAATGGGGCATAAAACCCGTATACAGGGCAATGGATACCGCGTATTATTCGGCTTACGACGGTAATAGCCGGGTAAAGTCTGATCGAAGCAAAAAGGTGGTTGTCATAGGGTCCGGCCCTATTCGAATAGGGCAGGGCATTGAGTTTGACTACTGTTCGGTTCACTGCATCCGGGCTTTGAAAAAATCAGGATACCGGGCTATTATAATAAACAACAATCCGGAGACTGTCAGCACCGACTTTGATACATCCGACCGTCTGTACTTTGAACCCTTGTTCCCTGAAGATGTTTTAAATGTCCTGGATTCAGAAAAACCGGACGGGGTTATAGTGCAGTCTGGCGGTCAAACAGCAATTAAAATGGCCGGCATGATCCACGATGCCGGATATACAATACTCGGCACCCAGCCCGTACACATAAATATGGCAGAAGACAGAAAAGAATTTGATAGTTTGCTGGAGGAGCTTGGTATCCCGCGCCCTCCCGGGACCACCGTATTTACCGCCGGGGAAGCGGTAACCGCTGCTGAAGAGCTGGGTTATCCTGTTCTTGTCAGGCCTTCCTATGTATTGGGCGGACAGGGGATGGAGATTGCTTACAACCAAAGCAATATTGAAGAATTCATGGGGATAATAAACCGTGTCAAACAGGAACACCCCGTTCTTATAGACAAGTACCTGATGGGAAAGGAAATAGAGATTGACGCTGTCTCCGATGGGGAAGACATCCTAATCCCGGGGATTATGGAACATATTGAGCGTGCCGGAATTCATTCGGGGGACAGCATAGCCGTCTATCCGGCCAGAAATCTCTCCAAACATACTGTCGGCCGTATAATGGACTACACTGCCAGGCTGGCCAGGGCTTTACGGGTTAAAGGCCTGATTAACATTCAATACATTGAGTATGACGGTGAGGTATATGTCATTGAAGTAAATCCCCGTTCAAGCCGTACGGTGCCCTATATCAGCAAGGTAACCGGTGTGCCTGTGGCAGAACTGGCAACAAGGGTTATGCTGGGTGAGAAGCTTAAAGATATGGGATTCGCCACCGGCCTTTACCGTGCAAAAGATATTGTGGCAGTTAAGGTTCCGGTATTCTCCTTTGAAAAGTTACCTTTGGTAGAGGTAAGCTTAGGTCCGGAGATGAAATCAACAGGTGAGGTACTGGGGCTGGGCAGAACTCTCTCCGAAGCCCTGTATAAAGGGTTGGTGGCTGCAGGATATGATTTAAGGAAGGAAGGATGTGTTCTGATAACCGTGGCTGACTCCGATAAACAGGAGGTTATTCCCATAGCAGCTGATTTTGAAAGCCTGGGATTTGATATTTTTGCCACATCAGGGACTGCACATGTGTTGAACTCCAACTATGTTGCAGCAAGCGTTGTAAATAAAGTCAGCCAGGCTCGTCCCAACATTATTGATTATATCCATCAGGGGAAAATAAGCATTATAATAAATACCCCGACTAAAGGCCGGATTCCTCAGCGGGACGGCTTTAAGATAAGGAGAACGGCTGTTGAATACTCAATACCCTGTTTCACCTCTCTGGATACGGCACGGGCTTTTGTCAACAGTTTAAAACAAGATATGGACAGACGGGATATTAAACTTATTGCATTGGAGGATATAAAATGAAAGGACCTGAGCTGTGCAAAGTGACGGACAACCGGTTGATAGCCGGCGGTATGTACAAACTTAGGCTTGAAGCTCCCAATGTTGCCGGGAACGCAAGACCGGGGCAATTCATCCACATTAAGGTACCCGGGGACAGATCCCGCCTCTTAAGACGTCCCATAAGCATATACGACGCATGTCATAAAAAGGGATACGTTGAAATAGTATTTCAGGTTGTCGGAGAGGGGACCAGGCTCCTATCCGCTGTTAAAACCGGAGATTTTTTGGATGTGCTGGGTCCCCTGGGAAATGGTTTTTCTGTATCCGGGGATACCCGGCATTTGTTTGTAGTGGGCGGCGGATGCGGAGCAGCCCCTGTAAAATTTGCAGCAAGCAGATTCAATTTTACCGGGCGCACTTGTTTCATCGGTTTCAAAAGCGGCGATGCTGCATATGATTTGCAGGAATTTGAAAATAGCTGTGACAGTCTTCTGATAGCCACCGAGGATGGAAGCATAGGGTACAAGGGCCTGATAACGGAAGTTCTGGAAGATGAATTAAAACGGAATTTACCCGATTTAATGCTTGCCTGCGGACCCGTTCCCATGATGAAAGCCATACAGCAAATGGCCGAAAAATACAGGGTGCCCTGTCAATTATTGCTGGAGGAAAGAATGGGGTGCGGAATAGGGGCCTGTATGACTTGTGCATGTGCCGTTCGCGATGATGAAGATGGGTTTATTTATAAAAGGGTATGTAAGGATGGCCCGGTCTTCTGGAGCCGGGAGGTGATGCTGGATGAGGCATAATATGGAGGTTGCTATATGCGGCATTAAATTTAAGAATCCCGTAATTGCTGCATCGGGAACCTTTGGCTTTGGCAGTGAGCATGCCGGGTATATTGATTTGAACCGGATAGGAGGTATTGCCGTTAAAGGGCTGACACTTGAACCTAAGAAGGGAAATCAGCCTCCCAGAATTGCTGAGACTCCTTCAGGAATGTTAAACAGCGTGGGCCTGCAAAACCCCGGTGTTGATTATTTTATCGAGCACCAGCTTCCCAGGCTGAAAGGGTATGACACCAGGATTATTGTCAATATCAATGGAAACACCGAGGAAGAATACTGTATGATGGCTGAAAAGCTGCAGGGCAAGCCGGTTGATATGCTGGAGCTGAATATATCATGCCCTAATGTTAAACAGGGGGGAATGGCTTTTGGCACGGATCCTGATACGGTATACAATGTTACCAAAAGTGTCAGGGCACATGCGGGGCAGCCGGTGCTTGTAAAACTGACGCCAAACGTTACGGATATCAGGGAAATAGCCATAGCCGTTGAAGAGGGAGGGGGAGACGGGATATCCCTTATAAACACCGTTTTGGGAATGGCTGTAGATGCAAAAAGCCGAAAACCCATACTGGCAAATGTGGTAGGAGGGCTTTCAGGACCTGCCATAAAACCTATTGCTTTACGCATGGTTTGGGAGGTTTCAAAAGTGGTTGGCATTCCTATTGTGGGCATGGGTGGTATTGCCACAGGCGAGGATGCGGTTGAGTTTCTGCTGGCCGGAGCTGCAGCCGTTGGGGTTGGCACTGCCAATCTTATATCGCCAACTGCCTGCATTGATATAGTTAATCAGATTGAAGAATATATGAGAATCAATGGTGTGGAAGATATCAATGAGCTGACTGGGGGCTTGATTGTTTAACACGGCCAGGGGTTGATGATAATGGGTGGGAAATGTACTGCCTGCAATTGCCATGATAGTATTTCCACCGAGTATATGCATGATTTAATTTCTATAATACGGAGGACAGGGAATATGGAAAGAGAAGATATTCTTAAGATATTGAAAGAAACAGGTGTGCTGCTTCAGGGACATTTCCTATTAACTTCGGGCAGGCACAGCGATACATACCTCCAGTGTGCCAGATTATTTCAGTATCCTGATTACGCCGAAAAGATAGCCGCAACCCTTGCTGAATACTTTTCGGATGATGAGATAGATCTGGTTATAGGACCGGCCATTGGAGGCATCATACTCTCATACGAAATGGGCAGGTATCTGGGGGTAAAGACCATATTTGCAGAGCGGGAAAACGGGAAAATGACTCTGAGAAGAGGTTTTCAGATAAAGAAAAACAGCAGGGTTCTGGTGGTTGAGGATGTAATAACAACCGGAGGTTCCGTGAAGGAGGTAATGGAGCTGGTGCGCTCCGGCGGCGGAGAAGTGATGGGAGTTGGTGCTGTAGTGGATCGGAGCGGTGGCAGTATAGATTTTGGAGTAAAACTGCAATCCGTAATATCCATGGAGGTTAAGTCGTACCCGCCGGATGAATGCCCGCTGTGCCATACAGAAATTCCTCTGATAAAGCCCGGGAGCAGAAATATAACAACAGAATAGGTTGATCTTATCAGGATTGGCTGATCTGTTTTAACTTATTTATTTGTTCTTCCGAAGGAGTAACGTATAGGGTATTGTATTTGTCATATATTACCATGCCGGGCCTGGCTCCGTTAGGCTTTTTTACGTTTTTCCGGGGACAATAATCCACCGGTACACGGCTGGACTCTCTTCCCTTGCTGAAGTATGCCGCTAATATGGCGGCTTCGTACAGTGTGCTGTCCGGTACCTGGCGTCCTTTTGTTTTTATGATTACATGGGAGCCAGGAATATTCTTTGTGTGAAGCCAGATATCATTGTGATCAGCTGCTTTTAGCGTGAGCCGATCATTCTGATGATTGTTTTTCCCAACATAGATATCAAAGCCGTCGGAGGATATATAATGATGGGGTTTGGAGGGTGTATGGGGGCGCTTCTTATCCCTGCCGGTCTTTTTTATGTACCCCTGTTCCATAAGTTCCTGCCGTATCTCTTCCAAATCCGGTTCGCCGGTGCATTTATCCAGGCTGTCCAGCAATCCTTCCAGGTAAGTCAATTCCTCCCTGTTTTCCGCTATTTGTTCTTTAAGCTTTACAACAGCATTTTTTGCCCTGGAGTATTTTTTATAGTATTGCTGAGCGTTTTGTACGGGCGTTTTGCTTTTGTCCATGGGTATTGTGACTGTTTCTCCATTGGGATCGTAATAATTCACCAGGTTAACTTCGGTAACTCCGCTTGGGATGGCATGCAGGTTGGCTGTTATTAATTCCCCCCATAGACGGAATTTATCAGCATTTTTTGCTTCCTGCAGTTCTTCCAGCTGGATGGCCAGTTTTTTTTCACAGCGCTCCAGGTTTGTCCTAAGAACCTTCAGGATATGGGAAGAACGCTGCTTCAGCCTTTCGAGCATGTCTCTCTCGGTATAAAACTCTTCAAGCATTTCAGAAATTGAAGAATAATGCTGCTGCATATCTTTAGGATACAGCGTATAGATGAATGGAAATATATCTCTTGGATAACCGTCATCATTCATCAGCATAGCGGGATAAAACCGCTTGTTCTTCACATCGTCGAAAAAGTTTATGAAAGAGTCGCAAACGGCTGTTAACCGGTCCGCAGCAATGCTTTGCAATGTTGGAGAATCATCCCTTAAAGCTCTGTATACAATCTCGGATGCCGTAATTCTTGAAATTCCGGTAAAATTATCGGTTATTATTCCGTCCGGTTTCCTGTTAGGCGGCGCTTCTTTAAACAGATTTACAAGAGATTGATTTATCTGTTCCAAGGGATTTTTCTTACCCTTTGACGGGGGAGTTTCGTACATTCTTCCGGGCAGGACCTGCCGTACCCGGCTGATTGTTTCGTTTACATGTTTAATGCTGTCTATAATTCTGCCGGCATCATCAACTAGAATAATATTGCTGTGCCTGCCCATTATTTCTATGATTAGCCTTCTGCGTGCAAGATCACCCATTTCATTGATGTTCTCTACTATTATTTCGGCAATTCTGTCGAAACCTGACTGAACTATATCAACAATCCTGCCTCCGGCGAGATGCTTCCTGAGAAGCATACAGAACATCGGGGGTGAGACAGGATTGGGTTTTGACGATTTTATCAAATGGATCCGGGGGTGATTGGCACTGGCCGATAACAGGAGTTTCACATTCCCATTCCTGGTGCGAATATGAAGATGGATTTCATCTTTTTCAGGTTGATATACTTTTTCAATACGTGCATTTATTAGTTTGTTATTCAGTTCTGAAATAACGCAGTTTAGCAGAACACCATCGTAAGCCATATTAAACCTCCAAAATATCATTGTGCTGTACAGCAATAACAATTATACTATATGCAGGCTTTGTTTATCAAAAAAATTTGCAAAAAAGCTTGGATTCATAAAACAAAGCTCCGTAAAAGAAAATTGGACAATCTTCATAAAAAAACACAAAGACTAAACAATATGTGATAAAATAATTATTAATAAAGACATACTCTGAAATGACCCCTAATATAAATAATAGCAAGAGATTGGTTAGGGGGGAGAGTATGTTGTCCAAAAAAAATATTGCTTTACTTGCTATAATTCTTGCTTTTGTTGTCCTGTTAACCATAGGATGTAAGTCGGTTAAGACAAAGGAAGAATTTGAAGAGGAGTTTCCTCAGGGAATACCTGACGATGAAACCGAAGAGGAAGAGGATGAAACCATACGTGAAACCCTGGTATATTACCAGGATGGTGCAGGATACCTGGTACCGGTTATGCGCAAGATCCCATGGGAAGAGGGTATTGCCAAGGCAACGCTGAGAAAGATGATAGACTCTCCGGAGCAGCAGCCGGATTTGATGGCCATGGGTCTTAAACCATTGCTGCCTGAAGGTACTGAAATCCTGGGAATGTCAATAAAAGACGGGTTGGCCAAGCTGGATCTAAACAAAAAAGCTATGGAATTTAACAGCGCTGTGGAAGAAAATAATATGGTTCAGGGCATAACCCTTACACTGGCCGGATTCAGCACCATCGACAGGGTTCAGTTTTTGTTCGATGGAAAAATTGTTGAAACACTAAAATATGGTACTGATGTCAGTAAGCCGATTGACCCTCAGGATGTGAATTTGGAACTGGGTTCAAGTGCAAGCCATGACGGGAACAAGGTAACTGTATTCTTTCATTCCTCACCGGATGCTGTTTATGATTACATTGTACCGGTTACAAGGATAGTTGAGGATGAAAGCATATCAATTGAGACTGCTGTCCGGGAGCTTTTAAATGGGCCCAGGGATATTGGCCTGAATATGGATATTCCTGTAGATACAAAACTGTTAGGGGTAGAAGTTGAAAATGGTATTACATATATAAATTTCAGCAAGGAATTCGGTGAATTGGCCCAAATGCCGCAAAGCGAAGCGTTGGTTCTGAAGTCAGTTATAATGACAGCCAGACAGTTTCCCAATGTGGAAGAGGTTATAATTATGGTTGAAGGCAAAGAATATGATGGAGGACAAATAAGCGTATCTGCTTTTGCCAATGAATACTGATATACTGGAGGAGCTTGTAAAATGAGAATTGATGGAAGAAACAATAATGAGTTGCGCCAGATAAAAATTTATACGGATTATATACTGAATGCAAACGGTTCAGCTTTAATTGAAATGGGCAACACCCGGGTGATATGCACCGCTGCCATTGATGACAAGGTACCTGCGTTTTTGAAGGGAACGGGAAAAGGGTGGATAACCAGTGAATATGGAATGCTTCCCGGATCTACACGGATACGGAAAGTCAGGGAATCATCCCGAGGCAGGCCGGAGGGACGGACTATGGAAATCCAGCGGCTGATAGGCCGCTCTTTACGCTGTGTTACCGATACGGACCTTCTGGGTGAAAGAACCATATGGATTGATTGTGACGTTATTCAGGCTGATGGAGGTACCAGGACCTGTTCGATAACCGGTGGTTATATCGCATTGGTGCAGTGCATAAAAAGTATGCTGGACCAGGAACTTATTGAGAAGAGCCCGATCAAAAGCTATGCCGCAGCAGTAAGTGTAGGTATAGTGAATAATGAAATCATGCTGGATCTCTGCTATGAAGAGGATTCTTTGGCCACCGTTGATATGAACCTGGTTATGAATGAAAAATATGAATTGATAGAAATACAGGGGACAGGTGAAATATCGCCGTTTACACTAAAGGATCTTGATATTCTGGTGAAAATGGGGCAAACCGGTATTCGGCAGATTATCGATTGCCAAAAGGAAGCCCTGGGCAATCTTAATTGTTTGGTAGGGCAGGAAGTATGAGAAGCATAATTGCTGCAACCAATAATCCCGGAAAGGTCCTGGAGATCAGGCAGATTCTTAATGGCCTGCCCTATGATATATTGTCTTTGAAAGATGCCGGTGTCAATATAAAAGTAGAAGAGGACCGGGATTCTTTTGAGGAGAATGCGCTAAAAAAGGCTTTGGAGATCTGTAAATATACAGGTATGCCGGTAATTGCTGATGATTCGGGATTGGAGGTTATGGCTCTGGGCGGCCGGCCGGGTGTCTATTCAGCACGTTTTGCCGGCCCAAATGCCTCCGATGAAGAGAATAACGAAAAACTATTGAAATTGTTGGAAGCGGTTTCATTTGAAAAGAGACAGGCTGTTTTTCGTTGTGTTGTTGTGTTTGCAGCTCCGGATGGAACGGTTCTCACTGCAGCAGGTTCATGTTACGGGAAGATAGGGTTCTCCCCGGCAGGCAGGAACGGGTTTGGTTATGATCCATTGTTCATTGTGGATGGGTTGGATAAAACCTTTGCTGAACTCACTCCTCAGGAAAAGAATGTTATAAGCCACCGCGGTAAAGCATTGAAAAAGCTTAAGGAGCTAATGATAAAACAGGGGTACATAAGAAAAACTTGAGGAAAAGATGTCATGAAAATTGGAGTAATAAGCGATAGCCATGGAGAAAGGCTTATACTGGACAGAATAGCTCAAAGATTTAAAGATATAAGCATGTTTGTTCATCTGGGAGATCTGTGCTCTGATGCCATTTATCTGCATAACGTATCGGGCCTGCCTGTTGAATATGTCTGCGGCAATTGTGATTTTACCAGGCAAGTTCCCTATTACAAAGAAATTGAAGCAGGTGATAAACGGATATTTTTAACCCATGGACATCTGTACAGGGTTAAATTGGGAACGCATCAACTGATCAATGCTGTGTACGGTAAAGGATATGATGCCGTTTTATTTGGTCATACGCATAAAGCTGAGATTTTTATTGCTGATAGAACTATATTTATGAATCCGGGGAGCTTATCTCATTCAAGAGGTAATATGAAAGCAACAATAGGAATTCTGGAAATATTTAAAGATAAACTTGTTCCGCAGATTGTAAATGTGGATAAAGTATGAACCTCACTTTTAAAAAAGTGGTTGACAAAAACCAGATAACAAGCTAAAATATAATTTGCGTCTGAACAGGTGATAAAATGAATTCCAGATATGCGGGTGTAATTCAGTGGTAGAATTCCAGCCTTCCAAGCTGGTAGCGTGGGTTCGATTCCCATCACCCGCTCCAATTATATGCGCCTGTAGCTCAGCTGGATAGAGCAACGGACTTCTAATCCGTAGGCCAGGGGTTCGAATCCCTTCAGGCGCGCCATTGGCTTTATGGTGGGTATAGTTCAGCTGGTTAGAGCGCCAGATTGTGGCTCTGGAGGTCGTGGGTTCAAGTCCCACTACCCACCCCATTTTTTTTACTGGGGCGTAGCCAAGCGGTAAGGCACGGGACTTTGACTCCCGCATGCGTAGGTTCGAATCCTGCCGCCCCAGCCATTATATGATTCATTACCATAATAATCAAAATGGTTGATTATGTTGTTTACCTTTGTGTAGAACAACTTTTATTGATATTATAGGTAATGAATAAGAAATGGTAATATGCGGGCGTGGCGGAACTGGCAGACGCGCTAGACTTAGGATCTAGTGCCATACGGCGTGGGAGTTCAAATCTCTTCGCCCGCACCAGAGAAAATATAAAATTGTATAAAGCAATATATATTACAGGACGCGGGAGTGGCTCAGTGGTAGAGCGTCGCCTTGCCAAGGCGAATGTCGCGGGTTCGAATCCCGTCTCCCGCTCCAATTATATGCGCCCATAGCTCAGCTGGATAGAGTGACAGACTTCGAATCTGGAGGCCGCAGGTTCGAATCCTGCTGGGCGCACCAAACCCGCATAGCTCAATGCTTTGCGGGCTGATTATTTTTAGCATTTATGCGTTTAGCCAATTTTTACCACTTGAAAAATTTACAGCATTTTATTTAAGAACTGCATATCTCCTTATCAGGCCTGTTGATTATTATGATATAATATTTTACATATAAAGCATGGAATCAATATTTTGCATGATTTGATCCATTTAAAAAATGCATTTATTCCTGTTTATATTGCTTGTTTACTTATTCTTTATGCTAAGGGGGAGCGAATGTGTCGCCATCAATAGTCCGCAGAGAGGTGTTGTGCAAATCCATACTTGGCAAAACCGGCATCAGGGGCTTTGATTATTGTATAAATCCGTATACCGGCTGTTCCCATGGCTGTCATTATTGTTATGCATCGTTTATGAGCCGCTTTTCCAACCACAGGGAAAAATGGGGTTATTTTGTTGATATAAAGATAAATGCAGCTTACATACTGTCAAAACAGCTGAAAAGCCGTAAAAAACCTGGGGGTAAAGTATTGATCGGAACGGTAACCGATGCTTATCAGCCTGATGAAGCCAGGTATAAGGTAACCAGATCTATACTGGAGCTTCTGGCTGATTACCAGATGCTTGAGGTTCATATTCTGACAAAATCTGCCCTTGTAAAAAGGGATATTTCAATACTAAGTCAGCTGAATATGTGTAAAGCCGGGTTTTCCATAACCACAATGAACCCCAAAATTGCACGGATACTGGAGCCGGGCGCCTCACTGCCGCAAATGCGCATATCTGCAGCAAAAGAACTGGCAAAGGCCGGCATACCCGTATGGGTTTTTATATCACCTGTACTGCCGGGGATAACCGACACCGAAGAAGCTTTATCGTCATTATTATATACCCTTCACGAATCCGGCATTAATGAAATTATGACGGATTTTCTTAATCCCTATTCTGGCGTAGTCCGGAGATTGAAATATATATACCGCCGCTACCTTCCCGATGCGGTTCCTGTGCTTAATGAATACCTGGTAAATCCGGATATATATAAGGAAAGCACAGAATACAGGATCAACAGGCTGATTAATAGGTATTGATTTAAAATATAAGCCGGCTGTCAACGGTTCCACCACGTCTGTTACGCCGGGTGCAACACCGGTATTATTGCAGTATTAAACCATCATTTCTGGCTGTGGAAACTTGAATAAAAAATACAGCGTTTAAATTGCTTTATAGATAAAAATATTGTATTATTTAGTTATCAGCTGCAGAAGAGGAGGTATATTGGAGTTGTATTATGTTGGTATTGATCTGGGCGGGACAAATATAGCAGCCGGGCTTGTTGATGATCAGGGAAATATAATACATAAAGACAGTGTACCTACGTTGAGCGACAGGGAATACCCTGAGATTATATATGATATGGCAATGCTGACTCTTAAGGTAATAAAGGATTCAGGTATTTCAATTGACGATGTGAAAGCGATAGGTGTAGGGAGCCCGGGTGCCCCGAATTGTGATGAGGGGATCCTTATATATGCAAGTAATCTGAAATTCAGGAACGTACCTATAAGGGCAGGAATACAAAAATATGTTGATCTCCCGGTATACCTCGATAATGATGCCAATGCAGCCGCCCTGGGTGAAAACATGGCAGGCGCCTGTAAAGGTGCAAAGCATTCTGTGACTGTTACTCTTGGTACGGGTATTGGCGGCGGGATTATAATAAACGGGAAAGTATACAGCGGTTTTAACAATGCTGCGGCTGAAATAGGACATATGGTAATCGTTGTAGACGGGGAACAGTGCAAATGCGGAAGGAAAGGCTGCTGGGAGTCCTATGCATCAGCCACCGCATTGATACGTCAGACGAAAGATGCAGCTGTTGCCAATCCTGATTCTTTGATCAATAAGCTTGTTAATAATGATTTATCACAGATCAATGCAAAAACTGCCTTCGATGCTGCAAAGCAAGGGGACAGGACCGGGCAGGAGCTGGTTGCTAAGTACATAAAATATGTTGCTGAAGGCCTTGCCAACATAATCAATATTTTTCAACCGGAGATTGTGGCAGTTGGCGGAGGTATATCCAGGGAAGGAGAATACCTGTTGAAACCTCTGCGTGAACTGGTAAGGCAAAGAGTATATCCCCTGGAAGGTGTGCCGCAGACCAGGATTACAGTTGCACAGCTGGGCAATGATGCAGGTATAGTTGGTGCAGCCATGCTGGGAAAGATAATGTGATATATGAGTGTGAAAGCATTCATAATCGTTAATAATTCCTGGTTGTATCCAGGAATTATTTTGTGAAGAATACATAAAAGGACAGAACACATGGAGGGAAACTTTAGTGGTACATGCATTTGAAAACAATGGATTTTTTATTGCTGTTGATGCCAATAGCGGCAGCATATTCAGCATTGATGAAGTTACTTATGAAATTCTTAAAGCTTTTCCGGAAAATTTGTCAGGGCAGGAAGTAATGGAAAAGCTCGGCGGTATGTTTGATGCCGATGTTATAAGTGAAGCATGTGACGAAATTGAGAGCCTAAAGGAGCAGCAAATGCTGTACAGTCCTGATCCTGATGATAGTACACTTTTAAAACAGCTTGAAAACAACAATGGTCTGAAAGCATTATGCCTTCATATTGCTCACGGCTGTAATCTGGCATGTGAGTACTGCTTTGCTTCTAAAGGTGATTACTGTACCGGTAATAAACTCATGTCTGAAGATGTTGCGTTACGGGCAGTGGATTTTTTGGCCAGGCACTCAGGAAACAGGGAAAATATTGAGATTGATTTCTTTGGCGGAGAGCCGCTCATCAATTATGAAGTTGTGAAGAGAGCAGTTGCGTACGGAAAAGAGATTGAAAAAAATACCGGAAAAAAATTTCATTTTACTCTGACTACAAATGGCACATTGCTGGATAAAGACATCATAGATTTTATAAATCAATATATGGACAATGTTGTTGTAAGCCTGGATGGAAGGCAGGAAGTTCATGACAGAATGAGGTTTTACAGAGACGGCAGCGGCAGCTATGAGGATATTGCAGCCCGGGCAAGGGAACTGGTAAAGGGAAGGAAGAACAAGGATTATTTTATACGCGGTACTTTTACCGGCGAAAACCTTGACTTTTCTGAAGACGTGTTTCATATAGCCGGCCTCGGATTTAATGAAGTATCAATCGAACCGGTGGTAGGAAGCGGTGAACCGTTTCACATAACACAGGAACATATACCGGCTATACTTGATGAATACGATAGGCTGGCTAAAAGGTATCTTGAGTATATAAAAAGCGGCAACAGGTTAAGATTTTATCATTTTAATCTTAATCTGTTTAAGGGGCCATGTATTCAAAGGCGGATAATAGCATGCGGTGCCGGCTTTGAATACCTGGCTGTGTCACCTGAAGGACATTTGTATCCCTGTCACCAGTTTGTTGGACAGAGACAGTTTATAATAGGCGATGTATATGAGGGAATAAACGATATTAACGGAATAACAGAAGAATTTAAAGGGTGTAATGTTATAACCAAGGAAGAATGTAAAAAATGTTGGGCAAAATACTATTGTTCAGGCGGGTGTCATGCCAATGCATATTTTTCCAATGGCAGTATATTTATTCCCAATGAATTGGCATGCATTATGCAGCGTAAACGTATAGAATGCGCCATAATGATAGAACTGGCCGCTTCCGAGGATAATTTTGGAGACGGTTGGAGATAAAAATTATAAGGATGTAGAAAGGTGTGTTAAATAATGAAGATCATATTAGCTCCAGATTCATTTAAAGGCAATTTTTCATCTCAGGAGATAATTCAGCATTTGGAAGAGGCTGCGAGGCGTATTTTTGATGATTTGGAGATAATAAAGCTGCCCATTGCCGATGGAGGCGAGGGAACGGTAGAATGTCTGGTTACAGCATTCAATGGCGAATACAAAACTGTTAAGGTAATGGGGCCATTGAAAGAGATGTGTGTGGAAGCCCAATATGGAATTATCAATGGAAAAACAGCGGTAATCGAAATGGCCCAGGCTTCCGGACTTCCGCTGATTCCGGGACATAAAAAGGATCCGCTAAACACCACTACATACGGTACCGGAGAGATAATCAAATCAGCCCTTGATGAGGGAATCAGAGACTTTATGATAGGAATTGGAGGCAGTGCAACCAATGATGGCGGTATTGGAGCGGCACAGGCACTGGGGGTTGAATTTTTGGATGAAAACAACTGTCGGGTTGGCTTTGGAGGCAAGGAACTGGGCAGAATTAAGAGAATTGTCCTGGACAATGTTGATCCCAGGATCAAAGAGAGTACCATTACCGTAATATGCGATGTCACCAATCCTCTCACGGGGCCCAATGGCGCTACCGCTGTGTACGGGCCGCAAAAAGGGGTCGATGACAGCACTTTTGATATCCTGGAATCAGGAATGATAAGTTATGAAAGGCTTATCAAGGAAACAACAGGAAAGGATATGAGCCTGATTCCCGGATCCGGAGCTGCGGGAGGCCTTGGAGCCGCTCTGGTTGCCTTTTTTGATGCGGCGCTGAAACCCGGTGTTGATACAATTCTTGACTATGTGGGTTTTGAGGATTTACTGGACGGCGTTGACTTTGTTGTGACCGGCGAGGGCAGGATTGACGGACAATCTGTGTACGGAAAAGTCCCCGTTGGCTTAGCCAAGAGATGTATGACCAAAGGTGTCAAAGTTATTGCTATTGTAGGAGGAATGGGGCCGGAAATTGAGAAGGTGTATGATTACGGTATATACAGCATTATGCCAACTGTAAATACAGCTATGCCGCTTGATGAAGCGATAGCCAGGGGAAGGGAGCTGTTAATTGATGCAGCCGACCGCATGTTCAGATTCATAAAGCTTGGTATGATGGTGAAGTAGGCTTGTCAACCATGAATGGCGGAAAAACCATGGAAATGGCCGGTTTTTGCAAAAACAGAAGTGTAGGGAGAGGTAATAAAATCCAAAACTGTTGAAACCATGTATGGAATATGGTAGTATCTATCAGTGAGAAGAACAGGCTTATAATCCTGATGATACCTGTGATAATTTGGCCGTGCTGAAATGTTTATGTCCGGGCAACATTGGTATATATATCTCATATTTTGTATAATATATGTTCTGAAAACTGAAAGAACCGGCAAAGATTATAAAGCATCCTGAAAACTATTAATTTCGGGATTTAACAAAATTCTAATTAATGATATTTGAGGAGGGTTTGCTATGGCAAAATGTGGATGCCAGGACAAAGTTAGGGTTGGTATTATTGGATGCGGTGGTATAGCCAATGGAAAACACATGCCGGGACTTGCCAGGCTGGATTGTGTTGAAATGGTGGCTTTCTGTGATATTATTGAGGAAAGGGCCGGAAAAGCCGCCGTTGAATACGGTTCCAATGATGCAAAGGTGTATACTGATTACAGAGAACTTCTTGAAGATAAGTCTATTGATGTTGTACATATTTGCACTCCCAACAGATCCCATGGATTCATAACCGCAGATGCTCTTGAAGCCGGCAAACATGTTATGTGCGAAAAACCGATGGCTAAAACCGCTGACGATGCCCGTAAGATGGTGGAAACTGCTAAACGCACCGGCAAAAAATTGACTATCGGGTATCAAAACCGTTACAGGCCTGATTCCGAGTATCTATACACTCTCTGCCGGAATGGAGAGCTGGGGGAAATCTATTTTGCAAAAGCTCATGCTGTCCGCCGTAGAGCTGTTCCTACCTGGGGAGTTTTCCTGAATGAGGAAGAACAGGGCGGCGGTCCGTTAATCGATATCGGAACACACGCTCTCGATTTAACTCTATGGATGATGGACAACTACGAGGTAAAAAGCGTTATGGGAAACGTATACCACAAACTGTCCGGCAGAGAAAACGCCGCTAATGCATGGGGGCCTTGGGATCCCGGCAAATTTACCGTTGAAGATTCAGCGTTTGGCTTTATTACAATGAAAAACGGAGCTTCTATAATACTGGAATCCAGCTGGGCTCTGAATACCCTTCAGGTTGGTGAGGCTATAACAACACTATGCGGTACTGAGGCCGGGGCGGATATGTGGGACGGTTTGCGAATAAACGGTGAAAAATACGGCAGACTGTATATAACAAAACCCGGACTTGATGCATCCGGTGTTGATTTCTATGATGCAAGCGCTGAAGAAACGCCGGGGGATAAAGAGGCCAGGCTGTGGATTGAGAGCATAATTAACGACACCGAGCCTGTGGTAAAACCGGAACAAGCCCTGATTGTAACCGAAATACTCGAGGCAATATACAAGTCGGCACAAACGGGTAAGGCAGTTTACTTTGACTAATGCAACCTCCTGTATAAATAATAAAGGGGAAGGCTTTAAGCCTTCCTTTTTTTGTTCAATTCCATGCGGTTGAGTGTTGCTGCCTCCCCGGGCAAAATTTAAGGTCCCATGGAAATAGTGTAATTCTTTATATCTGACACATAGCTTGATATAGTTTGCTTTGCAGAATATTTGAATAAAAATGCTGCAACGGACAGATAATTAAAAGAAAGAATTGTTTAAAGGGAGGTATATCAAATGCAAGGCCGGGTAGAAAAAAGAAACACACCAATTTCAGGTGTAAAATGTGTTGTTAATACCTGTCATTATTATACTGAGGGTGACCGCTGCAGCGCGCAGCAGATCGAAATACAACCCAGAAATGCCAGAAACACCCAGGAAACCGATTGTGCTACATTTGTTGTAAAATAAAAAGTGTTCAAAGTATAAAAAATGGGCGTATCTTTTTCGGATATGCCCATTTTTTATATTACTGCAGCATATCTGATTACTTATCACGAAAATCAGTATAAGGGCTTTTTTTTTTGATAAATATGATTTATAATCAATAAGTATAAATAAATGTTAAAATATGATGAGTCGCTGAATTATTGTATATTATTCACGTCTGTCAAAAAAATGATAACTATTTGTAAACAATAAATGTGTTATGGAGTGATAATGTGAAGAAGTTAATACTAGGGAATGAAGGTATTGCCAGAGGAGCTTATGAAGCAGGTGTAAAGGTTGCAACCGCATATCCTGGAACTCCGAGTACCGAAATCCTTGAATCTGCATCAAAATATGACGAGATTTATGCTGAATGGTCACCAAACGAAAAAGTAGCCATGGAAGTAGCGATTGGGGCTTCATTTGCCGGAGCCAGGGCTATGGTTGCTATGAAGCATGTTGGCCTCAATGTAGCAGCTGATCCATTATTTACAGTTTCCTATACGGGTGTAAATGCCGGTCTTGTTATCGTAGCAGCCGACGATCCTGGAATGCACAGTTCCCAGAATGAACAGGACAGCCGTTGTTATGCCCGCGCATCTCAGATACCGATGCTGGAGCCGGCCGACAGCCAGGAAGCAATTGATTTTGTCAAATTTGCGTATGAACTCAGTGAAAAATATGACACACCCATATTAATAAGAATGACAACGCGTGTTTCTCATTCACAGAGTGTTGCGGTGCTTGGCCGGCGGGATGACATACCCTTAAGAGAATACAAAAAACTTCCTGAAAAAAATGTAATGATGCCTGCTATGGCCAAAAAACGGCAGGAGGCAATAAAAACAAGAATGAAGGATATTGCCGAAGCTGCCTCCGATATGTGGATAAACCGCATTGAAATGAATGATCCTTCAATCGGAATTATAACCAGCGGTATCACATATCAATACGCCAGGGAAGCCCTGCCCAATGCATCAATTCTTAAACTGGGCATAATTAATCCGCTGCCAAGAAAGCTCATTGAGTCATTTGCAGCTAAAGTTGACAGGCTGTATGTCATTGAAGAACTTCAGCCCGTCATTGAAGAACAGGTAAAAAGCTGGGGTATTTCTGTAATTGGAAAAGAAGTTTTTCCCTCACAGGGTGAATTGAGTGCCAATATTATAGCCGAGAAGGTTTTGGGAGAGGCCCCAAAGGCAGGGCTGCCGCAGAGAATACCTGCACGCCCGCCGGTTATGTGCCCTGGCTGCCCGCACCGGGGAGTGTTTTATGTCATCAGGAAGCTGGGGCTTCACGCTACAGGGGATATCGGATGCTATACGTTAGGAGCTTTACCACCTCTGCAAGCGATGGATACATGCGTGTGTATGGGAGCCAGTATTGGAATGGCTCACGGTATGGAAAAGGCACGGGGAAGGGATTTTGGGCGTAAGCTTGTTGCAGTTATTGGGGATTCCACGTTTATACACTCAGGTATCACCGGGCTTATTGATGTTGTATACAATCAAGGGAATTCAACGGTTGTAATCCTTGATAATTCCACAACAGGCATGACCGGACATCAGGACCATCCTGGCACCGGGCATACTCTGAAAGGTAATGAAGTGCCGCCGTTGGATTTGGTAAAACTTGCTGAGGCTGTAGGTATAAAGCATATAAGTGTGGTTGACCCGTTTGATCTTGCCAGGGTGGAAAATGTACTCAGAGAAGAGGTTCAAAGGGATGAACCATCGGTGATCATAATGCAGCGTCCATGTGCATTGCTGGACAGAAGCCCGAAAGCCCCGGTGGAAATAGACCAGGATTTGTGCAGGAAATGCAACGTTTGCCTGCGTCTGGGATGTCCTGCTATACAGAAAAAACAGGATGCTGTAATAATAGATCAATCATTGTGCAACGGCTGCGGCCTTTGTATCAGTGTATGCAGATTTAATGCAATCGGAAGGACAGGTGAACAGGATGAGCGCTAAAAACATACTTATTGCAGGTGTTGGAGGACAGGGTACATTGCTTGCAAGCAGAGTACTGGGAAAACTATTCTTAAGCCTGGGATATGATGTAAAAATATCCGAGGTACACGGAATGGCGCAAAGAGGCGGCAGCGTGGTTACCCATGTAAAATATGGTGACAAGGTATATTCACCGCTTGTGGAACCAGGTGGTGCAGATATCCTTCTGGCATTTGAAAAAATGGAAGCTGTACGATGGATACATTTTTTGAAAGACGATGGTATGGCCATAGTAAATACCCAGGAAATTGATCCCATGCCTGTTATATTGGGAACTGAACAGTATCCCGGGGATCTGGATGAGCTTTTGAATGAATTATGCTCAAATCCGGTTACTATTGATGCTTTATCAATTGCAGCCGATTTGGGAAATGTCAGGGTGGTTAATACCGTACTGATGGGCGCTCTGGCCCGTCATCTGGACATTGATGTAACAAAATGGGAAGATGCTATAAAAGCTACCGTACCTCCTAAAACAATTGATATTAATTTACGGGCATTTTACTCGGGATATAATGATTGTCAGGAATAAGGCCCAGAATCATTGATGCCGTAACATATGGAAAGGTGGATAGATATGTATTGGGATAAAACTAATGAGTGCATGCCTCGCGAACAATTGGCAGAGCTGCAGTCGCGCCGGTTGATAGAAACTGTGCAAAGAGTATATCATAACGTTCCGTATTATCGTCAGCGTATGCAGGAACTGGGAATCATGCCTGAGGATATTAAGGGAGCTGAAGATCTGCATAAACTGCCTTTTACAACTAAGCAGGATCTGCGGGACTATTATCCTTACGGGCTGTTTGCAGTACCGTTGAGTGAAATAGTGAGAATTCACGCTTCTTCCGGTACTACCGGTAAACCAACCGTAGTTGGCTACACCCGCAAGGATATTGTCACATGGTCTGAACTAATGGCCAGGACACTTGTATGCGGTGGCACACACAAGGATTCGGTTATTCAGATAGCCTATGGTTACGGCCTGTTTACCGGCGGATTAGGAGCTCATTATGGGGCGGAGCGAATAGGCGCTTCAGTAATTCCGGTGTCGGGGGGCAACACAAAAAGGCAGATTATGCTTATGAAAGATTTTGGTACTACAGTGCTTGCATGCACTCCTTCATATGCCCTTTATATAGCTGAGACAATTGAAGAAATGGGAATAAAAAGGGAGGAGCTGAAGCTTGAGTACGGGATATTCGGTGCTGAACCGTGGAGCGAGGCTATGAGAAAAGAGATTGAGGAGAAAATGCAAATATCTGCTATTGATATATATGGGCTCAGCGAAGTAATAGGACCCGGCGTTGCAAGCGAATGTCAGTGTAAAGTCGGACTTCATATTTTTGAAGATCATTTTATTCCCGAGATTATCGATCCTGAGACCGGGGAAGTTCTTCCGCCAGGTCAGGAAGGCGAACTGGTGTTTACAACTATAACAAAAGAAGGGCTGCCGGTTATACGATATCGTACCAGGGATATATCGTCATTGAATTACGATCTTTGTCCCTGCGGACGAACCCATGTAAGGATGAATAAGGTCTTAGGCAGAACAGATGACATGATTATAATAAGGGGCGTAAACGTATTTCCTTCACAGATAGAAAGTGTTCTTATGGAGATAGGAGATACCGAGCCGCATTATCTTTTGGTGGTAGACAGAATAGGTAATTTGGATAGCCTTGAAGTATGGGTGGAGGTATCCAACAAGCTTTTCTCCGATGAAGTCCGTAAATTGGAGGATTTAAGGCAAAGAATCACCAGAGAAATACAGGGCACCCTTGGCCTGACGGCTAAAGTTAAGCTTGTGGAACCAAAAACCATCGAACGCTCGGAGGGGAAGGCAAAACGGATCATAGACAGAAGAAAATTGTAAATAGGGAGGGAAAGCTTTGTTTCGTCAGATTTCAGTATTTTTGGAGAACAAAAGAGGTAAGCTAGCTGAAGTAACCGGTGTGCTTGCTGATAATAACATAGACATGTGGGCAATATCAATTGCTGATACAACAAATTTTGGCATACTTAGAATTATAGTCGATGATCCTGACAAGGCGGTTGATGTAATGAGAAATGCCGGTTATACGGTAAGTACAACTGAAGTACTGGCTGTTGAGGTGCCTGATCAGCCGGGCGGACTGCACCAGGTGCTTGATATATTAAGAAAAGAAGGAATCAGTATCGAGTATTTATACTCATTTGTCCGGCGTCCTGCTGAAAAGGCTTTAATTCTGTTTAAAGTAGATTGTTTAAATGATGCTGTAGATATATTAAAGAGAACCGGAATAAGCGTGCTTACAAACGATCAAGTGTGTGGTTTATAGAAGCATATTTTCAAATAGTTTAGGGAAGTGAGATAAGTTGGAGTATGTGCGTCCAAGCAAAGCAATTGTAGATCTTTCAAAGTTGGACAGCAATATCAGGGAACTAAGAAGGGTGTTGAAGCCTGATACCCGGTTTATGGCTGTTGTAAAGGCAAATGCGTATGGCCATGGCGCTGTCAGGATTGCCCGTCAGGCGCTGGATTCCGGTGCCACCTGGCTGGGAGTGGCTGTTCCGGATGAAGGAGCGGAGCTGAGGGAGGCCGGCATAACAGCACCTATACTTGTATTGGGAGGAATAAACGAGAATCAGGTTAAGACAGTGGTAAAATACGATCTGAGCCAATGTATTTTTTCTCTTGAGTTGGCAAAATTGTTGGATGAGGAAGCAAAGCAAGCCGGAAAGAGAATAGGTTTGCATGTAAAGGTTGATACCGGCATGGGCAGAATCGGTTTAACCGACCCGGAAAAGATAAGAGAATTGTGCAGTGAACTGAAAACCTATAGCCATATCGATTTGGAAGGGATATTTACCCATTTTGCTGCAGCTGATGAGGAAGACAGAGCCTTTACTCATAACCAGTTAACTCGTTTTAACAGGATACTTGAACTGTTGAAATCGGATGGAATACAGTTTAAATATATACACGCGGCAAACAGCGCTGGTATTCTGGAATACCCTGATGCTCATTTTAACCTGGTCAGAGGAGGCATTGCCATTTACGGTTATTATCCTTCTCAATTTGTTAAGGAGAATTCGGCTGTCAGACTTGAGCCGATACTTCAGTGGGAAACAAGGGTAATAGATGTGAAGGATATTGACAGGGGCGACAGCATAAGTTATGGAAGGACATTTACAGCTGATAAGCCAATGCGCATAGCTGCGCTGCCGATAGGATATGCAGACGGATACAGCAGATTGCTCAGCAATAAAGGATGGGTTATAATAAATGGATACAAGGCAAAAGTGGTTGGTGTAGTGTGTATGGATCAAACTATGGTTGATGTTACAAATATCCCTTCGGTAAAACCCGGAGATACCGCCGTACTAATTGGAAATCTGGGAAAGGAGTTGATTACTGCTGACGATCTGGCATGTCTATGCAATACCATACCATATGAAATACTGACTGGAATAGGGCCGAGGGTTCCAAGGTTTTATATTGGATAAGAACATAGCCAGGATATGGAAAAGCGATAGTTATGATACTCTTAGCAAAAAATGGTATAAGAAACAGAATGAAAAAACTAAGAGAAGAAATGCCGATGGATGTATTAGTCGAAAAGAGCATAAGCATATCAGAGTATCTGTTGGGACTGGAATGCATAAAAGCTGCAAAAACGATAATGGCATATGTGGATATGCCAAAAGAAGTAAAGACTGATATTATTATTAACACCCTGCTAAATATGGGGAAAGATGTGGCGGTTCCGGTTTGTGTTCCTGCTTCATATGAGCTGATTGCTTCAAAAATCCTGAGCCTTGATGAATTAAAATCAGGGCATTATGGCATACTCGAACCTAAAAAAGAATACTTACGGCCGATGGCTCCGGATACTTTTGACGTTATTCTGGTTCCGGGGTCGGCTTTTGATGTATATGGAAATCGTATCGGACATGGAAAGGGGTATTATGACAGATTCCTATCAAAAGTACCACAGGAAACGCTAAAAATCGGATTGGCTTTTGATTACCAAATACTGCCTAGACTGCCTGTTGAACATTATGACATACCTGTGAATTGTATTATTACAGAGAGAGGAATAATACAAGCTCGATAATAAAGCACAATCTGTAAAAATGAATAAAAGAAAAACATACAGAACATATAAATAAAGCCGGGCATGGGATTATGGTCCCATGCTTTTTGTCTTTTACTGTAGAAAAGCAAGATTTATGCGGTTCTGATAAGAGGAATTTGCAATATAATGTCGAATAAAAATATAGTTATAGAATTAGTAAAGAGGAGATAAAGCGTTGTCGGCAGATAAGTATAATATTAAACAACTGGATGATATTGTAAAGAAAACTATAGAGTCCCTTGAAGAAGGAAAAACCCAAATATACACCATTGCAGAAGGCGCCAGGCAGGAATGGCACGACCTGGAGGCCAGGTTTGCCGAAATTCAGAAAAAAGTAAAAGATGTTATTGAAGAAGTGGAAAACCTGGTAAGGATAGAAAAAGAAAGCCGTTACAGGCTTATGATGGTAAGTAAGAATTTCAATAAATACAGCGAAGATGATATAAAGCATACTTACGATATGACAAGGGAACTGCAGATTAAACTTGCTTTGAAAAGGGAGCAGGAACGTCAGCTTATAGCACAGAGAACCGAGATGGAAATGAGGATGCGAAAGGTTAAAGATACAATGGAGAGAGCTGAATATTTAGCCACCCATGTAGCTGCAGCCATGAATTACCTTTCGGGCTCATTATCCAATATTAGCGATACCATAGAAGAACTGCAAAAAAAGGAGCTTCTGGGTATGCGTATTATAACGGCCCAGGAGGAGGAAAGACAGAGAGTGGCGCGGGATATTCACGACGGTCCGGCACAATCCTTGTCAAATATAATACTCAAATGCGAAATTTGTGAAAAGCTAATAGACCTGGATGCACAAAATGCCAAACATCAGATCGGGGAGCTAAAAGGACTGATAAAGGCCAGTCTCCATGAAATACGAAGGATAATATTTGATTTACGGCCAATGACGCTGGATGATTTAGGTCTTGTTCCTACTCTTCAGCGTTATACGGCGAATTTTTCAGAGGAGACCGGGATTGATGTTGTGATGGATATATATAACCCAGGCAATAAGTTGAGTACATTGGTTGAGATAGCGGTGTTCCGGATTATCCAGGAAGGACTGAATAATATTAAAAAACACTCCAGGGCGACAAGAGTTTATTTAAATCTTCAAATAAAAAACAACATGTTATTTTGCAAACTTACCGATAATGGTATTGGTTTTGATATGTCAAATTTTCAGGATGCAAAAAAACAGGATATTCATAGTGGTGGATTTGGAATATACAGTATGCGGCAGCGGGCAGAACTTCTTAAAGGAAAATTGAAAATACACTCGCAACCCGGAAGAGGAACTGCACTTTTACTTCAAATACCTATAGAGCAAACCGCAGAGGAGGAATACTATGGAGAAGATAAAGGTTTTGATAGCAGATGATCATTCGCTTATAAGAAAAGGGCTTGAACAGGTATTGGAGCTTGAGAATGATATAGAAGTAATCGGAGAAGCTTCCAATGGCAAGGAAGCGGTCGAACAAGCCATGAAACTGAATCCTGATGTAGTATTGATGGACATCAATATGCCGGTGCAAAACGGTGTATATGCCATACGGGAGCTCAAAGAAAAGGGATGTCCGGCCAGAATTATTGTACTGACAATACATGATGACAGAGAGTATTTAGTGGAAGCCATACGAATAGGAGCTGCCGGCTATATTATGAAGGATGCGGATGTGGATCATCTCATAAAAGCAATAAGGGATGTATATAGAGGAGATACATACATACAGCCTAACCTTACAAGCAGCCTTATCAAGGATTATGATAAAATGACATACCAATCGGTAAAACGACAATTTGAAGAGAACAATTTAACCCAGAGAGAAATTGAAGTATTAATGCTGATTGCTGACGGAAAAAACAACAGGGAAATTGCCGATGAGCTGTACATAAGTGAAAAAACGGTAAAAAATCACGTATCTAATATATTCAAGAAAATTGATGTCTCCGATCGTACCCAGGCCGCAATCTATGTGTTCAAAAATCATTTAAAATAAGGCAACGGTAATTCCGCTGCCTTTATAATTTAATTGATCAAAAACCATAAAACGATGGCCAACATGTACAACATATACTTTTACTAATAAGAACTAAATTTCAAGGCTTTTGTGAAACAATCTGTCTCATAATAGTGTGTGATATTTTGGACAGTGTTAAGAAATCAACAGCAGAGGTTAACAAAATAGCAAGGATAATCCAGGGATCTGTTATTGCAGATCCTCTCTATTTTTACATATTTTTATCAAGAAAGATGAATTATAACAGCATTTTTATTTTATGTATGAAACATACTTGTTGGAGCGGAGGGAATTGTAAAATTGCAGGATATAAATAAAACTTCTTTTGCTCATTTTATCAGAAGAATAACTATAGGTAATAGGCTTAACCTGGGTTTTTTTTGGTAAGTATTGTACCAGTCTTTATAATTTGTATGTTTGCTTATCAAAAAACATTTGAAGAAACAAAAGAAAGAACCCGTATGTTTACAACAAATGTTATCACGTTAGCAAGCAAAAATTATAACTCATATGATTGAAAGCCTTGAAAATGACAGCATTGATATTGCGTATAACGACGTTTTGCAAAGCACGCTTAGGGATTATGGCAAACTTAGCAAACATGAAATATTTCGTAGAGAAAAAAGATTAACAGATATCTGTACTAAAAAATATATTTATAATCCGATTGTGACAGATATCATTGCTTTGACAAATCATTATCAGCCTCTATTATGCTTCGGCGATCCTTATTTTCGTTTAAGTCCATCTACAGAGTCTCTTAAAAGGGTTACTTCTAAGCTTAATCGAGATGGAAGTATGGTTATCTATTACCCATTCAATCAAAATTTTGAGAAAAGATATTCCCCTGAAATAAAATACAATCGGGGTAACGGGTTTGTTTTGTGCAGGACAATAAAATCCAGAGAAGATAATCAGGTGCTTGGAATACTAATACTGAGGATCGATGATTTACAGATTCGAAAAAAATTTGAAAGTATAAATATGGGAGCTGGTTCAGAAATTACAATTATAAACTCTGATGCTCAGATTATTTTTTCAACAAGCAATAAATACCAGCCAGGAGATATTAATAATGAGCTATTTTTTATAGATATATTTAACTCAAAAAAACAAAAAGGAGTACGGGATGTCATCCTAAATGGAAAAGAACATTTGGGTGTATATAATAGAATAGACGGAACGGATTGGGTTCTTTGGGGGCTCATTCCGTATGATTATCTCAATTCCCATTCCCGAACGATAGGTTTGGCCATTATAGGTATTGGATGTGCCTGTTCGTTTTTCGCTTTTTTAATTGCCCGAATTTTACTGGATAGCTTTATTAATCCTCTGAAAAAACTGGATACTGCTATGGAAATGGTAGTCAATGGCGATTTTGATGCCACATATATGCATGATTTAGCTCCTGACGAATTGGGAGAGTTAAGCCGTAAATTTGCATGGATGACAGGCGAATTAAACGCACGGACAAAACAAATAATTGAAAAAGAAAACCAAAAAAAGGAATATGAAATAAAGGCGCTACAAAGACAGGTTAATCCGCATTTCATGCTAAATACGCTGAACACTATTGCGTATCTTGCTAGAATCCAGGGTGTGGACAATATAGAAAAAGTTACAAATGCGCTGATTAATCTATTAATTGCCAGTTCCGGCAAAGAAAGCAGTCTTATACCAGTTAGCAAAGAGATTTCCTATATAAGAGATTACATTAATATACAAGAATTTAAATTTGGCTATCCGCTGGAAGTTAGGTATGATATAGATGAGGAGATAAAAGATTATCTTGTCCCGTGCTTTATATTACAACCCATCGTAGAAAATGCTCTTGTTCATGGAATTAGCGATATGGAAGTTGGAGGAATAATAAATATAATTGGCAAAAAAAATGACAGACAACTTCACTTTATAATCATGGATAATGGTGCTGGTATAAGCGAAGAAAAAATTCAAAAACTGTTAAAACCTGAAACTGAGGAAAGAAAATCACATTTAAGCGGGATTGGCATTAAAAACGTAAATGACCGTATACAACTCCTTTTCGGTAGTGAATATGGCCTTACCATAAATAGTATAAAAAATGAAATGACGGAAGTAATAATAAAGCTTCCGATTCTTTACTCAGAGGAGGATAATGATGAATCGTATACTGATTGTCGATGATGATGCACTTTCGAGAGATAAATTAAGATCGCTGATAGATTTTAAGAAATGCGGATACATGATCGTTGGAGAAGCGAAAAGTGGAAGAGAAGCCATAGGGCTTATCGAAAAGTTAAAACCAGATGTTATTATAACAGATATTGTTATGCAGAATATAAATGGGATTGAGCTTATAGAGTTTATTCAAAAGAATTATCCGGATGTTGTAGTAATTGCTCTCAGTGCTTATGATGATTACTGTTATGTCCGTGATGGGCTTAAACTCGGAGCAAAGGATTATTTGCTTAAGCATACACTTACATCTGAATCATTGTTGAAAATTTTAGACAATACACGAAAGACAAAGTGTTTTACAGATGAAAACCAGAAAGAATACTATGCTCAACGGAAGGATTTCCTACGCAGCTTGCTTTTGGCAAAACAGGATGTAATTGAGGAATTGTACAATAAAATGGAGAAATATAAATTAAACCCAAATAGCGGTGTTATCTGTATAGCGTTTTCCTATAAGTTGACATCGAAAAGGAAGAATACTAAAAATAAAAGTTTTTTTTCGAAAACAGTTTATAATATTTTAGAAGGGATAATATCAGGTTCAAATAGAGTGGAGTTAATCAGGATAGATGACGACATAGGGGTACTTCTTTTTGAGTTTATAGATTTAGTCAGTATGAAAAGTATTCAAAATGAGATAAATAAATACCTCCAGATCATCCAAAGAAAAATAGCATTGCTTTTGAATGGAGTCATGTATTTCGGTGTAAGTGATTTGTATTTTGGTGAAAAGAAGTATTCGGACGCTTATTCAAAAGCAGTGGAAAACTTGAAAATGAAATTTTTTTATCCTAAAAACTATATATTCAGATCCGGTAAAACACGAGATAATACTCCTATACAGCTGAATAATGAAGAAAAGCTTAGAATTCAAAATAGTATTATTCAGGGAAATCTAGCTCAATATTCTGAACAAATAAATACTATTTTTGAGGAAATAAAGAATCGAAATTCTCAATTTATATGTATCCAAATTTTTTGCTTTGCGTTATTAAAAACATTGGATGAGATAATACATAAAAATGGAATAGACATAACGCAATTGTACGATATAAATCAGTTACCTTTCATACAAAAGGAAATAGAATGCGACATTGAAGAAATAAGACTTTTTTTTATGAGCATTGGTAAAAAAGCAGCAGAATTATTTAATCAAAAACTTATTATGACATCTTACTCGGACGCTACAAAAGGTGCATTGCTCTATATACAAAAGCATTACCAAGATAATATTTCACTAAAAGATGTTGCAAAACGCCTCAGTTTCAACGCCAGTTATCTGAGCCGTGTCTTCAAAGAAGATACAGGTATAAATTTTGTACATTATCTTAATAAAATATCGAATTGACC
>FZPS01000194.1_pt33 | contig 99885 bp, 84 predicted proteins | sample 1817821 | NCBI WGS metagenome assembly FZPS01 (sample SAMEA104158645, study PRJEB21678) | metagenome | place: Germany | collected 2015-04-21
AACCTAATCCCAACAACCCGTGGCTGAAGTTCAAGATTCCACCGAAACACGATGACCCGGTAGAACAGTACTTCCAGAAGAGAAACAAAAGACTTAGCTTGATTCTTCAGCAATACCAAAACTGAGATGTGGCGGCGGACGCCGCCACTTCTTAAACAAAGAGGGTGACATTTTCACTGTCCAAATGAGTATGCTTGGGGGTGACAAAATCACTGTCCGTTGACATAGAATTCATCTGGCCTCCATGGTAGAATTCACCACAGCCCGTCCTGATTTGTCACACGGCGCCCATGCTCTAATAACCGCCCGTGGCTCGTCACCGTCGGTTTTGATGTCCAGGTCATACATTCATTCATAAACAAGAAGGATTCAGCATCTTAAGCATCGAATATCAATTAGATGCTACATCCGCATCTCTTTTGGGCAGTAATTTTCCAAGCCTCCCAGCTGGAAGCAAATGTCCAAACAGAACGCAGGGCGGCGGTGTATCCAAACCTTACGGGGTTTTGAGCTATCAATCGAATACGGTATAAGCAGCACACATCGCAGTACTTAACAGGTCTGACTTACCTAGCTATGAACGTATCTTGCAGGATTCTACCGGGGTCTTGGTTTGCCTGTGGAATCCTACCGCTCCAGCAACTAAAGGTCCACTTGGGTTAGGCGACAATATCGTTAGTTAGAGCCTTTCCGGCACAAAGCTTGCGAAATTGTTCACTTGCCTCAAATACCATGCGGGCCTAACCAAGAACGGCCAAGAGTGGCCCAAGACGCTAGTCGGGAAACTGTTTCAACGTGTTTCAGGTTTCAGCCGTGTTCAAGCGGCAGGCTGGAAAAGGCAAAATCATAAGACAGAAAGGAAAGAGGGGGAAGGCTAGACAAAATGCGGAGAAAGGTTGGGATTGTCTTATTACTGGTGCTTGTAATCGCCCTGTTTGTCGGCGGTTGCACGCCCGAACCCGAAGCGGGTCCGGAGCCCGGTGATGAACGCCAGGTTAGTGGCACCATCACCTACGGCATGACCGGAGACCCGGTGATTTTCAACCCGATTCTGTATACCGATAGTCCCTCATCATTCGTGATTAGCAGGGTATACAGCGGGTTGGTAAGAGCTAACGAGAACCTGGAGATGGTCGGAGACATTGCGAAATCGTGGGAATTCTCAGAGGATGGACTGGTTTGGACCTTCCATCTCAGGGATGACGTAAGGTTCCACGATGGCGAGCCTCTCACTTCTGAAGACGTGAAGTACACCTATGAGGCAATACTGCACCCTGACTACACCGGTATCAGGGCCACAAACTTCAAGGCTGTTGATCATATAGAGGCTCCGGATCCCTATACTGTTGTGTTTTACCTGAAAGAACCGTTTGCTCCTATGCTCACCTACCTGAGTTACGGGATCCTTCCCAAGCATATCTTTGAGCAGACCTCTATCAAAGATATGAAGGAAAACCCGGCCAACATGGAGCCGATAGGCACCGGTCCATACAAGTTTGTAGAGTGGCAAAGAGGCCAGCACCTCATTCTTGAGGCTAACGAAGATTACTATGGCGAAGGCCCGTACATTGAACAGGTAATAATCAAGTTCTACCAGGATGAGCAGGTAATGCTCGCAGCCCTGGAGAAGGGTGACATCGACTACATGGGTTCAATCCCGCCCGATGACATCGACAGGGTGAAGAGCGAACACTCAGACCGGCTGGAGTTTGTGGAATTCCCGACCAATGGTTACACCTACATAGGCCTCAAGCAGACCCACCCGATCCTCTCGGATGTGAATGTGAGAAAGGCCCTTATGTATGGGTTGAACAGGCAGGGAATTGTTGATGACATCCTTCAGGGATACGGTACTGTGATGAATTCAAACATTGCTCCGGTATCCTGGGCATACGCCGAAGGCGAGCTGGAGACATACGGTTATAACCCTGAAAAGGCCAAGCAGCTTCTTGAAGAGGCCGGCTGGGTAGAAGGTCCCGACGGAATCCGCGTCAAGGACGGCCAGCGGCTGAGCTTCACATTGCTAACCGACTCAGGCTCCAAGATGTACGAATCAATTATCATGATCGCCCAGGAAGACTGGGAGAACATCGGAGTCGAAATGAAGCCCGAGTTCCTGGAATGGTCAGTGCTGTGCTCTCAATACCTGGATGTAGCGCAGTTTGAGGCTTACATGCTTGGTTGGAGCCTCGGCCTCGATCCCGACTTCTACATCTTCTTCCATTCCGATTCTGGAGTAGATGAGGAAGGCAACCTGGTCGGATTCAACGACGTTGAGTTTTCTAACCCTGAACTCGATGAGTTGCTTGAAAGAGGACGCAGGGAGATGGACCAGGAAGAGAGGAGAAAGATATACTGGGAAGCCCAGAAGATAGTCAACGACCAGCTTCCGTATGTATTCCTCTACACAAGGAACAACGTTGCGGCTATGGATAAGAAGGTCAAGGGTGTCATTTGGTCTACCCTGGGCCCAGTGTTCCCCGAGCTGTGGTACATCGAAGAGAACTAACCGTCTGAGGCTGAAAGCAACGGGTTGGGTGGGGATTTCCCCACCCAACCGTGCCAGAGGAGAGGTAGCAAGTGCTCAACTATGTCATTCGCAGGCTGCTACAGATAATTCCGCTACTGATCGGAATTTCCATAATCAACTTCACGATTATGCATCTTGCTCCGGGCGATCCTGTGCTTCTCTTGACAGAACGCAATGCGCCGCCGGAAGAAGTTGCAAGGATCAGGGCTTTGTACGGGCTTGACGACCCCATTTACGTGCAGTACTTCCGTTGGCTAAAACAGATACTCAAGGGGGACTTTGGCCGTTCGTTCGTTGACGGTAGGCCTGTCGTGGATCATATCATGGACAGGCTGCCTTACACTTTGTACTTGAACTTCGTTGTTATGATAATTATCTATGCGTTAGCTATACCTATAGGTAACATTTCAGCCCTCAGGCAGTATTCTTTGTTCGACCACGTGGTAACGTTTTTCGCTTTTCTTGGGCAGGCGTTGCCCAGCTTCTGGTTTGCCCTGCTGCTTATATATGCTGTGGGAATAAAGTCTGACTGGTTGCCGATTACAGGTGTGGCAACTATAGGTGTGAGTTTGAAAAGACATGGTCTGTGGACGGTTCTCGTGGACAGGGCAAAGCACCTGATTCTGCCGGTTACTGTGGTCTCTTTAGGAAGTATGGCGGGGATTACCCGGTACATGAGGTCGAGCATGTTGGAAGTCATCAGACAAGATTATATCCGTACTGCCAGGGCAAAGGGCCTGCCTGAAAAGGTGGTTATCCGCAAACACGCTCTAAGAAACGCCCTGTTGCCTATAGTCACCCTTGTTGGGATGGAGCTGCCTATCCTATTCAGCGGTTCTGTAATCATTGAAACGATTTTCTCCTGGCCGGGATTGGGGCTTCTTTCCATACGGGCTGTGTTTCAAAGGGATTACCAGATAGTGATGGCGCTCAATATGATAGGAGCGCTCCTTATGGTTGCAGGCAATTTCCTTTCAGATATCCTTTATGTGCTTGTTGATCCCAGAATCAAGTATTCGTAGAAGCGGTGATTATTCATGGCAGCTGTAAGTAATCAAGCTCCTGGGCAATTGGACCAGAACTTCGGGGGAGATGCACTGACGCTCAAACCTGAAAGCTATATGAGCATGGTCTGGCGACGGTTCAGACGCCATAAACTTGCAATGGCAGGTTTGTGCTTTTTGCTCTTAATGTATCTGGTAGCTGTGTTCGCACCGTACATAGCTACCCAGTCTTACAGGCATACTGATCCCCCCAACAGGCTGCAGGCACCTTCCCAAGAACATTGGATGGGAACGGATAACATCGGAAGAGACCTTTTCAGCCGGGTGATATGGGGAAGCCGGATAAGCTTATCGGTTGGATTTGTGGCAGCAGGTGTAGCAGTGTTGCTAGGTACAGTGATCGGGGCGTTGGCAGGGTATTTCGGAGGAGCAATTGACAATATCCTCATGCGGTTCACTGAGATCGTCATGTCGTTCCCGACTTTCTTCTTGCTGATAACAATAGTGTCTATCGTAGAGAGAAGTATTTTCAACATAATGCTGGTAATCGGACTGACCTCGTGGCCCGGGCTTGCAAGGATGGTCAGAGGCCAGTTTCTGTCCTTGCGTGAGCAGGAATTCGTGCTGGCGGCGCGGGCGCTCGGCGCAAGCAACGCCAGGATAATCTTCAGGCACATCCTTCCAAATGCTATGGCGCCTGTCATAGTGTCAGCCACGTTACGAATCGGTGGAGCTATCCTCACAGAATCGGGCCTGAGTTTCTTGGGGCTTGGTGTACAAGAACCGTTCCCAAGCTGGGGCAACATTATCAACACAGGCCGTACATTCTTGCGTCAAGCTCCATGGATCACTGCTTTCCCCGGGATATTCATATTTCTCACTGTGCTTTCATTTAACTACGTGGGTGACGGTTTGAGAGACGCCCTTGATCCGAGGCTCAAAGACTAAAATGTTAGCTAACCGGCTGAAGGCTTCCAAGAAATGCTTGCAGAGGCCCGGGGGATACAGGGTTGCTTGTTTCCGGATCACGCTTGTTACCCTGTGCCTCGTTTACGGCATTTTATCTGCTTCAGCCTGCGGTTCAGGCACTGCTTATGCAGCGAGCCAGAGTCTCGTCCTCCACTCCAACCTCCCGCCATGGCCGGAAGAGTTTGGCGAGCCACAGACTATTACCAGGGCAGCCCGGTGGCCAGGGTACAAAGGAGTTATAGGGCCTGATTCAACCATCTGGTGCATTACCCTTAGTACGCCGGACTTGCCTGGCAAAAGCCACGGAGCCTTTGTGCTTACCCGTATTGACAAAGACATGACTGTGCTGGCTGCCATGGAGATCCAACCAGTGCAAGGAGATGTAGTAAGCTTCGATGTAGCTGTCCTGGATGATTGCGCACTCCTTTTCTGGGCGGAGAAACGTGGCGATGATTATTGCATCCTGCTGAAGCAGATCCGGTTCCAACCTCAGCAGCCGGAATCGCCCGCTTTGTCCGGTACATGGACATTTTCGGCGGTCGCCAGTTCGGTCCAGGATGTTGCCGTGACTGTCTCAGGCGGCCAGGTTTTCTTCGGATGGGTTGACCAAGAGGAAGGGAGGCCAGGCGCGTTTATCACACATGTGGAGGAGGGCGTTTTCACAGGGGATTTGGGAGGAGAGCCGGCTGATCCAGAAAGCCTTGCTAACAGCGCGCTGTCAAACTTGCCAAAGGTCAGGATATCTGACCCGGATACCTCGGTGACCTCAATTAGTCTTGCTCCTGCTCCCGACGGGGTGTGGGCTGCATGGGTCCAATCCGGCCAGATTTTGAACAGGATAATGCTCAGTCCGTACTTAGATGGGCAACTCAAACCCGCTATTCAGCTTATGCAGACCGGCGCCACTGGTCTTCAGGGCATAAGGCCTCTCATCACAGGTGACGGCCTTTGCCATTCGGTTTTCACCAGGGGCAGGATACACCAGGGAACCGTAAGGCGTCCGACTGTAGTATATGGCGTCCTTGACAGCGATGGTAACTGGCTGATGGAACCTGTAAACATCACACAGGGGGAAGGGGAAGCATCAGCGCCTTCTGCTGTTCTGGCTAACGGCAGTATTGCCATAGCATGGTCTGACAACCGCAGTGGCAAGTTCCAGATACATCATGCTCTAGCCAAGCTTGCTGATGCAACAGTGCAAGACCCGCAAGTGACGCTCCTGTCTTACGGGGCGGCCACTCTTTCAACCAAGGAATGCTTTTTCCCGGAGATGCTCGTGTTTGATGACGGTACCAGGGCGGTATTGTATGAGGTATACCTTGCTGAAGGGGATATGCTGGTACAAGGGGTTTCAAGCCTTAATCCTGTAGAGCCGGGATGGGCGTACTACCTTGGCTTGGACTTTGAGCGGCCATTGCAGGACGGGCTGTTCAAACTTGTTACAGCCTTGAGTGCATCCTTGCTGTTTACTCTGCTGGCACTCCCGAGCTTGGCTGTGGGAGTAGGGCTTACATTGGTTTCAGACAAACTCAACATATTCTCTGCAACAACTGCTGGAGCCAACTTAAGATCCCTGTTTCTTTTTGGCGTGGTGTTCCTTATGAAGAAGCCGGGTGCATGGTATTACTCTTACGCTCCAGTGCTTCCCCATGGATTGAGCTGGCTGTCCTTCTGGCTTGCTTCACTTGCTGTGATATGCCTGGATATCCATTCTGTATCTCACAAAAAGGATATCTTGTCCTCTGTCCTGTCAGGGGCATTGTATATATTTTTTGACAACCTGTTTTGCACTGTAGTGAAAGGAGTGGGCTTGGTTTGAGAAGGCCCGGTTCCCGATGGTCCGTGTTTGCGTTTGCACTGACGGGCCTAATCTTGACTGCGGCCTTTATAGCTATTGCCAGAAAAGGAATACCATTTGAATCTGAAGTAGAATTACACAGCCGGTTCTCATCTGCAGTAAAGGTTTTGTTCTTGGTCTGTATCGTCTTGCTAGGTGTGTTTCAGAACCGTGTTACACAAAAGAGAGACCGGTAAGGGGGCACGCATATGGATATGGAGCAAAATGTAAATCAAGACAGCCGGTATCTCCTTGATATCAGGGGTCTAAAGACCACGTTCTATACATCAGACGGAGTGGTCCCGGCAGTAGACGGTGTATCCTTTGGGATAAGACCCGGGGAGACAGTCGGGGTCGTTGGTGAGTCAGGATGTGGAAAGAGCGTAACCGCACTTTCGGTAATGGGCTTGATCCCTGACCCACCTGGAAAGATTGAGGCCGGGCAGATCCTGTTTGAAGGAGAGGATCTGCTAGCCATGTCCAATGAAGAGATCCGGAGTATCAGGGGTAACAAAATCTCCATGATATTTCAGGAACCTATGACCAGTTTGAACCCTGTGTACACTATAGGCGACCAGATCGGGGAAGTGCTCGAATTCCACAGGAACTACACCAAAGAACAAGCTTTGGAAAGGACGATCTCTCTCTTAACTTCTGTGGGGATTCCGGAACCGGAAAAAAGAACGAAGCAGTATCCCCATGAGCTTTCAGGCGGGATGCGCCAGAGGGCTATGATTGCCATGGCGCTTGCATGTGATCCGCAACTGTTGATTGCCGACGAGCCCACCACGGCACTTGATGTTACCATCCAAGCTCAGATCCTTGAAGTGATGCGGGATGTACGCGACAGGTTCGGCACTGCCATTATGCTCATTACCCACGACCTCGGTGTGGTTGCAGAAATGGCCGAGAGGGTTGTTGTGATGTACCTAGGGCGGGTTGTGGAGGAAGCTCCGGTGCGTGAGATCTTCTACAATCCTATGCATCCATACACCCATGCCTTGCTAAGGTCAATACCGAGGTTAGGCCAAAAGACACGCAGGCTCCATGTTATACCCGGGGTAGTTCCTAACCCCATGTTCATGCCTGAAGGGTGCAGGTTCCATGCCCGTTGTAGTTTTGCTACAGACAAGTGCCGCAAAGAGGAACCGGACATCAAAGAGGCTGAGCCAGGGCACAAGGTGCGGTGCTTCTACCCCCTGGTTGATGGTAGTCCCGGTCAAGTGGAAGAGGTGAATAACGTTGGATAAGACTTGGAACAACTCTTTGAATCATGCTTCAACTAACAACGGGCTTGATACCGGCAACGACGATGTCTTGCTGGAAGTCAGGAATCTCAAGAAGTACTTCCCCTTGAGGGGAGGCGTATTTTCCAGGGTCCAAGGATGGATCAAAGCAGTAGACGACGTTTCATTTGATGTATACCGCGGCGAAACCCTTGGCCTTGTGGGAGAAAGTGGCTGTGGTAAGACCACTACAGGCAAGTGCATATTGAGGCTGGAGCAACCTACTTCAGGCTCTGTGCTCTTTGAAGGCAAGGACGTCCTCAGTATGACTTCAGAAGAACTTAGGACACTGCGCAGGGAAATGCAGATTATCTTCCAGGACCCGTACGGCTCCCTGAATCCGAGGATGACGGTAGGCGATATAGTCGGGGAAGCGTTCGTTATTCACGGCACTGCTTCAGGACATGAAAGAGCCCGGAGAGTGGAAGAACTCCTGAAGGTAGTAGGACTGAGCCCGTACCATGCCAGACGGTATCCTCATGAGTTCTCCGGGGGACAGCGGCAGCGGATAGGAATCGCGAGGGCACTGGCCTTAAGGCCCAAGCTAATCATTTGCGACGAGCCTGTTTCAGCCCTGGACGTGTCAATCCAATCCCAGATTCTCAACTTGCTCAATGAGCTCCAGGATGACTTCCAGCTCACATATATCTTCATAGCGCATGATTTGAGCGTGGTGCAGCATATTTCTGACCGTGTAGGAGTCATGTACCTGGGCAGGCTTGTGGAACTTACAGACAGCGAGACCCTGTACTCGTCGCCAAAGCATCCGTATACCCAGGCCTTGCTTTCAGCAATCCCGGTACCCGATCCGGACCATAAGAAAAAACGGATAGTACTGGAGGGCGATGTTCCCAGCTCTCTTGAGCCGCCGTCTGGATGCAGTTTCCATACAAGATGCTCATATTGCCAAGACATATGCCGGGAAGTGAGGCCGGAGTGGAGGGAAATCGAAGAAGGCCATTTTATCGCGTGCCATCTGGCTGAGTGACATATCCTTCCTTGACTGGGCATCATGATTTACTGTGATTGTTAGTTGGTGCAAGACGTCATATAACGATTCTAGAAGCACGGGGCAGTCAAGCAATGGCTAGGGAAACCGGCGGTCTTTCATGCTGGTTGCAACAGCCGGTTAACTCAGGGCTCAACTCCGGTCAACCAAGGGCCGGATACAAGGAGGTTCCAATGTCCCGCCGTCATTATCTCACTTTGATATTGATCTTTGTTGGAGTGGTAATTGCAGGATACTTATTCGGCAGGATGGTACTCCCCCGCATCATCCTGCGTATTTTGGATTACGAGTTTGAACCTCCGGGCACTTCATGCACCGGTTTGAGCCTTACTTGTGCAAACTTCAACCCGTCCAGGTGGTTTACAGGAGCTTCGCGAAAGGGAAGTAGTGATGTAAGCCTTGGAAACAAGCTGGAAGTCCTCCGGCCGGGCACATTTGATCAATTCCCGGGCCCCGGGGCAACCTCTGAAGTCAACGTGGGTACTAAACCTGGGGATTTGGAAGATGATGAAACGACAGAACTGGAAACAGGCGCTCTTGATGATATCTGGATTGAGGTAAGTGTCACAGAGCAGCTAGTCAGGATCATGGACGGAGACAAGGTCATCAAAGAGATGATTGCATCCACAGGCAAGGAAGGGCACGAAACGCCCCTTGGCACTTTCGAGATCCAGAACCGGGGCACCTGGTTTTTCAACGAGAAATATCAACAGGGGGCTAAGTACTGGGTTTCATTTAGGGACTGGGGGCTTTACTTATTCCATTCGGTAGCCATGGACAAAGACGGGAATGTGATACAGGAAGAAGCGGAGAAACTCGGCCAGCCAGCGTCTCATGGATGCGTGCGTCTTGCCATAGAAGATGCCAAGTGGATATATGACAATATACCTGAAAAAACCAAAGTAGTCATACGTAAATGAGCCCGGCCCTCATCTGTGATTGCCTCATCCGTCCTTCAATTAAGATCCTTTAAGCTCCAGCAACTGATTGGGCAGATTGAGAAATGTGTGTCAGTTGACATTTATCTGTTATTATGTTTATGTAAGGCGTAATTGCTGTCGAAAAACCTGATCCCCTTGTGCAGCAAATCAACGTAGCAAGGAGCGTGGAACTTTGAGCGGTATTGCAGTTGTCACTGACAGCACCAGTGATATCCCTAAAGGCCTGGCTAAGCAGTACGGAATAAGCGTAGTCCCCCTTTCTGTGATCCATGAGGGTGTTGTGTACCGGGATGGAATCGACATTACTCCTGAGCAGTTTTACCCTATGTTAGAGAAGGCGGACAGCTTACCCACCAGTTCCCAGCCTTCGCCCAGCCAGTTCATGGATGTATTTAAGCCGTTAATAGAGTCTGGCAAGCAGGTTTTGTCGTTCCACCTTTCCAGGGCATTGAGCAGTACCGTTGATTCCGCCAGGCTTGCTGCTCAACAGCTGGCGCCAGACCGAATCCACGTTGTAGACACATGCTCCATAAGCTACGGGATAGCTGTACAGGCGATAGAGGCGGCACGTCTCGCCATGGAAGGACGAGCTGTGCCCGCAATCCTCGAACGTATAGATCGTCTTAAGAATCGCTCAGATGTCCTGTTCAGTCTGAACGCCTTGGATTACCTGCACAAGGGCGGCAGGATAGGGAAAGTGTCGTCTCTCGTGGGGAATCTGCTTAACATCAAACCTATAGTCCATGTCCAGGACGGGGTTTATGTACCTATTGGTAAAGTGCGAAGCATGAAGCAAGCGGTTACAGGGATGGTAGACTTCCTGGCTAATAAGTTCGGAGCAGACAAGGTGCGCGTGGGCGTTGGACACGGACAAGCTATCGATTTCGCCAAGATGATTCTTGAGCAGGCAGTGTCACGGTTGAACGTTGTTGAGGAGCCGGTACTGTTTGATGTGGGTCCGGTAATAGGTGTCCATACAGGCCCAGGCACAGTGGGGATCAGCGTACACTCAGTAACCTATTAGGAGTTCCGGGAGGGTAGAGGGAACCAGAACGTACTTAGGGGTGACGGTCCGAATCGTAGAACATTTGAATCATCGGACATTGAATCCCGGAGCGCGGAGCTATTTCCCAAGCTCTTCCCAGTAGACGAATAATTCTGCAAGTTCCCGCAGACACCCAGGCTTATCCATACATTGGGCAGATGCCTTGAGTCTTGCCAGGCTTAGTGTGAACTCCATGATATCACCTTTTTGTACGCCGATTTGGATGCGTGGGATCACCACGGCCCATGCATTTTCCGCATCTTCAATATGGGTCAGCGCTTGTGTCCAGTTTTCGGCGACTACGCTCTCTTGGGCCAGACGGAGATGTAGTTTCACGTCATCATCGCGGCCTTTGGGCTGCTTTCCCGATCTGGGCAGGTTGAGGATAGCCACGAAAGTCACGAGTACTATCACAGGAACGCCATAAAGCAGTAGCCTGCCTACGATAACCTGGATGTTGTCCCAGGTTTGGTTTCCGTGGTGATGTTTAGGATGTTTGGTATCCTTGTGCTGTTTGCGATTCTGCTTGGGATTTACCCTTGCCACCGGTACTTGTCACCTGTCTTTGCTGGTTATCTTTTGCCTGGTCACACTTGTCTACCTTTATTTGGCTGTCTTTGCCCGGTTATCTTACTTGCTCTTGATAGGTTCAGATATGTCACTGGGGTGTGCTATATGGTCATCATACTTGTCTATGTATAAGTTTCCGGAAGTGTCCAACGAGGCAACGAACACTTCTGAAGGGTCCCTTATTCCTTGTGTCCTTAGTTCGTTCAAGAGCCACTTGCGGTCCAGGTGAACCTGTTTTAGGTTGGCATCCAATATGATGCCGTCGTATATGAGCTCTTTTGAGAGGCCTTGGTAGTCTGTGGAAATGTTCATATCCTTTGGAGTAACAGGTTGATGTTGAGTCTTGAGCAGAACTGAGACGCGGCCTCTCGTTTCAAGCACGGCGAATTCAACCTGAGAAAGGTCGAACACGCCCATGAGTCTCAATTCCTCCATTAGGTCTGAAAGTCTGTACCTGGTCTTGCGTAGGGCGTCCTCCATTATCTTGCCGTTCATGATAACTACAGTTGGTTCGCCGTCTATGTATCTGGACGCCCAGCGCCACTTCATTACCACTACTTGAAGCAGAAACGCCAGGGCTACCCATATAGCCATTCCGAAGAACTGAGGCCACGCCCTTATTCCCAGGTCTATGGTCATTGAAGCGGCTATCGAGCCTATTGTGATGCCTACCGCGTACTCAAAGAATGTCATCTGGCTGAGCTGCTGCTTCCCCAGAATCCTGGTGAATATGAGAAGTGAGAAGAAACTTATTATAGCGCGTACCGAGACAACCAGTACTTCGTTCAAACCGCTACCACCCCGGATTAGGTTTTCCAAAGGCGGTGGGATGGATTACTGAAGGAGGGAGGAATCGCCGAAGATATAGAAACTGCTGCAGAGGGATAGGTTGCTGCGAAATGATGATTGTAAAGGAACCGATGGAAAGACCGGACGGGGGATTTGTCGAAAAGTTGGGGGGGCAGCCAAATGAAAAGGGCCTGGATTTTTCCAGGCCCTGTGGGTTTCCGATGACTGTGTTAGCCCAGTAGCTTCAGGATCGACTGAGGCGTAAGATTTGCCTGAGCAAGCATCGCAGTTCCTGCGGCCTGCAAGATCTGGTGCCTTGTAAAGTTGGCCATCTCAAGCGCCATGTCTACGTCCCTAATACGCGAGCCGGCAGCTTCAAGGTTCTCGGCAGCAGTGTTGAGGTTGTTGATTGTGTGCTCGAGCCGGTTCTGGCATGCACCGAGCATAGAACGCTCCGATGAGACTAGCCCGATTGCCGCATCCAGTGCGGTGATCGCCCCGGTAGCATCAGTTGTGACATCTACTCCGTCAATGCTCAAAGCGCCAGCAGTTATTTCTTCGATTGCTATGTCCATGGTTTGGCTGGCGTTGGCGCCAATCTGCAGTGAGGTCGAGAAAGATCCATCTAACAGCGTCGTCTTGTTAAACTCGGTCCTTGCGGAGATATCATCAATCTCCGCAATGAGCTGATTGATTTCGTCCTGAATCATGTTGAGGTCTTCTTCTTCATAAATCCCGTTGCCTGCTTGCACTGCTAGTTCACGCATACGCTGCAAGATAGCATGGACCTCATTGAGTGCGCCTTCCGCAGTCTGGATCAATGAGATGCCGTCCTGAGCGTTCCTGACCGCTTGCCTGAGTCCGCGGGTCTGGGCTTTCATCTTTTCTGAGATGGCCAGGCCTGCGGCATCGTCTGCGGCCCTGTTGATCCTGTAGCCTGAAGACAGTTTTTCCAGCGACTTGGCCATGAGCCCGTCTGTAATCGACAGGTTCTTCCACGCGTTTAGCGCAGAAATGTTGGTGTTGATTCTCACAGTTTCTACCTCCTTGTAGAATTTAGTTCGCATCCTTGCGGAATTTTGCCCGGCGACTTGTGGAAGCGAGCGCACTCCGGGCCTCATGTGCACTCTCAATGCGTTAATCGTAAACGGGTGGCATGAATTGCAGAATTCTAGTAGAAAATGAGTCTTTGGTCCTACAGTCTGGTACCGTCGCTGTTTTGGAGCTTCTTAAGATTGAGCCGTGCCAACCATTTTGGCTCAACAAGCTGTTATGTCAGAACCGGAGATAGAAAGGCTCTCGACCTAAGAACTAGAAGGCTAAGTAGCGTAGCGGCTAGTTGGCTGATGACGAAGGGAAACGGGAAACAAAGGGATCTATACTTACGGTTGCTTTCCAAGATCCCTTTCAGTCTGCCAAGCGTAATACCTCCCGTCCGCGCCAGGGCCCTTAAGTAATCTGAATGCTGCATCCGCGCTTCGACGGACCGGTCTTAGGCAGCGTTATAGTAAGCACTCCATTTTCAAAGGAAGCTTGGGCGTTGTCAGGGTCCACCGGCGCCTCCAGGTTGATAGTGCGCACCATCTTTCCGAAGGACGACTCCTGGACAACCCATGTGCCACCTTTGACTTGCCTCTGCTCGCTTTTTTCAGTGGCAATGCTTATCGAATCTTCCGTACACCGCAAGTCGATTTTGTCTTTCTCAACTCCGGGGAGTTCGGCCCTGACTATGATTTCATCGCCTTGGTCCAGAACGTCAACGGGGAAACTGCCAAACTGAGCTTCGGCCAGGCCCCTTGGGCTGAATCCTCTCCACAGTTCATTGAGAAGCGAATCCATTTTCCTTTCCCGGCGTGACAGTTCATTTAGAGGACGCCAACGTCTAATCATAGCCACACTCCTTTCCAGACATAAACGAATTTGCTTCCGGATGAGATAGTTCCCAATATTGGGTCTGATGATACTGCAGCATAAAGGACAAAGAAAGTCAAAGTCAGAGTTATCTGCTTCCAGGGATGTTGGGGCTGAGTTTTCAAGATTCGACCCCTTTGCTTCTATCGCTTTTTTGGCAGGTAGGGGCATGGCCGAAGTTTGGCAAGCTTGAGGTCAGAACCAGGTGGGGTAGGTGCCCCGGGGCACCCTTTATGCCCCCCTATTGATCGTGATAGTCTTCAGATTTGGGTATGCAGCAACACAAGTCTTCCGGGTCAGCATCTTCGGCAGGTTTGGTTGTTACCTGCGCTGACTTGGTACTCAGTCCCAGGACCAGGACGATCATGAATAATAAAGCCAGGACATCGTTCAAGCAGGTATCCCTCCCCCAGAGTGCGGAATCGGTGGATTAGTAATATGCTATGCGCCCCAAAAGACCAATGTGTCTTCGGCCGGATTCGCGGATCCAGTCCCGATGTATCTTCTTGCAGGACGTATACCTCTGCTCTTGTCTTGATTGCCTTCCGATCAGCCAAGAAGCGCTTTTCTTATTAGTGTTGCGATTCTGATAAGCGTGGCAGGAGAACTGACTGTTGTGGCGAATATTCCGGTAAGCGTGGCAGGAGAATTGACCGTTGTGGCGAATATTCCGGTAACTGGATAAGTACTACCACGCACAGATTCATTGACCGGGCAAGGGGCTGCGATGCTCCGGCACATGACACGAGAACTGAACTCACCAGGTGACGCAGGCGGTTTTTTGGTTTAGACCGTGATTTGTGAGCTTCCACGTGGGAAAGGAAGTCTCACTCCTCTAGTGTCACCAAACAAATAGGTATTCGGGGGGTGATATTGAAAAAAGAACCGTGGATCAGCCAAATATCACGTGAGCTTGCACCACTTATTAGCATACACCGCTACTTGCAGCAATACACAACCGGGCAGGTCAACATTGTAGTTACGCGCCTCATACGACCTAGTTACTTGACCCTCATTGGTGATTCCGCTTTTCTACTTAGATTGTGCACCGTACTCCTTGGAGGTGAACAAACTTGTTTGCAGAAGGAATGATTGTTGATTTCCTGATCGCGATCTCCATGATCCTAGCAGTATTCTACACAGTCAGAAGTAGTACAACGAGAACCTGGAAAATCCGCAAGATACCAGGCCTTGATGCAATTGAAGAAGCTATCGGCCGGGCAACCGAAACAGATCGGATGGTGCTTTACTTGCCAGGATACGGAGACCTTGCTGATCCCCAGACCCTGGCATCCTTGGGCGTGTTGTCGGAAGTTGCCAAGTCTACAGCAAGGTACGACTGCAACTTAACAGTGGCAGTTGAGTACGCCAACTTGGTTCCTGTATTTGAAGAAGTGGTGCGGACCAGCTATTTGGCAGCAGGCATGGCTGATAGTTTCAGACCCCAGCAGATACGCTGGTTCTCAGATCACTACTACGGTTACGCCGTCGCAGTTATAGGTATGATCTACAGGGAACGTCCTGCCTCAATGATCATGATGGGTAACTTCGCTTTCGACTCTCTTATGTACGCTGAATCCGGGTCACAGGTTGGGGCTATCCAAATAGGCGGGACTGCCAACACCGGCCAGATCCCATTCTTTGTCGCGGCTTGCGACTACGCCTTGATAGGTGAGGAGATTTTCGCTGCTGCAGCCTATCTTACTCAAGACCCCAGCAGAATTGCCACGCTTGTTGTTGAAGACTGGGGCAAGTTCGTCGTAACAGGGTTAATTATCCTAGGTGCAGTCTTAGCCACAGCAAACTCTGTTGATTGGCTAAACCAGCTCCTGGGAAGTTAGGGGGAGTGATACACTGTGAAACGTTCATTACCCTATAGCCTCACGGTTGTAGCAGCCGTAGTAATAATGATTTGTGTGTTCTTTGGAGTCGCACCGAATGTGCAACAAGAGCTGGACCAATGGTATGTTGTCAGCAACGCAATGGTGTGCGCTTTTGGCCTTGTTAACTTGACGTCTGTCCACTTTAGGCGCATCCAGCGCAAAGAAGGCGAGTGGGATTTGTCTATTCTGCTCCTGGTCATAACCTATGGGTACCTGATCCTGGGTTTGGCCAAAGGGCCCACAGATCAACTTTACAGCTGGATTTTTAATGCCACCGCTGTTCCATTAGGTGCAACCTTTTATGCACTGCTGGCGTTTTACATTACCTCAGCAGCATACCGTGCCTTCAGGGCAAAAACCCGGGACGCTGCGATTCTCTTAGCAGCCGGCATTATTGTGCTGCTCGGCAAGGCTCCCCTAGGCGAATACTTGCTTCCCGTCATGGGGCAGTGGACAAGTTGGATCATGGACATCCCGGCCGTAGCCGCTATGAGGTCTGTGGTTTTCGGTGCCACCTTGGGCGGCTTGATTTCGGCAATACGGATTTTGCTTGGCTTTGACCGTCCGTATGCCGCAGGTGGGGAGTAGGAGGTGTTACTATGAACATGTGGGAGAAACTGCAGAACATAGACCCAAGATGGTATTACTACCTGTTGGTGTTAGTAGTAGCATTGCCGATTATCAAACCGTGGGGGCTTCCCATCAAAGTGGGCCCTGAGGCGCGGTCATTTTACGAGACAGTGGAAGCACTTCCGCAAGGCAGTACAATCTTTCTTTGTGTTGGATACCGCACCGACTCGGTTGTTGAGATGGATCCCCAGCTGGGCACGTTTTTCAAGCAAGCTCTGGATAAGGGTCTGAAGGTCATAGCCTGGGCAGCCGTAGACGAAGGCGCTATGGTAGCACAAACGGTGCTGGGGACTATAGCAGAAGAGAGAGGTGCAGTTTACGGCAAGGACTGGATCAACTTAGGGTTCAAGCCAATATCAGATGCGCTACTGCAGAAGATGATCGACGACTTTCATCAAGCGATGGCCTATTCCGAGATAGGCGGCGGGAGTCTGGACTCCTTTGAGATCACCAAGAACTTCCACTCAATCAAACAAGCTGAACTAATAGTATGCTTGAGCAACGTAACCCCGAGCCCGGGAGAGCGCATGATCCGTATGATCTCCATTCCTACAGGACTCCCCATTGTAATGGGAACAGGTTCTGTTAGTGTGCCAGGCGAAATGCCGTACTACGCATCAGGCCAGTACAAAGGGCTGTTAGCAGGCCTGCGTGGCGCCGCAGAGTATGAACTGCTTACAGATTATCCGGGTAGCGCCATCTTGGGTATGGATGCCCAATCTGCTGCCCACTTCCTCGTAATTGCGCTCATCGCAATAGGTAACATTGGCTTTTTCCTGACCAGGAAAGGAAGGTGAGCTGTAGATGAGCACTACTTTAAGCAGATGGCTTGAGTTCTTCTTCACTATAAGCATATTTTCATTGGTCCTTTACAAAGACAATAAGCTGTTCCGTATAGCAGAGACTGTTCTCGTGGGAATCACGGCGGCTAACGCGATAGTTTTGACGTTCAATAACTATATTAAGCCGACAGTGGTATCGGACATTGGCCAGGACGGCAAGTTCTGGTACATTATCCCGCTTATCGCCGGGGCTTTGATGTACACGAGGTTTTTCGGTTCCATTGGCTGGCTGTCTCGTATTCCCATGGGTTTCTGGCTGGGTGTCGGCTCGGCATATATTCTTACCAGGCAACCGGGGTTGCTTATGTCCCAAATCCAAGCCACTTTCCTGTCGCTCAATACCATAAACAACATACTGTTTGTGATTGGCGCAGTGACAGTGCTTGTGTACTTTTACTTCACAGTTGAAACCAGCAAGGGCCCCATTAAATCCGTAAGCGAACTTGGGAAGATATTCTTGCTTGTAACCTTTGGCGCAGCCTTTGCCAATACTGTCATGTCAAGGGTGTCGGTCTTGCTTGGAAGGTTGCAGTTTATCATCCAAGATTTCCTAAACCTTGGAGTTTCTTAAGGTTGGCTTTGAGTCAGTGTGCAGCTCCCACCGGTTATGCCCGGTGGGCGCTGCTCTCTTTTTGTGATTGGGAACAGGGATTCATTGCGTCATGTGAATTAAGGGAGCTAGGCACCTATAGCGACGGTCCGAGCTTTAGCATGGAGTACATTAGGGGATGTAAAACCAGGCAATCAGAGAAAAGGGGAGAGAAGATATGGCGGAACACGTCAAAGGCAATACCACAGCTAGCTCTGAAAACAAACTCCAGGCTACATGGGAGGATTATGCCCGCGCGGAAAGGTTCTTGCCTAGAAACATAGACAAGCTGGCTTTCAGGCTCAGCATTACCCCTAACTGGGCAGGCAGGAACGATTGCTTTTGGCACAAGGTACGTACCCGTGAAGGCAAGTGCTTTATGTTCGTAGACCCTGACGCCGGCGTTCTAAGGCAAGCTTTCGACCATGAAAAACTCGCAGCTGAACTGTCCAGGGCTACCGGGCGTGCTTATGTCCATGCGCGGCTTCCTTTTGATGCGTTCAGGTATACCGATTCCAGCCTTTCTGCCATTGTGTTCCAAGCAGAGGGCCGTGTCTGGCAGTTTAACCTTGAGATCGGTGAACTTGCGGTCAAGGATTCTAAGCACCTGGGCAAGCAGTCTGAGCACCAGGATGAGCCACCCTATGAGTATCCGGCCGGATACAGTGAGGTGATCTCGCCTGACGGAGAGCTGGTTGCTTTTGTGAGAGACTTCAACCTCTATGTTAGACGCACGTCAACAGGTGAGGAAACCCAGCTCACTACCGACGGTGAAGAGGGATATCATTATGCAGCACCGTTGACAAGTCCCCTGCTCAGTGCGGGGCTCCTGAAACCGGAGCATGCGCTCTACTGGTTAAGGCCAGCAGTGGTTTGGGCGCCTGATTCCAGCAAGATTCTCACGTACAAGATTGACTACAGGGATGCAGGCGAGTGTTACCTGGTTCAATCGTGCCCCCTTGATGGGAGCAAGCGCCCAAGATTGCACCGCTACGTCTACCCCTTGCCAGGCGATACTAACGTGCCAAAAGCAGAACCTGTGATAATCAATGTAAGGTCAGGCGGGACGATATGTACCCAACCTGAACAGGTCAAGGTCAAGATCGATCCTGTGCAGATGTTGTATTACGGCGGCCCTCATTGCTGGACTCATTGGTCAGCAGGTGAAAACGGGCGGATCTATTTCATGCGGCGTGAGCGGGGATACACCGTGAAAAGGCTGTACGTGATCAATCCGGAAACAGGGGACACCCGGGTACTCATTGAGGAGAAAAGCCCTACAGCAGTTGAACACTTCGCCCCAAGGGCAGTGGATGACGGCAAACTGGTTATCTGGCATTCCGAAGAGGACGGCTGGGCTCATCTCTACCTGTATGACGGGATTACAGGCGAACTCAAGCACCAGATCACATCAGGCCCGTGGGTTGTGCGCGGGATAGAGCATGTAGACGAACTTGAGAGGATCATTTACTTCTCTGCCAGCGGGATGGAGGATGGAAGGGACCCTTACCTCCGCCACCTTTACAGGGTGAATTTCGACGGAAGCGGCTTGAAGCTTCTCACCCCGGAAGACGCTGAGCACGAGATCACTTTTACGCCCAGCGGCAAGTATTTCATCGACAGGTATTCCAGGATTGACCTGGCGCCTGTGACAGTGTTGCGCGCAAACGACGGTACACTTGTCATGGAACTCGAGCGAGCTGACATAGAACTCTTGCTTCAAACAGGGTGGCGTTTCCCGGAGAGGTTCACTGTAAAGGCCAGGGACGGGCAGACTGACATTTACGGCATGATCATAAGGCCGTCCAATTTTGACCCGGAGAAGAAATACCCGGTTATTGAAGCTAACTACTCAGGGCCCCAGACTATCAGGACCCCCAAATCGTTTGGGGCAAGTGACGGAAGCCGCCAGTTCTGGCACGACCAGGCCATAGCTGAACTTGGGTTTATCGTTGTCACTGTGGACGGGCTAGGTATGGCTTTCAGGTCCAAGGCATTCCAGGACTATTCGTACAAAAACTTGGGCGATGCCGGCATGCCTGATCATATTGCCGCCTTCCGGCAGCTTGCTGATAAGAATAAGTATATGGATTTGAGCAAGGTGGGCATTTACGGCGGCTCAGCCGGAGGGTACGCTTCATGCCGGGCTATACTGGAACACCCTGACTTTTTCAAAGTTGCAGTTGTCTGGGCCGGAAACCACGACCACAGGACTGACAAGGCCAGCTGGATCGAACGCTACATGGGGTTGCCTGTAGGCCCCCATTATGAAGAGCAGGCCAATCCCACCCTTGCTGGGAACCTCAAAGGCAAACTGCTTATCATCCACGGGGACATGGATGAGAACGTGCCTCCTGCCGCATCTTTGCAGCTGGTTGATGCGCTTATAAAGGCGAACAAGGATTTTGATTTCCTGATCCTGCCCAACGGTATCCACGCTGACGGGTTCCATCCATATATTACCCGCAAGCGGTGGGACTATTTTGTGAAGCACTTGTTGGGAGCAACTCCTCCAGCAGGGTATGAGATTAAAGAGTAGAGTTGGCGGGAACTGGATGCACCCGTCTTGAATCTAGACGCAGTGACCGGTACCTAGACCTCATGGGATAGGCACACATGGGATGTAGATGAGTAAAAACTGAGTTGGAAGGGGCACAAATGGGGTAGGAATGGGCACAGATGGCACAGGAATGGTTCGTCAACGTGACGGTATTGCTGATAGGGCTCGTAATAGGTAGTTTCGGGGGCGTTGCAGCTACAAAGCTCGCTGCAGGGGCGCCGTCCGGTGACGAAACGCACTGTTCCTTATCGGAGCAATTGCCCGGCACTTGGGAATTCCTGCCCCTCACTGGTCTTGCTATCAGTCTAATTGTGGGTAAGCACAGGCGTAAGCTTCACTGCGGCAAGTTTCTGTTTGGGCGCCTGGCCGCGGAACTTGGAACAGCCATTGCTTTCCTGATTCTCTATAGACGTTTCGGCTTAAGCCTACCGGGCGTCGTGCATATGATCATAGCTGTGCACCTGTGCATTCTTGCAGCAACTGACATTATGTACAGGCTGCTTCCAAACAGGATCTTGCTGTCTGCGTCAGTTTTCGCAGTTTTTCTGCGGTTGTGCTGTGTTGGGCAAACTCCCGTGTGGCAGTTCCAAACGTGGCAAAGCCAGATTCGGAGTAGCTTGATTGACGGTTCTTGGGGCGCTTGTCTTGGTTTTGGGTTCCTATTCGCGGCATCCGTCATTAGACCGGGCGCTATTGGCGCCGGGGACGTGAAAATGGCAGGGGTGATCGGGTTCTATCTTGGATTTCCCTCCATTGTGTCGGGGCTTGCAGTCGGTTTTACACTGTCGGCGCTTTGCATTATTCCCATGCTTTTCGTTGGGCGCCTCAAGACCACAGACAGCATCCCCCTGGGCGTGTTTCTCGCGCTCGGCACTATGTGGACGGTTGCCGCCAGTTGGGTATGAGGTGTCAGTCCGCTTGGAAGCATGACAGACAAGAGAAGCATATGGCAAGTATAAGAATCCGGCAGACCCAGAGCAGCGGCTTCACCAAGAGCGGTCCGTGAAAAGCGGGGAAAAATACAGGGGGCTAGGATGTGACGTACTGCTTACACATCCTAGCCTCTATTAGGTTGTGATTTCTGCTGGATATCATACATCCAATTACTGCAAGGATATCCATTCAATGAGCAAGAATAGATGGAAGCAGTCACGTTTTCCCGGGTGGGATTACTTTGCCAGCTGCCTTCAGAAGGAACTGTGTCACCGGTGCAGAAGTTAGTAGCTTTAGGAAGTGATATGATCTCACTTGCGGACTTGCGTAAACAGCGCTAGTGCGCTGCAAATGCAACTCAGGGATCTTGGCCGGAACACAGGACAGTGGAACTCACTAAGAAAGGAGAATGAATAGTGGATCTTACCAGGTTTAAGAGGTTGAACTTGTTTCCGCGGCCTACGCCTCTGGAGGAGTTGCCCAGGTTACAGAAAGCTCTTGGATGTAAACCCCGGATTTTCATAAAGCGCGACGACCTAACCCAATCAGGGCTCGGCGGCAACAAGAACCGGAAACTGGATTTCATAATGGCAGATGCGGTTGCCCAGGGTTCAGATGTAATAATAACTTTGGGCGGGGTACAATCAAACCATTGCCGTCAAACCCTTGCGGTAGCTACCAAATTAGGGCTCGAGTGTCACCTTATTTTTGGGGGCGAAGAACCTGCCGTGAAGCAAGGCAATCAGCTGTACAACACCCTCCTCAAGGCGAATATGCACTTTGTGCCTGAAGAAGGCGATTTGTACGCAGCAGCCGACGATCTTGTTGCAGAGTTGGAGAAAAAGGGCCGCAAACCATACCTGATTCCTGTTGGAGGTTCGACGCCTCTAGGCGCTCTGGGCTATGTGGAGAGCACCAAAGAGGTAATAGAGCAAGGGAAGCAGATGGGTGTAACTTTCGGCCATGCCTTTATCGCCTTAGGTTCTGCAGGTACCCAGGCCGGTGCGGAAGTAGAGTCCCGGGAAAAGTGCCCGTCAATGAGAATCCACGGAGTGTCTGTAAGCCGTGGCGCAGAGTCTCAGAAAAAATTAGTAGCTGAGATGACTAACAAGGTTTACGCCCTGCTTGACATTGACAAGACCGTGGGCCCTGAAGATGTGATTGTACATGATGAGTATTACGGTGAGAAATATGCGGTCCCGACCGAGGCCGGAAACGAAGCTATACGGTTGGTAGCTCAAACTGAAGCTATCCTCTTGGATCCTGTTTACACCGGCAAAGCCATGTCGGGCATGATAGACATGCTCCGGAAAGGGCTCCTTGATGATGCAGAGGCAGTATTGTTTTTCCACACAGGCGGATATCCTTCTCTCTTCGCGTATGCTGAATACTTCCAGGACTAACGGAGGTTTTGTGAGAGGAACTTCGCTTGGGTAGAGGTTTTTTAGCTCGTCAAGAGCGGGCTTGTCTATTAGAATACTGTCGTTAGCTACAGTTGGGATAGGGGGGTTCATTCATGGATGAACGAATCAAACTTCTCAAAGAAATAACCGAGCTCCCAGGAGTCTCAGGCTACGAAGACGAGGTCAGGGGATATATCAGGGACCATATGACCGGGTTTGCTGAGATCAGCAGAGACAATCTTGGCAGCGCGATTTGCAAGAAGACTGGGTCCTCAGACACACCAAGGATCATGATGGCGGGACACATGGATGAAGTCGGCATGATGGTCACATACATCACCAAGGAAGGGTTCTTGAAGTTTCAAACCTTGGGTGGCTGGTGGGAACAGGTCATGCTGGCCCAACGCGTAGTGATTAAGACCTCTTCAGGCGATGTTCCGGGGATTATCGGGTCTAAACCTCCGCACATACTTGGAGACGAAGAACGTAAGAAAGTGGTTGAGAAAGACGAGATGTTTATCGACATCGGCGCGAGCAGCAGGGAAGATGCTGAGAATATGGGCGTACTGCCGGGCGATCCTATAATTCCTGTATCGCCGTTTCAGCAGATGAAGAACCCTAAGTATTTGATGGCCAAAGCGTGGGACAACCGTATTGGATGTGCCATCTTTATGGAGGCAATAAAGCAGCTGGCCGGTGTTGATCATCCAAACACTGTTTACGGTGTGGGGACAGTCCAGGAAGAAGTGGGGCTCAGGGGCGCAATGACAAGCGTTTCTGTTGTAGAGCCTGACATCGGACTTGCATTGGAAGTTGATATTGCAGGGGACATGCCTGGCGTAAAGGAGTTTGAGGCCATAGCCAAGTTGGGCCAAGGGCCCAGCATCCTCCTGTATGACAGTTCCATGATACCTCACAGGAAGCTCAGGGATTTTGTGGTGCAGACGGCCAAGGAGGCTAACATCCCGCTTCAGTTTGCCTCCATGCCGGGAGGAGGCACCGATGCCGGACGTATGCACCTGTATAAGTCAGGCGTGCCGAGTATCGTTGTGGGTGTCCCGACACGGTATATCCACAGTCATGCAGGGATCATCCACCAGGATGACTTCGACAACGCAGTTGCCCTCATGGTTGAGCTCATCAAGAGGCTCGATGCAGACACAGTCGCAGATATTAAGGGTGACTGAACGTACCGAGTGTTGGTGACCGGTCTGGCCGGGTTTGCCCGGAAGGAGTTGGTAGGGCATGCCCGGCCTGTTCATACTAAGCGGGGCATATAGAGCCGGTGAGAGCCATTGGGAATTGTGCCGTACCACACGAAAACCGGAAGGGAGAGTCCGTACGCCATGCAGTTGGAAGCAGTCGAGACTATCCTCAAAGCGGTCAAGGAGTGCCCCGAAGTCAAGGCTGCCTTTCTAAAGGGGTCTCTGGCAAAGGGTACGGATGATGAGTACTCAGATGTAGATTTGTATTGTCTCGTGGACAGCGCCTACCTTGGGCAGTTCTTAGAGAAAAGGTTGGAAATCCTGGAGACATACCGCCCGGTTATCTACCACAGTGAATCCAATTTCGTAGGCCCTCAGCTTGTAGCTGTTTTCGACAATGGACTGCACATTGACCTTTACACCGTTACCCTTGATTCATTCCCGCCGGCAGGACAGTTCCGCGTGCTCTACGATCCTGACTGCCTCCTTGACCGGTTCAGGGCGGGGATCACCGACCACAGTATGCCCTGGGAACAAGTTGTCAGGTGCTTTCACAGTTTCAGTTTCAGCATGTTGGAGTTTTACGTAGCGTGGGGACGGGGGGATCAAGTCTGGTCTGCCAGGCTGGCAAGTCACTTGGCTGGAGACTTGGGCATAGTCTTGCGCTGTCTTTATGATCCTGCAAACGGACAGCTGGGCACCAAGCGGCTGGAGACTGTGTTGCCTGCTGATATCCGTGACAAGCTAAGGGCTGCAGTGAGGTCATCTTGCGGCGACGCGATTCCCCATGGAGTGCTTCAGCTTGCAGCTCTAATGCGCGAAGCCATGGAAAGGCTGGAAGCTGAGAACGGGCAGACAGCTAACTGGAAGTTATTCGAGTTTATGGTGGAGCAGATAAAAAGTTTGGTCAAACCGGATGGGTGTCCCGGTGTTAGGCTTGATGGACGCAACGAGAGATGAGTGATATGAAAGCATCTGAAGTGACCGGAAGCAGGGGACTCAGCGGAAGCACGCTGAAAATCATGGCTGCCATATCAATGCTGGTAGACCATACATTTGTTGCAGTCTTCGAACAGGGATATATAAGCGGGAAACTTTACATGCCGGGGCTTTTCACCCCCGACGGTATGCTCAATTACAATCACTGGATCTGCGGCCTTGGAACGTTTATGCGGGGCGTCATAGGCAGAATGGCATTTCCGATCTTTTGCTTCTTGCTCGTGCAGGGTTTCACTCATACATCTGACAAGCGCAAGTACAAGTGGAGGCTGTTTGTTTTCGCTCTCTTATCCGAGATACCTTTCAACCTCGCACTCATGGATACATACCGTTTTGGTACCTCCAATGTGATTTTCACATTGCTCCTGGGTTTTGTCGCCCTTGAAGCAATCGAGGCGGACTGGAACTTGGTTGTGCGGGGGCTGGCTGTGGCGGGCTTTGCCGCGTTGGCTGAAGTTCTCGGAACTGACTACGGCGCGTCAGGGGTGCTGCTGATAACGGTGCTTTACCTGACGAGGGGTAGTATGGCAATGACGGCGCTTGCCGGGATGCTGTCTGTACTCGTGTTGCCGTCATTCGGCCAGCTTACGGCCACTCTTGCCTTCATTCCAATATTGTTCTACAACGGAAAACGGGGTCTCAACCTAAAATATATTTTCTACGTATTTTATCCCGCACATTTGTTGGCACTGTACTTGGCCCGGTACGTAATGGTGAAGGGTTGAAGGAACCCCGTGAAATCAGATAGAGTCCGAGGGTTAGAAAGAACTAAAGGAAATTGGGGAGAGCTATGGTCGGACATTCAAAGGAATTTGTGAAAGCATTGGCGGACCATGACCTGACTGCAGTCCGCCGGGTTCCCAAGTCTGACCTGCATAATCACTTCGTGCTTGGCGGAAGTAGGGACTACATCTTCCAGCAGACGGGCATCAAGATGCCGCTTCTGGACAAGACCTTGCATTCTATCCACGACATGCACAAATGGCGCGAAGAGCATATTGCCCTGGGACGCTTTGACAGCATCGAGTTGCGCAAGGTACTGATTGAAGCGGCGTTTTATCAAGCCAAACAAGACGGTGTTACCCTGCTTGAAATCGGGGAAGATGTATGGGCTAACGGCAAGTTCTATGGCGGCGATGTATCGCTCTTGGTGGAGACCTTCTACGAAGCACGGGACAAGATCGCTCCTAGCATTGAACTCAGGCTTCAGATCGGTCTTTCACGCCACTGCCCGGTTGGCGCTCTTGAAGGGTGGCTGGAGCCCTTTTGGGGGAGGCAAGAGTTCTATTCGATAGATTTGTCTGGTGATGAACTGGCACAGCCTATCGAAAACTTCGTGTCCATTTACCGTAAAGCCAAGAGCTACGGGCTCAAGCTAAAAGCCCACATAGGCGAATGGGGTACGGCTGACGATGTTGTGCGGGCAGTGGAGCTGCTTGAATTGGACGAGGTCCAGCATGGAATAGCTGCTGCAGGTTCCCGGGCAGCAATGGATTTCCTTGTAGAAAACAGGCTCCGCCTCAATATCTGTCCCACCAGTAATGTGAAGGTGGGCAGAGTACACTCCCTGGAGAATCACCCGGTTAAAGTGCTTTTCCGGCATGGCGTAGATGTAACCATAAATTCTGACGATGTGCTGGTATTTGACAGTGATGTGTCAAAGGAGTATTTGAGGCTCTACAGGCATGGAGTGCTAACCGCCGAAGAATTGGATGCTATTAGGCTGAATGGGCTGGGCTTAGCATAAGCTGTTTCTTAACCCTCTCTCAACTTCGTCGCTTTCAGGCAAGATGTGCCTTAAGCATCTGCCCGTTTCGGATTATGGGAACAATTGTCTATCCATGAGATTATTATGAATGGACATTATACTTGCGGGCAAATAATACGATAGATGGTAATCAAGGAAAAATAAGGGGTTTGAAAGGATTTGCGCCCTGTGGGGGCGAATACTAACGGTGAATATTTACAAGTATTGCCTGGGATGACTATCTATGCCATTATCAGTTGTGGTCAGTTGGTTAAGGGGTTAGCGATAACATCGTAGATGACGCTTTCTAGGGTATCAATGTGCTTGTGTGTCCTGGGTCCATAAGGATTGAGAAGTGATGGAGGAACGTACCCAACCTGGTGATGCTATCTGCGAAACAGATACCTCGTTACATAACGCTTGTGTTGTAGAGATCATCACCTTAGGCGGACTGGATATCAGGTTTCGCGGAAAATCCCTGATCGAGTCACGCAGTGGATTGCGGAGGGTATTGGAACTTCTTAAGTACCTGATAGCCTTCCGCAATAGGCGCTTATTACCTGAGGTCATTATTGATGAGATGTGGCCTAGCTGCGATTTTGTGGATCCCAAGAGCGTTCTCAGGACACAAGTGTTCAGACTGCGCTGCTTGATTAAAGACATTGTTGCCGAAACTGGCTGTCAGGATACCCCTTGGATGGAACTGAACTCCACAAATGGCTTCTACATACTGGAGGTCGGCAGCAGGTGCCGCGTGGACGCCGACATCTTTGAGGAAACTATAGCGTATGCCGAGGCAACCGAGCAAGAGGATGTTTCAGCGGCAATCAGTTTGTACAAAAAAGCGCTAGCTCTTTACCAAGGGGCGTATATGGCCGGCCATGTCCGGGGTGACTGGTTGACTCCTATTCAGAACCATTACCACCGCGTTTACATGCGCGCCTTGTTTAGGCTGCTAGAACTCCTCCGCAATGCAAACGCCTATCATGAGATTATCGAGACCTGCGGAAAAGCTTTCTGGATCGAGCCGCACGACGAAGCACTCCACCTGTGCTTTCTCCAAGCACTAACTGATATGGGAGACACGAAAAGCGCACTCAGCCACTATTCTTATCTCACTTCCTTCTTGGAGAGGGAGCTTGGAGTAAAGCCATCGGCTGCCCTCAGAGCGTTCTACCGCAAGTTGCAGCAAAGGATTGACGAGAGCCACGAAACAGACCTCGTGCTCATTAAGAAGAGCTTGATTGATGATGAGAGGGCAGGGGCTTATCGCTGTGATGTAGACCATTTCCGATCCTTGTGCCAGGTGGAAATCAGGAGAAGTCTGCGCACAGGAAAACCGGTTTTTCTGGGCATGATCACTGTCTCTGGGTTAGATGGGTCCCGTAACGGCAAACAGGCTCAAACTGTTGCAGACCGGATTACCCATATGCTGAGTTCCTCTTTGCGCAAAGGAGATGTGTTTGCCTGGTGGAATCAGAACCAGGTGCTGCTCTTAATTACCTTGCAGGATCGGAAAAATGTCAACAAGGTAGGCCAGAGGCTCCATGCCAGGTTGCAGGAGATTGCAGACAAAGAGAACGTGCGTGCGAGATTAGAATTCCAACCTCTGACTCCGGAAATCTCGTTGCTAGTCTACTAGCAGGCCTATCTACTGCCAGCCACTGGTTTGCCATCGGTATCGTTCATTAGCAGGCACCGGGTGATTAGGTCCCCCTTACATTCCCCTCTACTCATGTAATCGATATGTAACTGAAACGTTCACAAATTTCACGCTTATGTGCTTTCCAAGAAACCCATCTGTCCACGCAATGCAACTGCCCTTTGTTTTACTTGGTTTGGTCGATGATGCGGATTTGTCTAGCGAAGAGGCGGCATCTGGCTAGAGCAAACAACAGGGGAGGAAGCGTTTATGGAAAACGCCGGGGTGTCCCGCGCAAGCCCTGCAGTACCAACGGTGAAGTTGGCGCGAAGCCGCAGACTACAGAGCACATGGAGATGAAAAGCATGAAGAATGGAATGCGCATCTTGCTTGCTGCCAGTTTGGCTATGGTGTTGCTCGTCAGCAGCGGAATCCAGGGTATTGCGTCGATTGTGGCAAAGGGTCATCCAGGCCAAGTGTGGGCATCGGGTCTTTTAGATGAGTTAGATGAGGCGGATGATGCACAGCCTGACAGAATGTTGGATACTGGCAGTCCCAAGACTCCATCCGAGGATGAAGGATTGCCAGATGATGGAAACGGAGGGCTTGTTGAGTCTGGAGATCCTGTCATTCCAGGGGGTTCTGAAGCACCGCAGCAAGGGGAAGACCCAGTGAACGAACAAGATGCAGACCCAGGCGAAGCAGCACGGCCGGATGTACCTGCAGGCCTGGAGGATCGGGGTGGAGATCAGGTAGAGCCGGAACAGCCAGTTGACCAAGGGAATGCCCGTGAAGAACAGGTAGACGCTGGGGAACCGGAAGAGCCCGTAGAGCCGGAGCAGCCGGAGGAACCCACTGAAACGGAGGAGCCTGTGGAACCGGAGGAATCAGAAGGATCGAAGGAGGCTGAGGAACCGGAAGACCCGGGTGAGGGCGAACCAGAGGAAACTGAAGAGCCCGAACAGCAGGAACAGCCGGAAGAACTTGAGGAGCCTGAGCCTGAACAGCCGGAAGAGCCGGGAGAGGGCGAGCCGGATGAAACTGGAGAAGGTGAATTAGACGACCAAGAGGAGACAGAGGACGGAGAAGGCCCGGAAAATCCAGGTGGGGACACAGAGGAAGCACAGACGTCAGAACCGGCTTTGGACGTAACTATCATTACAGACAGGTTCGAGTATGAAGCCGGAGATGTGGTTCGCCTGACCGTGTTCGTGAGAAACACAGGTACAGCCCACTTGTCTGATGTCACGCTCAGGGTGCCTTTGGCAGGTTTGAAGTTTCCAATTCCGTCAATTGCCCCAGAAGAGGAAGCTGTAATCCCGGCAGATCTTAGCATCCCATCTGACTTCTATATAGGTTATATCGGCGTGGGCGCTTACGCTGAATGCCAGTACGAGGATGTTTCTGTGACGAGTCAGGATGCAGTCCTGCTTGTGGTAGATGAGCCCGTTGATTCTGACTTCAAAGAGTACAGATTGCAGCATTGGTTCGCGGATTGGCAGTCAGTAATACCTCTGGATGTAATCCCGGCTCTGGATGAAGAGACCTTGGCGAAGCTGCAGGATGAACAGCTCGGGGAGTTTGACCAATACGTCGCCGGTGTGGATCTATCCGGCCCAAAGGGAATGCCAGATCGCACTGACACTGTGGAGACTGCGGGCTACGTAACAAGGCTTAAGGATTGGGGATGCAGATATTGGGAGGTTACTCTTGAGGCACACGGTAAAGGTCCCCCGCTGCCGTTTGATGCAGTCCTAGTCGTCGATCGGTCAGGTAGCATGGGGTCTGGCCCGGGTTCTCCTATGGAATATGCCAAAGAAGCTGCAAGCTGGTTTGCCGGAGAAGTGCTAAGAGCGAATCCAGAGAACCAAGTGGCCGTGGTGAGTTTTGGACTTGAAGGTGCCAAGCATCCTTTATTCCCGCTACGGGTAGGCGACCTCAATGCTGACACAAACGTTGATATTGGGTTTTCCAGCGATCTGGAGAAGGTGCAATCAGCAATCGAGAGCCTATATACACACGGTGGCACCAACACGCAAGCGGGCTTCCTTAAGGCCCTGCAACTTATGACAACCGCGCGCAGGAACTCTAAGAGAGTCATAGTTCTTCTGACTGACGGTGTCCCAACAGTCAGCATAGGTTTTCCTTACGGTCCAAGCTACCCCGCTTTCCACAACGTCCATACTCTTGCAGCTATCTCTGCGGCCCAGTTTTGCCATCTCTTGGGTTACGAGGTGTTCACAGTCGCCCTTCTAGGTGATGTTCCTGCACCTTGCCTAAGAGTAGCCCGGGATACGATGCAGGCTGCCGGGAACGGGGGATACTACGAGCTTTCTTCGGCTGAAGACCTGATTGGGATATATGAGGAGATCTTCTATGAACTCATGTATTCGGCAAGAGATGTTGTGGTTACCGCCAAGATCCCTCCTAACTTCGAGTTTGCCGGATTTGTCGAGCCAGATGAGGGTTTTCTCCCAGCCTCGGCGGAAGTGGAAGGCGAAGGAACTATCATATGGAAACTAGGAGACATCGCTAACGGATCTACGGTTGCCTTAAGCTACGTGATCAAGGCCCAAGATGATTATCCAGGCGGTGAAGTCTATACCGATGGTTGGGCGCAGATTGAATACTATCCGGACGCGGAAAATGATAAGAAAGTCACCGGTGAGTTTGGTTTCGACCCTCCTTGCTTTGAAGTGCCGCCACCGCTAACGGTGACCGCAACAGCCAGTCAGAACAGCATTCCTTTTGGCGTTGAGATACAGCTTGAGGCAGCTGCAAGTGGGGGTGTTCCAGCCTACTATTACCTGTGGCAATGCGACACAAGCCCAAAGTGGTCACAAGATACTGCCGAGGTAACGGTATGTCCTGACAGGGATACAACATATACGGTGACGGCCAAGGATGAGTGGGGATGTATCGCCAGTACCAGTGTAAAGGTTAATGTCAAGACGGGCTCTATTACCATAAAGAAGATTGTAGAAAACCTATCAGAAGAAGAACAATCGAAAAAGTTCACCATCTATGTGGAAGACCCCAAAGATGGCAAACTCTGGTGCAAGACGTTAGCAGCCGGAGAGTCTGCGACCATTTCCGGGCTGAGGGCCGATAACCGCACATATACCATCTGCGAAGTAGCGCCTATGGATTATAGGGTAGTGGGTATCCGTACGTCTCACGGGACCACTTCGGATGGTACCTGTGTGACAGTGACCATTTCCGATAGCTACCTTGAACACGAAGTTACCATTACCAATCGCAAAGTCAACAATTCTTGGTTCCGGTATTCGGCGGAAGCAGTCAATACCTTTGTTGTTAGATTCCCCGAAGACACCTTCACTCATGACACGAAAGGCCACCCCAATTTAATGCCGGAAGCTGTACTGCCGGAAGTGCCTGGGTTGGTACTTGAACCCGAACCTGGCGATGAGGCCCGGAACGAGAGTGAAACTCATGACGAGTGAGATGCGCAGTTACAGTTACATGTTTAGTCACCACTACATCGAGAGGAAGGCGAGAACAAGATGAACGTAGCCCGGGTAAGACAAGTGGGGGCGTACATAGCCAAGTCAGTCACTATAACACTAACCGTCGTCGCCCTGCTCCTTATGTTCTCCTTGGTGCAAAGCAAGCTTGCCGGTAGAGAACCTGCAATAGCCGGCTGCAAGATTTACATTGTCATGAGCGGTAGTATGGAGCCTGCTATAAAGGTAGGCAGCATGGTGGCGGTAAGACCGCTTGAGCCTGAGGAAGTCCAGCCGGGCGACATTATCACCTTCCGGAGCGAACGCGGTTCAACCGTAGCCACCCACCGGGTGAGTCGTGTCGACACTGAAAACGGCCTTCTTTTCTACACCAAGGGTGATGCAAATGACATTGAAGACCCGAGTCCAGTAGACCCGCGTAATCTCGTGGGCAAAGTGGTTCTGACTGTACCTCATCTAGGCTATATGTTTGCTTACGCCCGCACCCCGCAAGGTGCAGGAGTTTTGTTTGGCCTTGCGGCGTTGGTTGTTGGCGGGGAGCTCCTATACAACTACATGGCTGGCAAGAAACACCGTGACCAAGCGGCAGAGGAGACGAATGTCATTTCGCCTCCTGAGAGCCAGTCGTAATGGGGGGATTGAGGCAACGTAGTGGATTGTCGGTATCAATCAGACGGATTAGTTTGGTGATTTAGTCTGAACACTAACAAGAGGAGGAAAAAGGAAAGTGAAGAGAAGCATTCCGATTGGTGTGTTGGTAGTTGCGCTGGTGGCCCTGTTTGTGGTCGGTGGCACCATGGCGTGGTTTACCGCACAGGCAAGCGAAACCAATGAGTTCAAGACGGGTACGGTGAAGATTCAGGTAATGGAAGAAGTTGACGAAGAACTCGACAACTGGGCCCCTGGTGAGTGGAGGGATAAGGAAATTCGGGTGAAGAATACCGGAAGCCTGCCCGCAGTCATTAAGGCGGAGTTGGTCCTGACGTGGTTGGAATGGGATGATGTAAATCAGCGATGGGCGGAAACCGATTTGCCCGTTGATAACGTTATCCTACGAATCAATGAGAGAGACTGGAGAAAAGACCGGTCTGTCCCCGGCCACGTCTATTTCTACAAGCTTCGTTTTGGTGGTTGGGACGCACTGCAACCCGGTGACGTAACTGAGCCCTTGATCAAAGCTGTAGGGCTGGACGCGTTTAAGACAGACAATCAATATCAAGGCAAGAAGCTAAGAATTGAAGTCAAAGCTGATGCACTACAGGCTGGAGATATATCCGCGGCGATTGACGCCTGGAACATAGATGTGGATTTCTTGTCGGAAGAGTTGAAAATGGACTTGTCGGAGTTGATGAACCACTAATGCCCGGCTCTAGTCATGAGTCAGTAGAGGTTAGACAACAGTCATCGCCGTTGGTGCTGGTAAGCGAGGGTTAAGGCACACATGCCGGGCCGGGTTCAATGGTTGCCCGGCCCGGCATGTGTCGAGAGGCACTCTTCTACCCGGTAGAATGGAGGGGGCCGGATGAAAAACACGATCACTATACTAGCGTACGTCTTGATACTGGTGGCGTTGGTTGCTATGCCAGCTTGGGCTGGATCGACATGTCTGGAGCTAATCGGCGACGTAGACGGTTTATCTCTTGTGCCTCCGGGCAAGAAACTGTTCGACCTGGACAATATGGCTCCGGGTGATAGGGTGACAGCAACCATTATGATCCACAACCATTACTCCAGGTCGTATCACCTTTGGCTTAAAGCCACTGACCACACAGCTGGTAAACCTGATTTGCTCAAGCAGTTGCAACTTACAGTCACCTACAAAGGTAAAGAGATATATGACGGGCCTGCAGCCGGCTTCGCCAAAAAGAGTGTATACCTAGGACGAGTGTGGCCAGGTGAGGACGGTGAGCTTATAGCTACAGTAGAGCTTCCCGGATCCAAGACAGGTAACGACTTTCAGGGTGTGAACGCAAGTGTAAAGTGGGTATTTACAGCCCAGACGGCCAGTGGTTCGCCCTGGGAACCACCTGAAGAACCGCCGGAGGAGCCGCCGGCAGAAGAGCATCCTGTGGAGGAGCCACCGGTTGAACCTCCTGAAGAAGAGCCCCCTGTCGGGGAGACTCCTGAGGAGATAGAACCGCCTCCCGTAGAAGAGGTGCCTTTATCGCCTCTCGATGAGCTGGAAATGCCTAAGACAGGTGAAGAAGCGCCGTATCCGTACTACTTGTTAGGAGGATTAGCAATCCTGGCGGGAGTAAGTCTTGCCGGCCCTCGCAAACGCAGGTAACCTCAAAAGCAGCAGTGTCTGACTACAGGCTGCCATGGATCATCCCGGGCGGCTTGTAGTCATTGAAGAAGGGCTAGGAATGCTGTGCGTTTGCCAAGCCAGTGCTTGGGGATGCATCCTCTGGACACGGAAGCGAGACAGGGAGGTCGTTGGCGAACTCTCTTATGGATAGTCACATAAAGGAATGCGCGTTTGTGAGACGGATTACTGCTTTCTCCCTTATAATGCTAGGCCTTTGTTTGCTGGCTTATCCTACAGCACGTCGTATGTATTTTGACTACCGCCAGCGACAACTCCTGGCGTTGTGGGACGAATTCCAAGCAACCCAACCACAGGTACCCACAGCTTCTCAGGGGGGCATTTCCGGGAAAAACGACGGAACCCGTACTCTTTCGCGTTCTCTAGATATGGAGACTGGGAAAGTCGTGTCTTCTGACAGCCCCGACCCTGAGTTGTCAAAACACATTCTTGAAAACATACAAGGTGTCCTTACCATCGAGAAGATCAATCTCAAAATACCCGTGCTTAAAGAAGACTCTGAGGAAAACCTGAACATATCGGTAGCTCATATTGAAGGTACTTCAGGCCCAGGCGAAGTGGGGAACTACGTAATTGCCGGCCACCGTATGCGTGCTTATGGCAGGCACTTCAACCGCTTGCATGAGCTTGCAGAAGGGGATGAGATTGAGTTCACTGACCCGGAAGGCGTGATTTACGTGTATAGAGTGTTCGAGGTCTTGATAGTCAAGCCGGGAGACACGTGGGTTTTACAGCCATCAGGCGAAGATAAACTGATCACTTTGGTTACATGCGACTACAGCCAGGAACCGTCTGTGCGGCTGATAGTAAGAGGTAAACTGGTAGAGGACGATTCCCACGGCCTCCAGTAGCTTCCGCTTTTTTCAAAAACACCGGGATTTATACACTAAATCTTATTCCACCCATTGCATACCTCAGGTTCATTTGGTAAAATTCCTTTCAATATCCATAATCGGATATATTGTATAAGGAAGGGTACCTTAGGGTTCCGTTTCGGGGTTTCGCTCTGAAAGTCTGGACCGAGCGGTACCAGCTTTGCAAAGGCAAAGCACACCGTGGGTGGAAAATACCCGAGCGGCAAGTTCCTTGCAGTAATTCTGCTTGTCGCCCGGGTTTTTGTTTTTCCGGGCGCGTGAAACGGGGGTGATAACAGTGGGGATTACCAGGACGTCAGTACGCGTACGCCCTGTGGTTCTTGCGGGCGTCGGACTCATGGCGAAAGAGGGAAGAAGCAGGGAAACCTGGTCTGCTCATTTCGGGTACTCCGTGTATTCCAGGTGATAGGTTCGATGTTTGATACCTCCCTTCTCAAGCCTTGGCAGATTACGTCCAGGGTTCCTTCTTCCATCTTCGTCTTGTAACTCACTTTATCAGGGCTTTTTGAATGACACCTGTGTAAGTGTGATTCGGTCCGGCCGAAAGCGGCAAACGCCCAAACTGAGATGAAGATTACCGGGTTCCAGATGACACTGTGTTCACATGTTACTTGGCAGCATCAGGTAGCCTTGTGTGGAAACCCTCAAGGGTACCGCACTGTAATAGTGATATCCGGCGCCCGCCGGGGCATGTGTACCACATGTGTGACTGGTCCAGCCGCTTTCATCCTAGACGCATTGTATACGTGCAAGACAAACAGGGAGGGAGCATCATAAATGAAATCCATGAATCATGTGTTCAAAGGCAAGAAGAACTACGCTAGGGCTAAGTTTGACGGTTGTTCCGAGGGTAAGGATCACATCCACAACAGAGGAAAGAGGTTCATCATTAGCAGTTTCCGCACAGTTAGCATTGCAGCATTTCTGGCTGCTGTCATATTTCTAGCCGGTTGCACCGGTTCAGGGGCAGACAGCCCTCCTGCCTCAGGCGGGTCTGATGGCGACAAGATAATCAAGATCGGCATGGTCGGGCCTCTCACCGGTGACTATGCCACTTACGGGCAGAGCGTGAGAAATGGTGTCCAGACAGCCATCGACGAGATTAACGCAGAGGGCGGCGTTAACGGGTTCACTCTCCAGCTTATTGCCGAGGACAGCAAAGGTGAATCCACTGAAGCTGCCAATGCAGTCCAGAAACTCATTGACCAAGACAAAGTAACCGCAATCGTAGGAGCTGTGCTGAGCGGCGAAACCGCAACTGTAGCTCCGATTGCTCAGGATTCAGGAGTCCTGATGGTTACTCCATCATCTACCGCTCCCGGATTGACAGACACCGGCGACTACATATTCCGCAACGTGATTACTGACGATGTCCAGGCCAGGCAGTTGGCCGAATATGTCGTATCTGAGTTAGGCCTCAAGAAATTTGCAGTGCTTTACGCCAACAACGACTACGGCGTCGCCCTGAAGGACAATTTCACCGCCAAAGTTGAAGAACTAGGCGCTTCAGTTGTAGGTGTTGAGTCGTACCTCGACGGCGATGAGGATTTCAGGGCCCAGCTCACAAAGATCGGCAATGAAGTTGATGCCCTGTACATCGCAGGGTATTACACAGAAGCTGCCAAGATCGCACAGCAGGCCAGGCGACAGGGTATAGAGGCCAGGCTCCTTGGCGCAGATGGCTTCTATTCAGGTAAACTCGTTGAACTCGGTGGCGATGCTGTCGAAGGTGCCTTGTTCACCGCCGGGTTCTACTCAGGCGACTCGTCAGAAAATGTTCAAGCCTTCGTCTCAACCTACAAGCAGAAGTACTCGGAAGAGCCTGATATGTTTGCTGCCAACGCCTACGACACTATGAAGATAGTGGCGCAAGCCTTGGAGAAGGCGGGTAACGACAGGGCGGCGCTTAAGGCTGAAATGGCTAATGTCAAGGACTTCCCAGGGGTTACCGGTACAACCTCCTTCGACGACAGGGGAGAAGCGGTGAAGGAAGTCATAATTCTCAAGGTTGAGAACGGGAAGTTCAGCCGGGCTAGGTAACAGCCGTGCCAGATGATAGCCAAATCAGGTAACACGGGTAACTGTGTCTTAAAGCAGCTACTGATTGGATGTAGTTGAGTACCAGGCAAAAGCGGGGTAGGAGCAGGTCTTGTTTCCATGACTTGAGATTTAGGTGCTGTCTGCTCCTCCCCAGGCCTGCTTGGACTTAGGCGGAGGTGTGTGTTTTGCTGCAGCAAGTTGTCAACGGACTCACCCTAGGCAGTTCTTACGCACTTATTGCCCTGGGATATACCATGGTTTACGGCGTGTTGCGCCTCATCAATTTTGCCCATGGCGAAATCTACATGGTGGGTGCTTTCATAGGGCTTACTGCTTCTCAGATAGCAGGGCTTCCGTTTGCCGCTGCGATGGTGATTGCAATGGCGGGGGCGGCGGTCGTGGGTGTTGTAGTTGAAAGGATCGCGTACAGGCCGCTCAGAAAAGCTCCCCGCCTTGCAGCGCTCATCAGCGCAATAGGCATGTCGATATTCCTGCGTAACCTTGCCCTTGCTGTGATGGGGCCTCAGACCAGGGCATTTCCTATTCCCTTTGAAGTGAAACAGTTCACCACCGGCAGGTTACGGATAAGTTCGTTCGATGTACTCATTCTGCTTACAAGCGTCGGACTCATGCTTGGGCTTCATTTCCTAGTCCACAAAACAAAGATCGGAAAAGCTATGAGGGCCACGGCCGAGGACAAAGAAACTGCCAGTTTAATGGGGATAAGTGTTAACCGTGTCATCGCCTTCACTTTTGCCATCGGTTCCGCTTTGGCAGCATCAGCAGGGGTCCTGATAGGAATGAATTTCAACGCAGTTGATCCGTCTATGGGCATGATGCCGGGGCTCAAAGGTTTTACGGCCGCTGTTTTGGGAGGCGTCGGGAGCATCCCGGGAGCTATGTTAGGCGGCATTCTGCTTGGCATGGCCGAAGTCATGGGGGTTGCCCTTCTCAAGTCAGAATGGAGAGACGCGATTGCCTTCGGGATACTGGCTTTGGTGCTGCTTGTGAAACCCTCCGGGATACTTGGCCGAAATCTGCAGGAGAAGGTGTAAATGATGATTAGTCCGTATTATTACCAGCTGCTGGTGATTGCCAGCATCAATGCAATCATGGCGCTGAGCCTCAATCTGGTCACAGGATGCGCAGGGCAGCTTTCTCTTGGGCACGCGGCGTTCATGGGAATCGGGGCATACACTGCAGGAATTCTGACGTCGGTTTATGATGTGCCCTTTGCTGTGTCGCTGATTGCAGGAGGGGCAGTGGCGGCATTGGCTGGCTTGATCGTGGGACTTCCGACGCTACGGCTCAAAGGAGACTACCTTGCCATTGCTACCCTGGGTTTTGGAGAGATTATCCGAGTAGCTATCCTCAATATGGGAATCACCGGCGGTCCGTTTGGCTTAAGGGGTATATCCAAGCACACCAACCTTGCCCTGGCGGCGACTGCTGCCGTCTTGGTGTACTGGACGATGACCCGTCTCATGAACTCACGCTTCGGCCGGGCGCTTACTGCCATCCGCGAGGACGAAGTCGCAGCCGTGGCGATGGGCATTGACGTTACACGTTGCAAGGTACTCGCTTTTGTAATAAGTGCAGCGTGGGCAGGGGTTGCAGGAGGGCTTTTCGCCCACTGGTTCAGGTATTTGCACCCGTCCTCCTTTGCTTTTGCCGCCTCAGTGGAAATCCTCAGCATGGTGGTCCTGGGAGGCATGGGCAGTCTGGAAGGCCCGGTTATCGGCGCTGTGGTGTTGACGTACGCGCCTGAATTGCTCCGGGGTGTGTCTGACTTTGTATCCCGGCACCGCATGCTGTTCTACGGTGCGCTGCTGGTAATCATGATGCTGGTGCGTCCCCAGGGGCTGGTAGGGGCCGGGGTGAAGGGCCTCCGTGCCGCGAGGTTGAGCAAGTTTCAGGGGTTTGGAAGGCTTCAGTCCAGCAAGCTAGGACAGTGGATTGCTGCAGCTATGGAAAAAGTGCACTGGAAAGGTTCAACGGGCAGCGACGATAGCTGTGTTGTTAACGAGCATGTGTCCGGATTGGCTATTGGTCCTGGCACCGGTTCAACAGGTACCGGGGTAGGGCGCGGAGGAGGGGAAGAAAATGCCGGTTCTTGAATTGAGAGAAGTGAGCAAATCATTCGGAGGTATTACAGCCGTGCGTGAGGTCAGCCTGTCGGTTAATCCTGGTGACATCCTAGGTTTGATAGGCCCTAACGGGGCAGGCAAGACTACCTTGTTCAACCTGGTAACCGGCATATACAGCCCGAGTTCCGGGGAGATCCTTCTCGACGGACGCAATCTGGCTGCGTTGCAGCCTCACCAGATAACCAATTCGGGTCTCGCCCGTACTTTTCAGAACATCAGGATTTTTGGCCAGATGAGCGTACTGGAGAATGTGATGATAGGCAGGCACTGTCGCACGAGGTCAGGGATCTTAGGAGCCATCCTAGGCATGCCAGGAGTGAAAAAGGAAGAGAAGGAGACCAGGGAACGATGTCTCGAACTTCTGGACTTCGTTGGATTGGACGTCGACCCGGATGAAAAGGCATCGAACCTTTCATATGGGCAGCAGAGGCAGCTGGAGATCGCCAGGGCACTTGCCACTGATCCGGAACTCCTGTTGCTTGATGAGCCGGCTGCGGGTATGAACCTCCAGGAGACAAAAGAGATTACCTCGCTGATCAAGCGCATCAGGGATGCAGGCAAGACCATCCTCCTCATAGAGCACGATATGCGGATGGTCATGGGCACGGCAGATAGAGTGGCTGTTCTGGACCACGGGACGAAGATTGCAGAAGGAAGTCCGAAGGAAGTCCAGCGGGACCCGGCTGTCATTAAGGCGTACTTGGGAGATGAAGCAAATGTTGTCGCTTAAGAATGTTGTGACTTGCTATGGGTCGATAAGGGCGCTGAAAGGGGTCTCCATGGAAGTTGCCCAGGGTGAGATTGTGGCCCTGATCGGGGCTAACGGGGCTGGGAAGACAACTACGCTCAAGACTATCTCCGGCCTTTTGAAGCCTGCTGAAGGGGCAATTAAGTTTGACGATGTGGACATAACCCGGAGCAACCCTGAAGACATTGTGAAAATAGGCATCTCCCACGTACCCGAAGGAAGACGGGTGTTTTCACAGATGACTGTCATTGAGAACCTGGAGCTGGGTGCGTATTCCAGGTCAGGGAGAGGACTTGGTAGGCAGCAGATTAGGGATGATCTGGCCCAGGTGTTTTCGCTGTTCCCCCAGCTAAAGGGGAGGGAAAAGCAGCTCGCAGGGACCTTGAGCGGAGGGGAGCAGCAGATGCTTGCCATGGGGCGGGCGCTTATGTCCAGGCCGAAGGTGCTGCTCTTAGATGAGCCTTCCATGGGGCTTGCACCTATGATCGTGAAGGATGTTTTCCGCATCATAAGGGAAATCAACCGTGGCGGCACTACCGTGCTGCTTGTGGAGCAAAACGCCCACTTGGCGCTCAACACTGCTTCGCGTGCCTATGTGCTTGAGACCGGTAAGGTGGTACTCCATGGTGAGTCGCGTGAATTGCTGAACAACGATAAAGTCCGCGAGGCTTATCTGGGGGAATGATTGTGGTGGCGCCTATTGGTGCATGTGATGCACCGACTTGGCTCGTTCTTGCGAGTTGACGGCGCTGAATGGTGCACGTGGCGCACCATTTTGGCTTTTTTTTCGCGGGATGACGGCTCCTAATGGCTCATGTGGTGTACCATTTTGGCCCTTTTTGGCGGGACGGCAGCCCTAAATGGTGTACGTGGTGTACCGTTTTGGCCTTTTATCGCGGGATGACGGCTCGTAATGGTGCATGTGATGCACCGATTTGGCTCTTTCTTGTGGGATCGCAACGTTAAATGGTGCACGTGGTACACCGTTTTGACTCTTTTTGGCGGGACGGCAGCCCTAAATGGTGCACGTGATGCACCATTTTGGCTTTTTTTCGTGGGATGGCGGCGCCAAATGGCTCACGTGATGCACCATTTTGGCTCTTTTTCACAGCATGACGGCTCCTAATGGTGCATGTGGTGCACCGATTTGACTCTTTCTGGCGGGATCGCAACGCTAAATGGTACACGTGGTGCACCGTTTTCGCTCTTTTTCGCATGATGGCAGTGCTAAATGGCGCACGTGGTGCACCGTTTTGGCTCCTTTTGGCGGGATGGCAGCCCTAAATGGTGCACGTGATGCACCAATCTGGCGCCTCCTTATGAACTGACGGCGCATAATGGCATACGCAGTGCACCGTTTTGCCCGCTTGGGAATGTACCCCTCCGCGTTCCACCAGCAGGAACGGGCTGCAGGAAGCAAGCAGTGCGTTAACGAAACGATCAATTGAGAAACCGGTCAATGGAGAAACCGGTCTGTCCAGGGTATCGAAGTAGGACTAACCTGCACCGAGATGCTTTGTATGCAGAAGAACGTATAGAATAGAAAGGGACTTGCGCGGGACAGGGCAGCCCCGTAGCAGTAATAAGCGACAGAGTCTGCACTCTGCAACCGTAACTTGAGAGGAGAGGAACAACTTTTGATCAGGGCTGAGGGACTTACCAAGGTGTACGGGGCGTTGACCGCCGTAAATGAGCTTACATTATCAGTGGGCCCAGGAGAGATATTCGGCTTTCTCGGACCGAACGGTTCAGGCAAGACCACTACGATCAAGATGCTGTGCGGGCTCTTGTCACCGACTGCAGGACGGGCAAAGATATGCGGCATTGATGTCCATGAAAAACCGGTGGAAGCCAAGGCAATGATAGGCTACGTTCCTGACACTCCAAACGTCTATGAGAAGTTGACCGCCAGGGAACTCTTGCAGTTTGTGGCTGATCTAAGGAAGATGGACCCCAAAGAAGCTGCTGATCGCATGGAAGAGCTTCTTTACATGTTTGAACTCAGCGATAGGCAAGATGAACTCCTCTCAACTTATTCCCATGGAATGAGGCAGAAGGTTTGCATAGCTGCGGCACTCCTGGATGAGCCTAGAGTGCTTTTCTTAGACGAGCCTACCGTAGGTTTGGATCCAAAAAGCGCCAGGTTAGTCAAAGAGGTGCTCAGGCAGTTTGCCCAGACCGGACGGGCAGTTTTCATGTCAACCCACATCTTGGAGATTGCCGAGAGGATGTGTGACCGGGTGGGTATTATTCACCAGGGACATCTGATTGCTGAAGGCAGTGTCGATGATCTCAGGCGGCGGGTTCTTCCTGGAACAGGTGAAGCGGTTTCCCTCGAGGACCTTTTCCTCAAACTCACCGGAGGCGAGGAGTACAAAGAGCTCATCAAGCACTTGGCGCCGGATGCTGATAACCTGCAGGCTGAATAGGGTGTCTGCGGGCCTTGGAGGTCCGTCCCGGTAGCGCCACGGATAGTCTGTTTGAAAAGAAGAAGGTGTTGGTGTGGAGTACATATGGATGATACTTAGAACCGACTTGATGTCGGTGCTAAACAGAAGGAAGGCCGGCAAGAAGGGTAAGCTGCAGCTGGCGCTGCTGCCTGTCTTTTGGATTGGGCTGAGTGGAGGCGTATATTACGGAGCACACTTACTCTTCAGTTACCTTGATTCCTATCTTGCCGCCGTCCCGGGAATGGCTGATGCCGTAGCTCTCAACTTACTTAACGGACTCGCTCTCTACGTTATAGTCCTGGTATTTCTAAGCGGGTTTCAGCTCATCTTCCGGATAGTATATGAATCTGATGATATCGGGTTCCTGCTCTCCCAGCCTGTTCCTTCTCGAGCGGTCTTTGCAGCCAAGTTCATCACCGCGTATACATCCCTCTTGCCCATGGTATTGGTGTTTGGGGCTCCTGTCTGGTTTGCATGGGGCTCTGTTAACCGGGTAGGGCTTGGGTTTTATGTGATGGTTATGTTGTCATACTCCCTCTTGCTGCTTCTGGTGCATTCAGCGGTCACATTGATGCTGCTTGCTGCAATGAGGTACTTGCCCGGCGCCAGGTTAAAGCGCCTTTTTGTGGCTGTTACAGCGCTGCTGGGAATGTTTATGGTGCTTTCGTCTCAGGTGATGAGTTCCAGACTCTCTACAGGAGATCCTATGGAACTGCTCAGGCAGATTGAATCCGTTAACCTCAAAAAGACATGGTACCTCCCCACTACGTGGTCAGTGAACTTGGTACTCGGTACGTTGGAGAGGTTTGATGTAAGAACTTCTCATTATGCCGTGCCCCTGGCCTGCTGTGCCCTTGCCCTGGCCTGGCTTGCAGTGAAAATGTCTAACGGGTTGTATTTTGCAGGCTGGTCGGGTCTCGAGGAAAGCTCATCCACGAGCCTTGGCAAGAGAAAGGCTGCGCGGAGACGCAAGACGTCAGGCGTTTCAAGAGTCTCGGGAGCAGCTTCCGCCAGAATACATTTCTCAAGAACGTATGCTTCCCAGATGCAAGGTGCGTTTTGGACTATCCTACGAAAAGATGTGAAACTGCTGCTCCGGGATCCTGTGCTGTGGTACAGCCTGGGGACAAGCGCTATTGCGCTGGGGTGTTTCGCCTACAACACAATGCGTGGAGCTAGTGTAGGAGGAATCGAGTATTCTCTAACCGATCGAAGCATGTTATCTAGCACCCTTGTTATGATGGCGTGCATCATGGGGTCAATAGTCGGATCCCAGACCGGAGGCGTTTCCCTGAGCCGCGAAGGTTCTTCTTTTTGGTTGCTGCAAGCTAATCCAGTTGACGGCTGGGACCTATTCCGGGCCAAACTTGCTTACGCTGTGCTTCCGAGCATCCTATTGATGCTGCCCTTCTTCGGTGCCTTCGAATTTGGTGGTTTGCCGCATTATCCTCTATGGCGCAAGCTCTTGGTGGGTGTGTCCATTTCGACCATAGTTGCTCTATGTCAGATTCTGCTCGATGTCTATTTTCCGGATTTCACCATTAGGGTAGAAATTGGGTCATCCAAGAGCGGGAGGGGAACCGGGAAACTACTGACGGTGATGTTTGCCAGCATGGCCGTGGCATTAGCCCTTTCTGTGCTGCTGATGATTCCTGCCATACTGGTAACCAAGGGCACCTACCCTCAATCTTCGCTGGCCCGGCTGGACGCTGCTCTCCACGTAGCCATTGTAGCATTGGCAATTCTCATGATCTCTCTAGGCAATCGCGTTGGCTCAAAGCAAGCAGGCCGGCTCCTGAGGTCGGACTAACAGGCCTGGATGCTTACTGCGTGCGTTCGGAGCCCTTCTAAGCTTGGTGGAAGTGTTCTTTTGAGCCGGGCGGAGCCAATTGAACACAAGCTCTGCGCTCCGGTGAGCGCATCCTATTCCAATGCGTCTCTCGTGAACTCACTGGAAGAGGAGTTCTGAGAGATTTGTGGTATAAAGGAATCTTGTGTGGCGTTTGATGACACCTGATGCACGCCGGATGCGAGCTCCGTGTCCTCAACGTATCAGCAGGGCGGTACGAGTATGGGGCCTTTATGTCTTTTATGGTCTGCAAAGGGGGGAGAATCATGTGTGACACTTTCTACATGAGGAGGCCTGACGGCACCACTTCGTTTTTTGCGAAGAACAGTGACCGGGATCCAAATGAACCCCAGTACATGTTGTTTGTGCGCGCCGGTTCTATGAGCGCTCCCAAGACATACGTAGAAATGACTTCTTATGAGGTAAAACATGATGTTTGGCTCTCCAAGCCTTCATGGATGTGGGGAGCTGAAATGGGTGTCAACAGCCGGGGGGTCTCAATTGGCAACGAGGCGACGTTTAACAAGGTTGGCGTGGACAAGACAGGCGTTCTAGGCATGGACCACCTAAGGGCAGCCCTGGAGCTTGCCTCAACAGCCAGGGAAGCGCTGGAAATCATCATAGAGAATATCCTACGGTTTGGGCAAGGTGGCAATGGAGGATTTGAGAATCCCCTTTATTATCACAACAGCTACCTCATCGCGGATCCAGGTGAAGGGTATGTATTGGAAACTGTTGATCGCTACTATGCATACAAGAAGCTAAATAGCAACTACAACATCAGCAACAAAATATCACTCAAAGGTGATTTCGACGGGATCTCGCCGGAATCTCAGGGCAAGGTCACAAACTTCGAGCGGCACTTCATAAACCCCATAGTGTCGTATTTTGCAGGGGCGTATCACAGGGAAAGCCGCGGCCGGGAGCTTATGGAACGCAGTCACTTTGACCTGGCTGGCGCAATAGATGTGCTGCGGGACAAGCAAACCGGCTGTGTCGCATCCATGAGAAACATCGGGATGGTAGCAGGAGGTTTGGTGAGTTCCCAGGCAACTGCTTCGCTGATATGCGATTACGAGACAGGGATAATATGGTACACCGAAGGGCCTTGTCCGGAGATCCAGCTTTTTAAGCCGCTCAAGTTTGACTGCTGTGGTGCCCTGTACAGCCAGGGTGAAGGCACTGAGTCTGACGGCGCCGCCGCACCTCAATCCGCACTTCAACTCGAACCTCACGCCGGACCTAACGACGACCAGCGATCTTGCACCATGTCAGACGAAAATGAGGGTATAAATCGTTGGAAGTACAACAATCTGTTGTTCAGGGCTGTGCTTAAGGATTATGATAACAAAGTGGCGCAGCTCCGACCTGTACTCAGGGAATACCAAAGCAAGCTGTTTGAGTTGGCAAAGGATGCAGAAGGGGAGGAACTCTGCCATCACGCTCAAGCCATTAATACAGAGTATATCCAACACGCCCTGGAACTTGTTGGTGAGGGCTCTTTCAAAGGTGGATGGCAGTTTAGGCGGTACTGGCGTAAACAAAACGAAGTGCTGGTCAGGAAAGAAGATGATAACAGACTGAGGGAACTCTACAGACGATATTTGAAGTCATGAAGCGCAGTGATGAAGTAATAGAAGTTCAGCGTGAAATAAGGAGTACCGGATGAGCTCGTCTTCCAGGGGAGCCGGATTCCACGTGACCTGCCATTGGAACACAACAAATGTTTAGGGAAAAGGTGGATTCAAGTGCTGGAAAAGATAAACCAAATGTTCGGGACACAGGACATGACAGTCGGAAAGCCAATGTCGAACCTATTGAGCTTTTCTATTCCTCTGCTTATCGGCAATTTCGCACAACAGATGTACAGCACCGTAGACTCAATAATTGTAGGACGCTATGTAGGCGACAGAGCGCTGTCGGCCATCGGAACTACGCTGCCGGTTCTCAGGCTGCTCTTGGTTCTGTTCATGGCCGTCGCAACAGGAACAGGTGTAATGGTAGCACAGTATTTCGGAGCCAAAGACAGGACAACACTGTCACGCTCAATTGGCAATGCGGTGACCTTGGTTTTTGCGTCGTCACTTATGGTCATGGCGATTGGAATACCCTTGACTGATTCACTGCTGCGGCTGACCAATACTCCTGTTGAAACCTTTGATCTCGCCCGTTCCTACCTGGTTATAATGCTGTGGGGCACCCTGTTCATGGGGTTTTACAACATTACATCAGGTGTGTTACGGGGGCTTGGTAATTCGGTTTATCCGTTGATGGTGCTTCTGCTCGCATCCCTTCTCAATGTGGTCTTGGACATCTGGTTTGTCGCAGGCCTCAATATGGGAGTCGGAGGTGCGGCGCTAGCAACGATTGTCTCCCAGGCAGTTTCTGCAGTGCTGTGCATCGGGAAACTATTGAGGATGACAGGTGTTGTGGACATCAACCGGGCCAACCTGATACCGGATAAGAAGCTCGTGGCCCAACTGCTCAGCCTAGGCCTGCCTGCAGGTGTTACCAGCGCCATTTTTTCCATGTCTGCAGTGTTTGTACAGGCGCTTACCAACAGTATGGGATACAGGATTGTCACGTGTACCACGGCTGTAATGCGTATAGACGGTTTCGCAATGTTGCCCAACTTCACCTTCGGGATGGCAATCTCTACGTTTGTCGGGCAAAATATAGGGGCCAACAAGATGGACAGGGTAGCCCAGGGAAGCAAGGATATCCTGAAGATAAGCCTTACCACAGCTATTGTAATAGTCATCTGTTTGCTGGCGTTTAGCGAGAACCTCATACGTATGTTCACAACCACCGAAGAGATTATCATTCTTGGGGTGCGGCAGATCCGGATACTCTCCGTTGGATATATAGGCGTGGCATTGTCTCAGATCTTTGGGGGAATAATGCGCGGTGCAGGTGACACAATGCCCTCTATGTGGATTTCCATACTCACCACAGTGGGCCTGCGGGTACCCCTGGCTTATGCCTTGGCATGGTTTACACGTAGCGAGACCTATCCTGCAGGTTCGCCCGATGCGATATTCTTCTCGCTACTGATAGCCTGGGTTATGGGTGCTGGGTTTAACTATTTGTGGTACCGGCGTGGAAACTGGCGCGAGAAATCGCTTATCAAGCATGAGCCTGTTGTGGTGGGAGAAGAAGGGTAGCTTTAAGGCAGCCCTAAGGTAGCTTGTAGGAACAGGACGGATGTGCCGGACGTTATATGCAACCCCTAGCTTACCCCGGCGGCAACGGCTGCCGCCTGGTGTACTGTATGATCCGAGCCCCCGGATGATGAACCGGGGGCTCGCTGTTATTCAGCCAAGAGAGCTTACTCTAGCTCTTCCAACGGGGAGTATTCGATTTTCACCGTTGTGCGGTAGTTATTGTTCCTGGTCACCGTCACGCCTGTGATTTGACAGCCGGTTCCGGTGTCGTCGCCAACCTGAGGCAGGCCTATGATCATGTCGGCAGTGAACGGGTTTGCGAAGAAGTAGGCGCTGTTTCCGCCAGGGAATTCGTTGGTCTGGAACTGGATTGAGACTGAATATGCCACCCCTGCTTTGAACTTGCCATCTTCGAGTTCTCCTTCCCAGGTAAACTTGGGATATCCTCCATCCACCCAGAAAAGCGGCCATTCATCTTGTTCGCTGGCCACGTATTCGCTTACGGGTTCTTCGCCTACCTTAGGATGAGCTATGCTGCCCCAGCGGAACTCCTCAATGTCCGGCCTTCCCACAGATATTGTGTAAGAGGCACTTGCGGCTTGGTATACGCCGTCAGAATCAACAGACACAGTTATAGTGACAGTACCCCTGTTCCATGGCAGGGCAACTACACCGTTTTCATCCACAGGGATCAGGTCCGGATTAGAACTGGTCCAAGTGATTGCCCCCTGGCAGTCGTCGGGTAATCCCTGGAGTGTGGCGCTGTACGGGAAATCGTGGAAGTCCAGCGTGATTTCTTCCTCTGCAAAACTCAGGGACAAGGGTAACAGGGCAGGGCCTTCCTTGATAGAGTACTTGTGGAGCGTCTCATTATCCCAGGCCAGGACTGCAATGAAATCGCCTTCCTCAAGCACACCTTCATTCTTGGCAGTCTTGCTGTTGAAGTCCTTGGCGTTTTCCACGACTGTTCCTGATGCGAAGAGTTTCATCTTTGCGAACTTGGCCGGCGTCAGCCCGGAAAGGAACTCCTGTACTCCGGTTACGCCGAACTCGATGGCCTTCTCATTGGGGCTTATCTCCTCTTCGCGGACAAGATAATCTGTGGAGCTTACCGTTGCAAGCACCAGGTAATCAATTTTGCTGCTTCTGTTTACAATGAACAGTTTTCCTGGATGAGCATCGTTATTAGCTACGTACATTTTGAAATCCTTGTCCGTGAGCAGTTCCTGAGACAGCGGTATCAGGTTGCCCCTGTGATCAGCGATGTTGATGTACTCGTAAACTGACGTATTGGCACCGCCAAACACCTCAAGTCCGGCGATGTAGCCGATGAAGCCAAGACGGCTGTTGATGGAACTGTTGGGTGTAGTTACCGGGTTGGATTTGTAAACAAGAGAATACTTGTCGGGTTCAACTTCCTTGAGATCGGCCCGGATCCTCTGGACCAGATGTTTTCCGACCCCTGGCACCCTGCCTGGTTCTACGACATATATGGCGTTTCTGCTCCAGCAGTTCTCGAACTGGTCGACCCTGTAATACCTGCGGACCTGCTCGTTAGTGGGACTGAAGGCGTCGTTTGAAATGAACCATTCCACGCCGTCATCGTCCACGAAATAGCCCCGCAGCACTATCAAGTGTCCACCAGTAGACCCTGTAGCGTTTTCGAGGTACAGCGGATCTTCCGGATCATTGGAATATGCCACACTGGCACCTACTGCGGCGCCGCTCTTGAGATGTCTCTTGATGCCTTCGATTGTAGAATACTCTACATATGATCTGTAACCGTAAGAACCGGCTGCTGCCATGGCAAAAGACCAGCTGCCGAAATTGCCGGCCCTGAAGTCGTAGCATCCCATAGCCACTTCTTCAGGCAGCAAGTTCAGGGGCATTCCTTCCCTGGCAGATACGCCGTTTAGGAGCATCGCTGTTGTGGTGGGGTTACATATGACGCCTGCAATGTTAGGTGAACGGACAGATTGTGAAAACTGGGGTACTTCCACTTCGCACGTGTAGTCAGGGTTGTCGCCTAAGTCATCTCTGAACACCTTGGTTGGCTCAGCCCCGGCGGTCCTGACCGTTCCGTGGAGGTACCAAAGCACCGGCGATTCTACTCCTGGATTATCCCTGCGTAAAATCACTTTGAGCCTGATCTTGGAAGCAGTATCGCCTTGGTCAGGGTTTCCGCGGACATAGAACTCGTCCTGGCTGATGTTGACGTACGGTGAGTCGCTGGAAGAAAGCGAAGCCTGGGAAGATCGCTTGATGAACGGGCTCCACTCGCCCCAAGTGAGATAATCGCTCCATTCATCGTGATTGTCCAGCCACACGCTGGCGGTAACCTCTACCGAGCTTCCTTCAGGTGTGTCAGCGTTCCAAGACATGACCAGGTATTCAAAAGGCTCAATATGGATCTCCGGAGAAGTGTAGATAGCTTCTGTCACACCTTGCCTGAGCATTATTGATCCGTCGCCTATCTTGTCGCTTACTACGATTTTGTCGTCATCGAGATCGCCCAGTTCCCATTGCTTTGGCGAGTCAATCTCAAACTGGTTTCCAAATGCTTGAATGAATTCAGGTTTGCCCTCTACCAGTTCGCCGGCGATAGTAGCGGTGATCCAGTCGCCCAGGTTCAAAGCTCCGGGCATAGCATCGAGGACGGATCCGCTAACGGTTATGTTCAGGGTTCCGATAACACTGGCGCCTGCTATATTAGCAGCGGCATCCAGGGTCATTTCATCGATGTACGAATCAGCGTCTATGGTGAGGTGTACCGGGGAACTCACCAGTGTCTTGCCTTCAACCACAACATTTGTAAGGGATACACTACCTTCTCCTACTGATTCGGCGATCAGCAGATCCCCTTTGATCAGTAGGTTCTCAAGGGTGACATCTGCTGAAGTCACAACTACACTTGCGTTGAGTTCGGTCACCGTTGCAGTTCCGTAAACTCCGGGTTGATTGCAAACTTCGGCAAACAACCTGTCAAGCACAGTGACCACTTCAGCCCTTGTCATATTTGCCTCGGGTTTGAACGAACCGTCGAGGTACCCTTTGAGCAACTCGCGCTGGGCGCACGCCATGATGCCCGGCCGGCTCCATTCAGGAATCTCCGGGTCGTCAGTGAACAGGTCTCCGCCGTCGCTGTACCTCAGATCCAACAGCCTGGCGAAAATGACGGCGGCCTCTTGCCTGGTGATGAAATCTTCGGGTTTGACTGTGTTGTCGGGATAGCCCATTAGATATCTGGCTGTCTTGGCCTTGTCCAGATCTTCTTTGAACCAATCATCTTCCTCTACATCGAGGAAACCTGCCGGTTCGGCCTTGGCAAATCCAAAAGTCCTGTTAACCAGGGAAGCAAACTCTGCGCGTTTGATTAGGCCGTCAGGCTGTATGGTTTCGTCGGGATATCCTTTGAGGATGCCCAAGTCGATCCAACGCTCTATGGCCTGTTCGGCCCAGTGGTCTGCTATGTCAGAAGGAGAAGCCGCCATCACCGGTGAGAGTGGGAGGAGCATGCAAATCACTAACAGGGTAGCTAGAAACCGCAATCTGAATCCGGGGTTCATTCCGTTGACCTCCTGTAAGAACTTAGTCGTTGGCTTACCGGTTTGTCAGCATCAGGAATCAATATGTTGACTTCTGTCTTGTTCCTTGTCTGGCCCCATAAGTTAGCCCTTGAAAGGATGTGCGGGTTGAACATCCGGAACATGTGGCCTTTTGTAACTCAGAGTGATCGTGTAAGTGTCGCTGAGCGGGCTGCTTGGTCTGAACGCCCGGGCTCAGTGAGTTAGGTGCGGTATTAGGGGCTGGCTTCACCTCCTCGCAAGAGAATCTGCCTGTAATGTTTAATCGTGTCCGTGTTATGACTGCCAACAATTGGGTATTACATAAATATTCTACCATCGTTATGCTAAGTCCTTCAGATCAGCAGTTGTTTCCAGCGACAGCATCCACTTCCAGCTTAGCTCATGGATCGATTCTCCCGACTGAGGAATCCCGAAGCCCGATGAAAAATCAAAACAGACATTAAAATATTAAATCATCCAGTTAGAGAATTCAAAATCTGTATTGACAAGTTTCACCCACTGCAGTAGATTGACATTTGAGGCAAATGGCATGACAATTCTGGGTAGAAATGGATGTCATGGAAATGTCACTTAAGGATAGAGAGGAGGAGATTCCGTAGTGCAGATACACATGAAGGATCTCTTGACCAAAGCTCTCAAACGTTCAACTGAAGAGTACTGCGAGATCCGGATTGAAGAAACTAAAGAAACTGTGGTCAGCATTAGAGGCAAAGATATTGAACTCGTAGCGCAGAATGTTTCTGCCGGCGGAAACGTAAGGGCGCTGTACCGGGGAGGCTGGGGGTTCATTTCCTTCAACCGCCTGGACAACCTGGACAAGAAAGTAGAAGAAGCTTGTGCCCAGGCGAGAATTCTGGGTGAAAGGCTCAACAAAGATATCAAGTTATATCCTGTAGAACCGGTAGAGGACTATGTGCCAGGTGATTTCGGAAGAGAAGCTTTTGCAGTGCCTCTGAAAGAGAAGATGGAGCTCCTGGAAGGTTACAACAAGTTGATCCTGAGTTGTCCCGAGATCACATCATCTTCAATCTACTATATGGACCGGTATACCCATTGGCATTTTGCAAATTCCGAAGGTACATACATTTACCAGGAGAAGATGGACCTTGGCGGCGGGCTTACTGCCATGGCCACCAAAGGCAATCTCACCACCCAGGATTCTGCAAGATTCGGGTCAAACAGCGATTACAATGTTGCCCTTGGCCTTGAAGATGAAATACGGGAAGCAGCTGAAGCTGCCAGGCAAATGCTGTACGCGCCTGTGGTCGAGGCAGGACAATACACGGTTATTCTCGATCCAGACATGTCAGGCCTTTTCGTGCATGAAGCTTTCGGACACTTGAGCGAAGCTGATGACCTTGATGAAGACGAGAGGATGAAAGAACTCCTCAAGATCGGGACCAGCTATGGTTCAGACGAACTCCACATTTATGACAGCGGCATTGAAGGGCCCAACCGCGGCGAGTGCAAGTATGACGATGAAGGAGTTCGGATGCAGAGGACCTACCTCATTAAGAACGGCGCGATAGCCGGACACTTGCATTCAAGGGAGAGCGCGGCAAAGATGGGTGAAGCGGTTACAGGCAACGCCCGTGCTTTGAACTACAGGTTCCCACCTATTGTAAGGATGCGCACGACGTGCATAGCCCCGGGAAAACACACATTTGAGGAAATGCTCGAAGGGGTTTCCCTGGGAATTTACGTCCAAGGCGGTTATGGGGGCCAAACGAACGGCGAGATGTTCACCTTCGCACCTTCCAGGGCTTACATGATACGCAATGGAAGCATAGCAGAGATGGTCCGGGACGTGAATCTGACCGGAAACGTGTTCGATACCCTTAGAAACATTGACATGATAGGCAACGACTTTGTGTACAAGAACAGCCCGGGCGGTTGTGGCAAGGGATACCAGGGCCCTCTTCCGGTAGCTCAAGGTTCGCCTCACATTCGCATTCAGAATGTGGTCGTCGGAGGTGAGAAGAAATGAAGAGATTGTTAGATGAAGCGATGGCCCGGGGAGCCGAAGCTACTCTGGTAACCACCGAGTCAAAGAACACCTCAGTGTCTTTTGATGCGAACCGGCTGAAGACAGTCGGGAGTACTGAATCGCTAAACTTAGATATGCAGGTGATTAGAGCAGGTAAGCTAGGTGTTGCCAGTTCAACAAAGCCAGGCACAGAGATGGAACTGCTTGAGAGCGCTCTCGATGTGGCTGAGTTTGGTTCAGAGGTGAATTACAGGTTCCCGGAGCCTGAGCCTCCTGCGGACCCGGAAGTGTACAGCCAAGAAGTCGCTGATATCGATATCAACCGGATGATCTCAATAGGAGAAGAGCTTATCGAATTCATCAAGACCCTCGATCCGGCAATCCAGGGTTCGGCAAGCGTAAGCAAGAGCGTAAGCCGGAAGAGTATACGAAACACCCGCGGGCTTGATGCTCACCTGGACAAAACCGTGTTCGCAGTGTCTGCCGGATTTCAGTTTGTTGAAGGCCAAAATCTGCTGCACTCATGGGATTGGAATGCGTCAACCAAGTTGGATCACAACTTGGAGGCTATGAAAGCAACACTCAAGGAAGACTTCGATATCGGGCGGAAGAATGTTGAGGTCAGGCCGGGTGTATACGATGTGCTGTTTACCCCTGGCGGTTTCCGAGACCTGATAGCGCCGATTTTGGCTTGCCTCAACGGGCGGGCTGTAATGAGGGGAATTAGTCCTTTCAAGGACAGGATTGGAGAGGAGATTTTCGCACCTGCTTTTTCACTAGTGGAAGACGGCACCTTGGACGAGGGACTCGGAACCCAGCTTTATGATAACCAGGGGGTTGTGTGCCGGAGGACTCCCCTTATCGAGAACGGTGTGCTCACGGAGTACCTGTTGGACCTTGAGTCTGCCCACAGGCTCGGAAGGCAGCCTACCGGAACCGGTTCGCCGGCAGGAGCAAGTCCCAACAACCTTCTGGTGGTTCCCGGCGAAGCACCGTGGGAGGAACTGCTAAGAGAGATGAAACAGGGAATAGTCATTGACCGGACCATGGGAGCGTGGGCAGGCAACCCGTATACAGGTACTGTCACAGGCAACATCGCCCTTGGATATCTCGTGGAAGACGGCGAGAAGGTGGGCAGGGTGAAAGACTGCATGTTCTCCCTGAACGTGTTCACTCACCTCAAGTCGAACCTGTTAGCCCTGAGCCGCGACGTTAAGGACCTGGGCGGGTTGTTATTGCCTTACTGCCTGATAGGAGGCGTTTCCATAGCTGCGCGTGATTCGTGAAGCAAAACTCTGAGTGTAACGTTGACAATTACTCCTAAACGCTATACCCTGAACATGGAAACGGTTTGCGGGGGAACTCCTCCGAGTTGAGAAAGGTAAGACCTGACCCCTTGAACCTGTTGGTTAATACCATCGTAGGGAAGCAAACCAGGTACAAACACGATGTTTGACTGGGTGCCTCCCGCGGCGGGGCACCCGTTGAACTTCTAGGGCATTTGGTTGCATGGCCGGGTCTCCTTCCAGGGTCTCTTTCCGCTGGTATTTCAACATCCCCCAACAAGCAAACTGATAGGTGAACCTAGACAGCAGAACCTGGTTGAGCTGTACCCAGGTGGAAAGGACGATGCAACAATGGTGAAAAAAGCTCTCACTATAGCCGGTTCAGACTGCAGCGGAGGTGCGGGTATCCAGGCAGACTTGAAAACCTTTTCGGCTCACGGGGTATTTGGAATGAGCGTAATCGCCTCGGTGGTGGCGGAGAACACCTTCCGCGTGATTGACATTGAGGATGTCAGCCCTTCGATGATTGAGAAGCAGATTGATGCGATATTTGAAGACATGGGGACTGATGCAGTCAAGGTGGGTATGCTTTCACGAGCTGAGTGTATGCTGGCTGTGGCGCGCAAACTCAGGGAATACAAGCCTGGGAATGTGGTAATCGATCCTGTCATGGTTGCAAAGAACGGCCACCCGCTTATGGACCCTGATTCAGCTGACACGCTGATTCGCGAGATTCTGCCCCTGGCAGATGTGCTTACGCCCAACATACCCGAGGCTGAGAAGATCACGGGAATGGAGATAAATTCTGTAGAAGATATGGAAACTGCGGCCAAGCGCATCCATGAGCTGGGAGTAAAGTACCCTTTGGTCAAGGGTGGCCATGCCATAGGAGATGCTCTGGATGTCTTGTACGATGGGAACCGGATGTGGCATTTCAGCTCAGAACGCATTGACACCAAGAACACCCACGGCACGGGGTGTACCTTTTCTTCTGCTATAGCTGCAAACCTTGCACTAGGCTTGGATTTGCACGAGGCAGTCAGGGAAGCTAAAAACTACGTTACCACTGCAATCAAGCATTCTCTAAGTATTGGAAAAGGCCACGGGCCCACCCACCACTTCTATGACCTGTACCGGAGGGGATTGGTGAGGAAAGATCGTGGATGAGATTTGGTTCCAGGAACTTATGAGCTGTGTTCCAACATGACACAAATAGGAGGGAGCCTGTCAAGATGACACGTGAACTCATAGAGCAAATCATAGGCATGATGGAAAAGGTCCGCTCAAAAAAGCCGCTTATCCATCACATTACGAATTACGTGACGGTCAACGACTGTGCCAACATAGTGCTTGCTATAGGCGCATCGCCGATCATGGCGGATGATATCGATGAAGTTGAAACCATCACCTCCATTTCGTCGGCCCTGGTGATAAACATCGGAACCTTAAGCCGCAGGACCATTGAGTCAATGATTGCAGCAGGCAAGAAAGCAAATGAACTGGGCATTCCCGTGGTTCTTGACCCTGTGGGGGCAGGCGCTTCCTCCCTCAGGAACCAGACCACAGAGAGGATCCTCAGTGAAGTGAAGGTCACCGTGTTGCGCGGGAACATGTCTGAGATCCGGTTTACCGCAGGCTTGAAAGCCGACACTAAGGGGGTAGAGGTATCAGAGGCAGACCAGAGGATTGGCGCTGGTGAGGGCAGTAAAGTGGCGCAAGATGTTGCCCGTAGACTAGGTTGTGTTGTGGCCATTACCGGGCCAACGGACATCATCACAGACGGGGACCGCACCATCTACATAGAAAACGGAACCAGGCATATGTCCAATGTGACCGGAACAGGTTGTATGTGCAGTTCCCTGGTTGGGTCTTTCTGCGGAGCTATGGATGACACCAGCGGCGGGCCTCTGATTGCGGCTGCAAGCGGTGTACTCGTGATGGGGCTGTCAGGCGAACTTGCCTATGAAGCGTCAAAGCACCTGGGGTACGGCAGTTTCAGGACTACAATTATCGATGCCGTAAGCAAACTTGACGGCGAGACCCTGGCCGCAAAGGCGAGAATATATGAGGCCGGGTTCGGGATATCTTGAGTCGCTGGAAGGGGAACGCCAGACATGGAACATCATGTAGATTACAGCTTGTACCTCGTAACCGATAGAGACCTGATGAGCACACCCACTCTTGAGGAAGCTGTTGAACAGGCGATTAGAGGTGGTGTAACCCTGGTCCAATTAAGGGAGAAGCACGCATCTTCCCTTGAGTTTTACGAGACTGCAGTTAGAGTGAAAAAGATAACAGATTCGTACAATGTCCCGCTGATAATCAACGACCGGGTTGACATTGCCCTTGCAGTAGATGCGAGTGGTGTGCATGTTGGGCAAAATGACTTACCGGCGGCCTGTGTCCGGGAGCTGGTCGGTCCAGACAAGATTGTCGGGGTATCTGCCTCATCCCTTGAAGAAGCTGTCCGTGCCGAAGAAGACGGCGCAGATTATCTCGGCGTAGGCGCTATGTTCGCTACGGGCACCAAAACAGACGCGGATCTCACAACCATAGAAGAACTCAAGCGCATAAGGCAGGCCGTGTCTGTGCCAATCGTTGTGATCGGGGGCATTAACAAGAAAACGCTTCCTCGCTTTGCCGGTACAGGGATTGACGGGATTGCAGTGGTTTCGGCGATAATATCAGCCGTCGGTATTGCAGCAGCTGCACGTGAATTGAAAGGTCTGTTTGAGCAGATAAGATAACGGACGGCTTGTGTGATGGGCTAGTCCTTGTCCTGCTTGACGTGGTAGGGGAACGAGCGACAGAGGAAAGAAGAAAGAGGAGAAATGTCAGTGCTTGATTTTGAAGCCGCCATTTTCGACTTGGATGGAACATTGCTCGATTCCATGGCGATATGGCATGAGATAGACATTGAGTTTCTCGGACGGCGCGGTCTTGACGTGCCGGATGAGTACATTTCAGCGATTAACTCAAAGAGTTTCAGGGAAACTGCTGAATACACCATTGAGTATTTTGGCTTCGATGTTACGCCTGAGGAGCTAATGGACGAATGGTTCAAAATGGCTATCGACAAGTACAGTCACCAAGTGCGTCTCAAGCCTAACGCAAAGGAATACTTGCTGTTCTTGAAAGGGCGCGGCATCAAGCTTGGAACTGCAAGCTCCTTGCCCAGGGTACTTGCTGACCCAGCACTGAAGAAAAATGGCGTCTATCATTTGTTCGATGCTTTCACCACAACAGATGAGGTTGGCCGCAGCAAGGAGTATCCAGATATCTACCTGCTGGCTGCGAGCAAACTTGGTGTTCAGCCTGGTAACTGCATTGTGTTTGAAGATATCCTGCCTGGAATAAAGGCGGTGAGAGCGGCTGGAATGCATCCCTATGGAGTGTATGATAGGTCATCAGAGCACCATCAGGAGGAAATCAGGGCGCTAGCGGAAGTCTATATCAGGGATTTCGGTGAACTTCTGTAAATGTGGCATACCTTCTGCTTTGGCACTTATCAAGTATCAAGATGTCCTTAGAGATACAGGTCCCGCTTGTTGAACATCGCTATGCCTGCTGCATACAATACAGCTGCCAGCGCGACAAATACAGCCATGCTAACGTATGCGAAGCTTGCGCCTTCAATAAGCTGTTCGGGTTGAAACAGGTAGTAAAGGGACAACTTGCCTAGCCAGCTGAACTTGTCGCCTACATCACCTATCATTTGCAGCTCCAGGAAGGTAAGGGGGACACCGATACCCAGCCCCAGACTAACCTTGCTTTCGTTGGCTATGCATGATGCAAGGAACCCGATGCCGCCAATGGCATAGTACATCAGCAGTGAATATACGTTGACCAGGATAAAATCACCGGTTTCCATTTCGCCTGGGAGCATGATTTCAGAAAGCCCTAGAGCACAGATGGTTATCACGGCGAAAAACATGGTTATAGATGCCAGGCTGAATAAAGCTTGAGTGGCGACAATTTTCTTACGCGAGTTAGGTGTGGAAAGCAGGTATGCCCTGCTACCTCTGTCAACGTGGGCAGCAATAAGTCTGTGATTGACCACCGTTGAAATCACCATGGGGAACAAGAAAAGCAGGATTCCATACATATAAATGGTAAGGAAGGACAAGAGCGTATCCCCGACACGTTCCATGCCGAAAGCCTTTAGAAGGCCCTCAGGCAGCATTTCAAGCATCTGTTCGATAGCCTGGGTGCTTTGGGGATCATACATGGACAGTACCACGGCGAAGTATCCGATGTAAACTGCAGTCATCAGTATCCAAATGGTACGTATGCCTCTTATGTTGGCCTTAAACAATGTCCATGACATGCCGGTCGTCTTCCTTTCCGTAATAGCCGATGAATATCTCCTCAAGGGTTTGGTTGACAGTGTCTAGGCCGGTTACATGGCACCGGGCCAGGGTTGACAAAATCTTACTGTAATCATCTCCCACGAATATCTCAACCTGGTTGTTGCCAACTACCGCGTATTCCAGCCCGCTCGTCCTGATGATGTCTAAGTCTTGGCTGCCGGCCACTGAGACCAGATAGCTCTTTCTCTGGGATGTCTTCAGGGTAGCTACATCTTCTATTGCCACAATCTTTCCTTCCCTGATAATCGCAGCGCTGCTGCAAGTGCGCTCTATTTCGTCAAACCTATGGGAAGACATAAGTATCGTCTTACCCCGTTGTTTTTCTTCGAGAATGAGCCCGATAAACCGCCTTTGCATCAGGGGGTCCAGCCCGCTGGTAGGCTCGTCAAGGATGAGCACCTCAGGGTCATGCATGAATGCAGCGACCAGCGCAAGCTTCTGTTTCATCCCTTTGGACATTTTGCGAATAGGCCAGTCTGCTTCCAGTTCAAAGCGTTCAATGAGATTATCTCTCAAACTGTTGTTCTTGGCGCCCCGCATGTTGCCATGAACTCAAGGAATTGGTGCCCGTTCATATCTTCAAAGAATGCAATCTCGCCTGGAACATAACCTAGCGACTTCTGGATTTCGGCAGCATGAGTCCTGCAATCCATACCGTTTATCTTGCAGAAACCTGTTGTGGGGTTGGTGAACCCAAGCAGGACCCGGATGGTCGTAGTCTTGCCGGCACCGTTAGGGCCGAGAAAACCAAACACTTCGCCCTTTTTCGCACGGAAATTCACATTGAATATGCCTTTTCCGTTGGAATATACCTTGCTGAGGTTGCGGGTTACTATCATTCTCTACTCTCCTATACAGCTAATTGCCTATGGATGGTGCGGGAGTAGCTTCACCCATAATATCATCACAAATCCGGATATCCGGCAACCTCATGGGCTTTTTGATTTCAACATCATTTCGTTTCTTTAAGAGTTTTTTGGAAAACCGGTAGGAATTTTGGATATCTGCATCGAAAGAGATCATTACAGGCTGATACCGGTAATAACAACCAGTCAAGCTACCGCCTACCGGCAGCCGGAAGAGGAGGAGTGGTGATTTGGGCACCAGACCGGAGAAAAAATCCTGATTACTGGAGGCAAAGTTGTAGACGGCTCAGGTAATCCATGGTTTTACTCAGATGTACCTGGCTGAGTCGGCAGCCGCCTTGGATTGCATTTCAATTGCCGGTACCGCCAGGGCTACTCAGCTCCACTTCTTCGTCGCAGCTTGTGACTATACTCTCATCGCTGAAGAGATTTTCGTGATTTCCGCTTATCTTACCCAGGACCCCACCCAACTTGGCATGGTCAGGGGAGGAGACATATCAAAGGTAATCGCTTGTCTCCTTATCGCTGTAGGTGCTATATCAGCTACTCTCGGACAAGACATTATAGGCTCAATCATAAGCAAGTAGTGTGGGGTGAGAAAACATCATGCGTACAGAGTTGCCTGTGGCGATAGCATGCATAAGTGGGTTCATAATCCTGATAGCTCACTTCTTCAACATAGGTCCTGCCAAGACAGCTGCAACGCATTTACAGGACTGGGGCATCATAGTCGCTGCCTTCGCAATTGTAGTCAGCACCGTCAACCTCATGATGGTGCATACCAGGAGGCTATCGAACCAGCGTGAAGATTCATGGAAGAAAGTGAATTGGCCAAAATGGTCCGGGAGTACGGCGGGATATTCTCTTTCCACCTGGAGAGCGAAAGCAAGGACCTTGTGCGATGTGTCTCACAGGCCCTTGAAGTAGCTGAAAAGTCAGGCGTTTCACTTCAGATTTCTCACCTAAAAGCTGCTTTTCGTCCCAATTGGGGAATGGTGAATAATGTGCTCCAAATGATTGACGACGCCAAGCAAGCCGGCACTAATGTCGGCTTTGACGTGTATCCATACATAGCATACGGCAGTGGCCTTATCGACCTTATGTCTCCTTGGATCCGTGAGCAAGGTGCAGGCAAGATGGTTGAAATGCTAAAGCACAGCCCGGTCAGGGACCGGGTGTTGAGCGAGATGGAACATCCAACGGAAGAGTGGGAGAACCCTGCTCACGGCTGCGGATGGGACAACATTAGGATCGCTATGCTGAAAACCGACGCAAACCGGAAGTACGAGGGCATGACTGTCAGCCAGGTAGCTGAAGACATGGGACTTACCCCGGCAGAGGCCACCGTTAAGCTTATGATAGAGGAAGAAGCAGCTATTAAGGCTATCTATTTTGCCATGTCTGAAGAGGACCTGGAGACTATAGTGAAGCACCCTGATTCGATCTTTGCAACAGACGGCAGGGCGGTAGCTCCTTACGGACCCCTGGGGCAGGGCTCGGTACACCCTAGGTATTACGGTACCTATCCGCGCATACTTGGCAGGTATGTTAGGGAGAAGAAGGTTTTCACCCTGGAAGAAGCCATTAGGAAGATGACTTATCTGCCTGCCAAGAAAGCCGGCCTTAGGAACAGGGGGCAGCTGGCAGAGGGGTATTGGGCAGACATAACAGTCTTTGACAAGCACAAGGTCATCGACGTAGCTACTTTCGAGGACCCCCACCAGTATCCAACCGGGATTGAGTATGTGATCGTGGGTGGCCAGCTTGTGATTGAAAAAGGAGAACATACAGGAAGACTGCCAGGCAGGGTTCTGAAAAGGGGAGAATCATAGCCTGCTTTTCCAAAGATGTTCTTTTACTAAATCTGGTTGCTGTTAGTGCCGTTTAAGGGTCAACCTGGTGGGTGTTCATGCCAGGTTGGCCCAAAGGGGCCGCCAGGTAGATTTATTCTTGAGCTTTAGTTATAATGAAATGTCGAATCGCTGTAGCCTAATATGGCAGTACAGAGAAATGTTGTATTTGATGGGCAATAGTGCCATCACATTGTGTGTAGACTGCGAAATCCATAGGAAAGGGGGGTAGCTGATGCTCAACAAGGAGGGGCACGTTCCGCTTTACATACAATTGAAAGACCTGATACAGGAGAAGATCGAATCCGGAGTCTATGCTGAGGGAACGGCTATCCCGTCTGAACGGGAACTCTGCAACATGTACGAAGTAAGTAGAATCACCGTAAGGCAAGCGATTGAGCGGGCCGTTTCAGAGGGCCTCTTGGTAAGAAGGCCTGGGAAAGGGACTTATGTGTCTGCCAGAAAGATTCATCAGCCTCTCGAACGCATTACCTCCTTCGGGACAACCATGACCGGACAGGGTTTGCTTGCCAAGACATCAGTTCTTGAAGCACAAAATGCATATGCACCGGCCAAGGTGTATGATATTCTGCAAGTCAGCAAGAACACGCCATTGGTAAAGCTTGTACTCTTGGGAACCGCCAATTCACAACCGCTGGCAATATACACATCCTACTTCAGACCTGACATTGGTGAACAGATGGCTGATTATGCCTTAGAGTGGGCAGCCCAGGGAAGGGCTTTTTCTTCATTTGATCTCTATGAGGGTATGAGCCATGAATTGCGGCCGGTTGTGGCACGACAGACATTTGAGGCAGGTTTGGCATCGAGTATGGTGGCACGACACCTCAGGCTAGGCAACCCTGCGGTGGTATTCGTTGTAGAGTCGGTAGCAGAATCGAAAACGGGCGTGCCAGTGGAATACAAAATCGCCTATTACAGAGCGGATCGCTACAGATTCTCCATCGCCCGTAAGATCGGGACGTAATAATTCGTCCAGTTAAGTCAAATTCCGCGAAATTTGATCATTTCAAAGAAGGATTCCTGAGTGCCCTTGTGGTAATAACCTATTATGACCGCCTATAAACTAATAGGTCTTGAGGAGGGCACGAACGGTGTCAAACAAAGAAAAGCTAACAATTCTATGTCCCAACGGGCACCTGGGGTTTGCTCCTTCCATTGGATTGGAGTAGAGCAGAAGCCTGACTACTACTGTTGCGATTCGGGAAGCAATGACATAGGGCCAACGCCCCTTGGAGCCGACTTGTCTGTCAGTCCTTGCGAGTGGCAGGTACACGACCTGGAGATGTTGCTTGTAGCATCCAGGAAACAGGGAGTACCCATGCTCATTGGCTCCTCCGGAGATACAGGGAGCAACAGCCGGGTTGACATGTATGTGGACATCATAAAGAAGCTGGCAGAGAAGCACAACATGCCCAAGTTCAAGCTAGGTTACTTCTACTCTGAAGTGCCTGTTGAGCATATAGTCAAGAAACTAAAAGAAGGCGTGGAGATTGAAGGGCTGGATGGAAGGCCGAACCTGACCGTTGAAGAGGCAGAGGCCACAGACAGGATTGTAGCGGTAGCAGGCATCCATCCGTTCATGAAGTTGCTCGATATGGGGGCAGACGTCATCATCGGAGGCCGTTCAAGTGACTGTGCCATTTTTGCCGCTCGAGCACTTGAGCCTGTAAAGAACGTACAGCCCCATGAGATGTGTATTGTAGTTGAAGGTATTGCTCCGACCAAGGAAGAGGCAGAGGAAGTCGCTATGATAGGATCAAGGCAGCTGTTCTATGCGCGCTTGCCAGAAGTCAAGGGCACTGCAGGCACTGCTGCGTTCATCTTAGACGAAGTGTTCCCCGCTTCGCCTGCATACAAGTGGACCCTGAACCATGTCATCCCAGTTGATGACCCAACGGAATTCTTCCAGGTTCACATTGTGGAAGCAGGAGTTTAAGGAGGCTGTGAAAATGAAGACTGTCAGACTGGAAGAGCTCGCCAAAGTCATAAGAAGCAAGAACGCAGGGCCCGACAAGGTGACCTTTGATATCATCTTCAAGAGCCGGGACGACTACGAAGCTGTCAAGGCTAGCAAAGCACTGACTCCTGAAACGGTTACAAAGCTGTTTGGCGTTAGTAAGGACAAGCTCAGTGATTTTGTCGAGTACGATCCTGCATGCGCAATAAAATTCACCCTATACAGGTCCATACCTAGCGGCAGCCCTGGGGATGGAGATGTCTTTGGTTGTCAACAGTATCCGCCTCTGATGGGCCTGGAAATCCCGCTCCAAGCGTAGGGTAAGTGTTAGTAGTTTAGGGTAATTATTACGTCACGGGGGAGTCACTCGGACTTCTCCCGTGACTCATTGCCACAAGAGCCCCGGTCCCTTACCCGGAGTTCACTAGCTGCCTAGTCTTTGTACTAACAAGTAGAACCCTACATAATTGACCATGGGTTCCCTGCCGTCCGGGTACAGCTCGCATCGCATGTTGGTTATAATAACCTTGATTCGCAAGTTAGCGCTGAGGCCTTCAAACACCATATCTTCAGGTTTGAAGGTTCCGTTAGCTACCCTATCTCCCGGTTTGGAGGTTCCGTCAGCTTCTAAGCCCTCATCGCCTGACACCACGTATTTGTGTTGGATGGATCTGATGAAGTCCGCAAAAGAGCCTTCCCATTCGATCTTGCCGTCCAAGCCTATGGATATGCGATGGCTTCTTTCGTCATAGGTTGCAAGGATGTCATCTTGGGACAAGGATGCCGTTTCCTCATAGTATGACCTAGTGAAATCGAACAGGTAATCATATTCGCTTATGTCCGCGCTCCAGTTTTGCGCTTCGTAGTAAAACCAGTGCACGGGAATTGGAACGCCGGCCTCTATGTACGGGAACCCGAAAACCTCTTCAAACTGATCAAATGTAAAACCTGCCGGCACCAACGCTATGTCTGACAGGTCATGATATATGTCGAAATACTGTAAGATGGCTGCTATCTCCCGGCGATCTGAAGGTTCAATCTGGGCAGATGGTTGAATGGAACCGTCTCTTATCATGCCGTACTGGGCGCAAATACCTTCAAGCCTGCGGTTTTGGCTCCATTTGGACACAGAAAAACTGCTCCACGGGCCTATCACCGACAACAGGGCAATTAATGCCAGTGTAACAGGTATTACAATGCGCCTTCTGGCCTTAGACAGGTTAAGGTAAAGCATCATGCCGAATAGCCACAAACCCAGGACCAGTACATAGTACCGGTTTTCAGTGATCCCGTAATGTTTGATTCTGATCCCAAGAGACGCGAACATCATGGCCAGAAGCGGGATTACAGCTTTAGGGAAGTAACGGGAGAAGGTGCCTGCCCATTTGTTTGACTCTGCCAGCGGCCAGGTAAACAGCAATATTGCAGTGGTGAATACTGCATACCACAGCACCAGGTGGGACACGAGCCCCACAGGCCATTCCCAGGTGACCAGTATCTTAGCGAAGTACAGGTAAAGGATGAACGTATATACTGCCAGGATAGGTGTGACGACGTAAACTATGAGGTTACTGAGTGTCTTTGGGTAGTCAGCAGTTGGAATCTCTGTACCGGGCTCAGGAATTCCCGCCATGAACAAGAACGGCGCTACCACACCGGCCATGACAAACCATGTGTGCAGGTATATCCGGTAAGATAGATCCAGGGAAAACAAGTAGTTCACCGTTGCCGTTATGGCCGCGAGTCCCATAAACAGCACTGCTGAAAACAATACTGCTATTACTGCCTGGGTGAACAGCTTAACTACATACATCTCCAGGCCGCGGCCCTTTCCCAAGTTGGGTATTATGAAAAACAGCAAGAAGAGGAAGACGCATATACCTATATGCCTGCTCACAGCAACGAAAGTGAGTCCTTGTAGCATGGTAAAGGTAGCCCAGGTGATCCCTGATGCCGAGACCAGGGCAATGAGATTGCCTGCGAGTGCAGGGTTTGACTCCGGGGCTTTTTTCCCTGACTCCCACAGCAATATGGCGCACCATGACGCTAGAATTCCTGCCACGAGGGCCAGGGATTGCCTGCCTAACTCGTCCGGGGAACCAAGATACTGTTCTGATGTAGTCCTGATTAGCGTTGCAGTAAGAATTATTGTTAATCCAACAGACGCCCAGAACCGCCTTAAAGTAGGGCCTGCAGAGGCCACCATCCGCTGGACTAGATCCCTTAACTCGTTCTTCATGGAAGTCTCTCCCTGACTCAGATTTTGTAGCCTGGCTAAGTAGCAGAACCACCCGGGCTAGGATGCTGTTTCATCTTTAGAAGCTATTCACCGCTTCGCCCACCAATTCACCTACAAAAGCTACCGCTTCCCGGATAGGATCAGGCTTAGTCATATCCACTCCTGCCATCATAGACAGTTCCAGGGGCTTCTTGGTTCCACCTAACTTGAGTACTTCTATCCATCTTTCAGCTGCAGGAGTCCCTTGTTCGCGGATAGCCTTGGCCACAGCGGTACCGATGGTAAGACCTGCCGAGTAGGTGTACGGGTACAGACCGCGGTAGTAGTGGGATTGACGCATCCAAACGAGCCTGGCACCGTCATCAATTTCCACTTCGCCGCCCCAGAATTCATCCAGGATTTCACCTTGGACCTTGTTTAGCAGGCTAGCTGTTATGGGCCGGCCTTGCTCCGCCAGGGCATAGAGGCGGCGCTGCAATTCGCCTTCAATCAGGTGACGTACAAAGTTGTGGTGATAGGTTTTGAGAAGCTGCATAATCAACCAGCGGCGACGCCGCACGTCAGAATCTTGTGAAAGGATGTAGTTGCCTACCAGTATTTCGTTGATTGTTGACGGTGCTTCAATGAAGAACATGGTGGGCCTGGTGTTGCTGAAACTCTGGTATCTCTGGGCCAAAACTCCTTGTCCGGCGTGGCCTAGCTCATGGGCAAGGGTAAGGGCTGTCCTGAGGCTGTTATCCCATTTGAGGCAGATATATGGATGGACTCCATAAACCGAAGAACAAAACGCTCCGGTCCTTTTGCCCAGGTTGTCAGCCCTATCGACCCAGCGATTCTCTAAGGCGTTCTTCATTATCTCAGTGTACTCGGGGCCAAGCACTGATAGGGCGTTGATTATGATGTCTGATGCTTCTTCCCAGGTGGTTTCAGGTTCGAACTCAGGATCCAAGGGGGCTTCTATGTCGCAATAGAGCATCTTGTCAAGGCCAAGCACTTCTTTCCTCAACCTGGCGTACTTGCGCATGTGTGGTGCCAGTTCCGTGAGGATGATATCGTGCAGGCTATTGTATATGTCAACAGTAACTTCCTGCTGGTGCAGGATCATGTGTATAGCTGATTCGTATCCCCTGAGTTGGGCCAAGGTTACGCTTTTCTTGACTTCAGTGCCCCAGGTCCCTGCGTAAGTGTTCTGGTAAGCTTTCATTACCCTGGTGGTTTCTGCGTATGCATTGCGCCTCAGCACCATATCGAGGTGATCTTCGTGATCGCCGAAGGTCATGGGATGCAGTTTGCCTTTGCTGTCAGGTACAGGGTTGCAAGACAGGTCTGCAGTCCTTGATCTTTCGTATATCATGCCTGGTGCGTTCAAAACTTCTCCGAGGGCTGCCAAAGCTGCTTCTGTATCCGGATGGAGCTGGTAAGGTTTCTGTTCTATCATTTTTTCTATGGTGATGCGGAAAGGTTCAAGTCCTGGTTCTTCAGCTAGATATTTTTCCAGGGTTCCATCAGGCAAGGTTAACGGTTCCGATGTAACGAAGGAAGTTTCAGCACGGATACGTGCGGCCAGGGACATTGCCCGCGCGGCCATTTCCTGGTACTCAGGATTGGTGCCATCGCTCGCCAGATGTAGCGATGCATAAGAAACCACCTTTACAAGCCTCTTCATCAGAGCTTCCAGGGCTTCACAACATGCCAACAGTGTCTTTGCACTTTCGCCGAGTTTACCTTTGAACTTGGTGACCTGGCCGGCCATTGATGCTACTTCATTGAACTCTGATTCCCACGCTTCCTTGGTCGGGAAAATATCGGCCAGCTTCCACGTTTGTTCCTCGGGCACCTCGGACCGTTTAGGCAGTCGGACCATTTTACCCCTCCTGTCAACCGGTATTAGGCCTCTGTCTTATTGCAGAGCAACCCGGTGAATATTTCCAGGAGCGAACGGTCAAACCCTTCAAAGTTATTCCAGATCTGATGTGCAATGGGGACATTTGACTGCCTTGATGGAGATCTCGCTTTGACAGAACGGACAGGTCTTGGTCGTAGGAGGAGCCGGTTCCTCAGTTGCAGGGGCAGGGACTGCAATTGACCTTAGCTTGTTCACTTGCTTTACCGTGATGAAAAGCGCAAAGGCGATAATCACAAAGTCTACTATCGTGGTAATAAAACTGCCGTAATTCAAAGTTGCAGCGCCGGCGGCTTTAGCTTCCTCGAGGGTTTGATAGATGTTTCCGTCCAGGGCGAAGAACAGATTGGAGAAATCCACTTTTCCCGTTAACAGTGAGACCAGAGGCATAATCAGGTCATTGACCAAAGAAGTGACAATCTTGCTGAATGCTCCGCCGATCACAACCCCGATTGCCAGATCGACAACGTTGCCTTTCATCGCAAATTCCCTAAATTCTTTCCACATAGGATTGCCTCCGTTCATGTTGGATTTTGGCCAGGACAAGCCAGCCTTGGTTTGATAATAGAGGGTATTGGGAAGGAGATCTAGTATTAGATGATGGGGGATTGTCATGAAGTCATTTGTCGTTGAACCAAGGCCTCCGGCATACTTGTCCCTGGCGGATAGCGAGTGGGAAGAAAAGGTTGAAAAGAGCAGGAAACTCATGTCGCCGTGCGTCTTGTGCGCAAGGCGCTGCAAGGCGGAGCGGAAGCCTTCAGAGTCCCACTCATCCGGTTCAGAGGCTCGGCGTGAACGTACCAGGCACTCCCGTGATTGCCCCATAGGTGTTTGCAATACCGGAGATATGGCCAGGGTGGCAAGCTTCGGCCCTCATTTTTGTGAGGAGCGTCCCCTGGTTGGCAGGCGCGGCTCAGGCACCATCTTCTTTGCAGGATGTAACCTAAAATGCAGCTACTGTCAGAATTACGACATTGCACATCTCGACCGGGGATGGGAAATAACAGATGAGGAACTAAGCCGCATCATGTTGAGGGTGCAGGAGATGGGCTGCCACAATGTGAACCTGGTATCTCCCACCCATGTAGTTCCCAATATCGTTGCTGCCGTGAGATTGGCTGCCGGCAAAGGGCTGAACACTCCCATAGTCTACAACACGGGAGGGTATGATTCCCTGGAAACCCTGGAAGTCCTCGACGGGATAGTGGACATATACATGCCTGACATGAAATACGGGGAATCTGGTCCGGCTGAGGAGTTCTCCATGGCGCCTGACTATCCTGAGGTGAACTTCGAGGCTGTGAAGGAGATGCACAGGCAGGTAGGGGACCTGGTAACGGATAAGAACGGAGTAGCCGTCCGTGGCCTACTGGTAAGGCACCTGGTCTTGCCAGGCGGGATGGCAGGAACCGAAAAGGTTATGGAGTTTATTGCCACTCACATCTCCAAGGATACTTACGTAAACATAATGGCGCAGTACCGGCCGTACTATAAAGCTGTGGGACACCCTGTGATTGGCAGGAGGGTTTCAGGCACTGAATACCACCATGCCCTGGACATTGCCCGGCAGGCTGGGTTGACCAGGGTCCGTGCCTTTTGATCCGCTATTCTGAATCGCCATGCTGTTCTACCCCAGCCCTGCCGGTTTCTCCAGTAATCTATCATTGTTTCAAATGGTTCTTACCAGTTCTTGTTAGCGTGTAGTACTCGCCTATTATTGGCCTTCTGTGTCCGCCGGTTCCCCGGCTCCATCTTTTTCTTCGCTGCAGGGTGAACCATTGCCGGGCGAACCGGTATCTTCGTTGACCTCTCCCATAGCGTCGCATGTTTCAGTGCATATATCTCCGGCTTCTTCTGTTTGATCGCCCGCTTCGTCACTTGCAGCCATACGCTGGTCTTTCGACGAAGACCCTCTTGTTAAAGCAGGTGAAAGCACCAGAGAACCTACTAGGGCAATCAGCACCCCGCCCAAAGCTGATTTCAAGATGAACGGCTTGATCTGATCCGTTGCGTCACGGGCTAGAGATTTCAGCGGGCCTACCATGATCAAGGAACCTGAAATGTCACCGCCTGACCGCCACGGCACCGATATTGCCACCTGGTCTTGCCCAGCCTGTGGCAAATCAAACGAGTTGGTCTCGCCGGTTGTAATTGTTGACTTGAGCACCTCTGATTCAAGGCTCTCTCCTGCAAGTGAGTGTTCCAATGATGAATCTACAACTACAGTGCTGTCAGAATCTGTTATGAGCACACGCATTCCTGTATTGTAGTAAATCCAGGCTGCCACTTCACGGCAAGTTTCACTGTCCCCGGCGGGTGCATCCAGTTCAACCACTGCACCGGCCAGCTGCTCGGCGCTGTTCTTGACCTGTTCAATTGCAGAATTGAGGAAATGGTCCTGAAGCAGCCGTGCTTCAACCGCCCCCATGGATACGACTACTACAAGGCTCAATGCTACCATTATTGCCATTGTTTTTGCTCTGGAAACCATGCTGGAATCACTTCCCTCTCAAAGTGTCTGTGTTCCATATTGCTCCGAACCCCAAAACTTCCGGTGCAACACTAACCTCCATTATCTCACTTATGTCAACCCGGGGACAGCTGTTGCAATAAACTGGCGCACAGGAACCCATACCAGCATCAGCTGGTTCACTGAAATGTCCTTCTTGTAAGGCCGGATAACATACGGTTCAAACGATTCGTTCGACGGGTTGAGCTTTTCAATCAACCCAGCAGTTTCCTGATGCAATTCATCTTCCAGCGCCAGGAGCTGTTCTCTGTATCTTTCTGCTGTTTGCTCCCGGCGCTCTACCTCCTGCTGGTGCCGGGAATACCTGCTTGCACTCCTTGCAGTGGTGGTAGCCCTGCCTATAGTTGACTGGCTTATTTTTTTGTTACCCAGGAGGGCGGTCAACAGGGTAGCACCCATGGAGATAGCTGTTTGCATTTGCTGCTGCTTGGCTTGGACTTTCTGTCTTTCTACCGCGTCTTCTGCACTCCTGAGTCTTGCCTCAGCCGCCTCAATTTTAGCAGCGTATTTCTTGCGGAGTGCATCCAGGGCTTTGTCCCTTTTCTCCCGGAACTGCTTGTCAAGACGGAGGCGGAAATCGCGTTCTGATTCACCCGGCAGGGAGTATTCCTTTAGTGTAGGGCTCACCAGAAGTTCCAGCCGCTGTGTCCGGTACAACCAGTCGGCAAACTCCCTTCTCCATGAGGTGTAGTTCTTAGCAACCCCTGCCTGCGCGGGAACTGAAGCGAAGGGTATTCCTGGTACCGGCGAGCTTTCAAGGTCTGAGATGGCAACATCAAGCTCCATTGCCTCATCCCATTCGACGCCATGGGGGTCGGCTGAAAAAGGCGCGGCTAAAAGGTAAGTCTTGGCCATGTCTGTCTTGCTTTTTGTATCCCTGAAGGCCACTTGTGCGCTGCCCAGGATCATGGGCATGTACACAAACCGGTTATCTCTTGCACTTCCCCCTATAGGAAGAAAACACTGCTTTATGTCAGGGGGTAGAACCGGGATGTCACAGCTTGTAGAGGCAAGAGGGCCAGTGCTAGGCGCAGTGCCTGTTAGGGGTATGGCGACGCTGCTAGGTACAGTTGTTGCGCCTGGCATGGCGACGTTGCGGAACACAGTTCCTGCGCCGGGGGCGGTGACGCTGTGAGGCACAGTGTCTGTTACAGGAATACGTTCAGGGATATGTTTCGCATGGGTGTCTGCCAGGCGGGATATCTGGTCTCCGGTGAGGGGTCCCCTGAGGTACGACATTACCCATCTGGTTTCGAAAATTACCGGCCTGTCATCGTGAACGTTGTTCATCAGGAACACTCTTTTGCCCAAACCAGAGAGGATTTTGTCCATGTCACGCCTGTTAAACTCCATTCCCTGGGTGACGGCCGCTCCTTCCAGCCCATCCAGCACACGCATTTTGTCACGCTCTGTTTGAAGCCTGCCAATAAACCAGGTTCCTGCGTTTGACAGTCCCTTGTAGTCAAGGTCCACCGGGTTCTGGGTGGTAAGCAGTACGCCCAAACCAAATGCCCGTGCCTGTTTGAGCAGGGCGAGGAGTGGCGCTTTAGACGGGGGATTGGCAACAGGCGGGAAGTACCCGGCGATTTCGTCCATGTACAGTATTGCCCTTAGACTGGTTGTGCCAGGCTGAACCCTGGTCCAGCTTAGCACTTCGTTGAGCAGTAGCGATACAAAGAACATCCTTTCTGCGTCGCTCAGGTGAGCTATTGAGAATATGGAAATCCTGGGCTTCCCGGCAGAGGTGTACAAGATGTTATCTATGTCCAACGACTCCCCCTGCATCCAAGGGGCAAATCCGGGCGCAGCAAGGAGGCTGTTAAACCGCATTGCCAGTTTGAAACGCTCGCCTGCGGGGAAGAAGGACTCAAGGCTCATCACGCCTATCTGGTCAAACGGCGGTTCGCTGATCTGATGTATAAGAGTAGGTAGATCCAGGTCAATGCCATGTTGCCACGCAGTGAACAGTATATTTGATACCAGTATGTGTTCCCGGCTCTGGACAGGGTCGGCTGTAAGCCCGATCAGCCCCAGCAAGCTGCTTGTAGTCCCAGTGACCCTTTCAGAGAGCAGTTCTGTGTCTTGTATTATTTCCCTTGGAGGAGCCGAAAAGGATCTTAGGATGGAGACCGGGACCCCGGCAGTGCTCCCAGGAGTGTATATGGTGAATCCGGCAGAGTGCTTCAGGCGCCTGATGCGTTCACCGTCCTGACCCCAGGCGGCCAGGCCTTCCCTCCAGAGGGTTGCTTGGGCCGCTGCGTACTCGTCAGGCGAAAGGTTATTCTTCCGCGCGTCATCTTCGTTTATCCACGGCCGGAAATCCTGAGGCTCAAGGTTGGGGAAAGTAAGCAGCAGGTTCGGCATGTCTCCTTTCGGATCGATGATTATTGCCGGGATGCCGTCTATTGCAGCTTCTTCCAGAAGGGCAATGCATAACCCGGTCTTGCCGCTTCCTGTCATCCCCACGCACACCCCGTGGGTAACCAGATCCCTGGAATCGTACAACACGAGCCCGTCCAGGGGCTTCCTCGCGGCCAAATCGTAAGGCCGGCCAAGGTAGAATACACCTAGTCTCTCGTAATCATATGGATTCATGTAAGAACCGCTCCTCATTATCTTGGTTTGGACCACTTTTCGCCAGCGTCAGGTGCTATCCCTTTATCACAAGGTTTTTCGTGTCACGAAGGAAGGAGCTGCGAGAGAGCTTGCAGAAGGGACAAATAGGGCAATGTTGGAAAAACATGAAAACAGGGAAAACCGGGAAAGAGGTGACTTTTCTGTATGAAGGACCTGCTAAGAAATGCTCTCAAACTTGCAGATGTTGACTACTGCGAAATCCGGTTTGAAGAAAGCGAACTCCTTTCCATCAGTTATCAGGGTAAAAGCCTGGACACGATTACCAGGGACACCCCCTATGGCGGAAATGTCAGGGCTTTGCACAAAGGCGGTTGGGGGTTCGCATGTTTCAACAACCTGGATGAGCTTGAGAGTGCAGTAAAGTCTGCTGTTAAACAGGCCAAACTTGCCGGCGGCAGGTTGGGATTGGAAAGCAAACTTGCCCCTGCGCCTGTAATAGAAGACGAGTATGTTCCTGAGTACACTTTGGACCCGCGGGGCGTCAGCCTTAGCGAAAAACTAAGGATCATTGGCAGTTACCTTGATTTCATTCTCGGATACGATAAAGCAATAACCGCAGCTCAGATTATCTACAATGAAAGGATTAGCACTGTCTATTTCGCCAACAGCGAAGGTACATACATCAAACAGGAAAAGCTGGACATAGGTTCTAACCTGGCAGCTACAGCACGGAGGGGAATGACCACAGTCGTCAAGCGGATCGGGCGGGGCAGTTCCATAGGGTTCGACTGTATGCTTGACGCCTATGATGAACTCGGGGAAGCGTGCAGCTTAGCTATTCAGCTGCTCGATGCTCCTCAGGTTAAGGCAGGTGTATATCCTGTTGTGTGCGATCCTGCGTTGGCCGGGCTGTTTGTACATGAAGCTTTCGGCCATCTCAGCGAAGCTGATAATGCGTATAAGAACCCGCAATTGGCCAAAACTATGACCTTGGGCAGGGTCTTAGGCAGGGACATCCTGGCCATTTACGATACAGGCGAGTATCCGAAGAACCGCGGGTACCTCAAGTATGACGACGAAGGCGTTCCCACGAGACGTGCTTATCTTGTGAAAGATGGTGTCCTGGTTGGGCGACTGCATTCACGGGAGACTGCCGGGATTATGGGTGAGGAGCTCACAGGCAATGCCCGCGCCCTCAACTACACGTTCCCGCCTCTTGTGCGCATGAGGAATACTTGCATTGCCCCAGGGGACGCCACCCTTGAAGATATGATCAAAGACATCAAACTTGGCCTCTACGCAGTCGGGTCCGGAGGCGGGCAGACCAACGGCGAGATGTTCAACTTCATGGCCGGCCACGGTTTCATGATCCGCGACGGCAAACTGGCTGAGCTGGTGAAAGATGTCAAACTCATGGGCAACGTGTTCACAACGCTCATGAACATAGACATGATTGGCAACGATCTCGCGGCACGGGATGGTGCAGGCGGTTGTGGCAAGGGAGGACAAATGCCCCTTCCTACAAGCGGCTTGTGCCCGTCGATAAGGATTCAAAACGTGATTGCGGGAGGTGCTAAGTGATGGCCCGAATCTTCAAGAACCTTCCTGACAACTCTCAAGCAGAACTCCACCGTAGGGTAACCCGCTCCTGGGGTGCTACGTTCCAGAACAGTATGTTCGAAGGTACCAGCGAGAGCAGTCTCGACCTAAAGACTGTAAGGGTAATCAAGTCTGGAAAGCTTAGTACAGCTACAGGCACCAAGCCTGGTTCCGAAGCAGACTTGCTTGAGAACGCCCTTGAACTCTCCGAGTACGGAACCGGTGTTGACTACGGGTTTCCTGGCCTGGCCGGGTATGAGGATATAGAGCTAGCGAATCCTGAGGTTCCAGAGATGGATTTCCCGGAAATGATAGAAATTGGCGATGATCTCATGCAGTCCATCCTGAAGGTTGAACCCAAAATACGTGCATCGTCATCTGTAAGGGCACAGGTAGTGGAAGTGAGTTTGGATAACAGCAATGGTTTTTCCGGGAAATATATGAAGACGGTAGTCAGTGCTGGCCTTGGAGCCCAGTATATCCAGGGCGATGATTTCCTCTGGTTTGGGGAATACAGGTCTTCATGGGCAAACGATATTGACTACGAGGACCTCAAGCGAGAAGTGATCCGCCTGTTTGAGTGGTCTAAGCAGACCGTGGGCATGACAACCGGAAGTTACCCTGTGATCTTTGCCCCTGGTGAAGTCGGGCATCTCACCCGCCCGTTTATCGCTTCTCTCAACGGCAAAGCTGTTACCCGGGGCATATCTCCCCTTGAGGAGAAGATAGGCCAGCAACTCCTTGATCCCAGGGTTACTTTGATTGATGACGGGACATTACCCAGGGAAGTGTCGAGCGCTCCCTTCGATCGCGAAGGGGTTCCCACTCAGAGAAACGTTCTTATAGATCAGGGAGTGCCAACGACCATATTGGCTGATCTTGAGACGGCAAAACAGTTGGGCACCAAATCAACCGGTAACGGCAGTGGCCGAGGACCAGAGCCTCACAGGGTGATCCTGCTGCCAGGAGACCGGTCCTTGGAGGGATTGATCGCCGGCATTGACCTTGGGGTAATCATCTTCAGCACAATGGGTGCCTGGACAGGCAACCCGTTTAGCGGCAACGTATCCGGCACCATTGCCCTTGGCCTGAAAATTGTGAACGGCGAAATCGCAGGCAGGGTAAAGAACTGCATGTTTTCCATGAATTCATTCAAGCACTTCAAGGATCACTTGATTGGCTTCAGCAAAGAGACCAAATCTACCCGTGGCGCTAGCTATCCTTATGTAGCTTTAGACGACGTTGTAATAACCACGGGGTAAAACGCCAGGCCAAATGTTTCATCCCGTAAAAGGGGATGAAATCCAGATGGGATGCAGGGATGCTCCCAGATGTTGGTTGCAGGGCTGGGTATATTCAACGGTGGCCCTGGACAAAACACCCAGGAGCGTCCCTGTTACTTTGTACTCTTAGCCATGGCGCCGCCATCTTCAACTTGGCAATTCAAACCTTGGCGGCCACCGGAGTTTCCCGGGGGAAGGCCTAAGAATTCTTGCTTTCTATCACATCTTTCATGCTGTAAAGCCCCGGGGTCTTGTCCAGCAAGAACTTAGCAGCCTCAAGTGCGCCGTATCCAAATATGTCCCTTGACAGAGCGGTGTGCTTTATCTCAACTATTTCGCCTTGTCCCGCGAAGATAGTATCGTGTTCTCCCACAATGGTTCCACCGCGTACTGCATGGATGCCTATCTGGTTTGGCTTCCTCTTGGTGCTTTCGTCTTCACCGTGTCTTCCGTATATATATTCCATATCGTTGCCCAGAGCCGCGTTCATCGCATTGGCAATCATCATAGCGGTTCCGCTTGGGGCGTCAACCTTCTGGTTATGGTGTTTTTCAACGATTTCGATGTCAAATGTGCTTCCAAGCACCTGTGCTGCCTGGGCCACCAGTGAGAGCACTAGGTTTATGCCCACGGACATGTTTGCTGACATCAGCACCGGTATTTCTTGTGCTGCAGCTGAAATCTTCTGCTGCTGTTCGCCTGAAATACCGGAAGTACATATCACCAACGGAGTGTTTCTGGTCAACCCGAAATCCAAGAGGCTCTCAACGGAACCAGGATGAGAGAAGTCAATCACTACGTCGGGTTTGATGTCCAGTGGAACTTCGCTAAGAGAAGCAAACACAGGATAATCGTTGTCGAACTTGCCGGGATTTAGGTCAACCCCGCACACGATCTTCATTTCAGGGGTGCCGGACTCTTCAACCAGCCTGGTTACGACACGCCCCATTCGCCCGTTACATCCGTGCAGCAATATTTTCACAATGGTCCACCTCCGGTGATTATGTATTCCGTGTTACGGATTTTATGACATTCAAGTTCAGTATACTATACATACCTGTCCTACGCAGGCTGTCCCGACAAACAAAAGCCAGCCGCCGGATCCTGTCAGCACACGGCATAATCCCATGTGTTTCAGCATAGCGGCCGGCTGGCTCATTCGCTAGAATCCTACCGGAAACTGCCTTGCGAAACTACTTGCCCGACACAGTAATTCCGGACACTTGCACCCACGGCAGTATAGAAAACCCATAGTCTATCCTTTCCCTTGATATCCCTTTGATGTTTTTCAGCATCTCCACAAAGTTGCCTGAAACCATAGATTCGCTTATAGGATACTTGATCTGGCCGTCTTCAATCAGGTAACTGTTCTTTGCTACTCCCGAGAAGTCACCGTTGTCGCTGGGATAGCCGCCTGAGAACCTGGCAAGCAGGATCCCTTTTTTGACCGACTTGATCATGTCATCAAACCGGGTGTCACCCGGGTCAATCACAAATGCCCCACCCATATTGACTGCCCTGTCCAAGCCTGTTTTTCTGGAGCCGTACAAGCTGAGCAGGTAAGTCTTGAGCACGCCGGATTCGATTATAGTGCTGTTTTGTACAGCGTACCCGTCTGAAGTCACGAAGTAGCCGTTGCATATCTCGTCTGATACGGGCCGGGAATGCAAGGTGAACATGGGGCTGGCGATCTGCTCTCCGAGTTTGTCCTTATAGATACTGGTGCCTGATATCATGGGCCCGTCGCTCAGCGCTCTTGAGATGAAATATAGCATGTCGTTCATGCAGTCGGGGGTTATGATAACGTCTCCCACAAATTTGCCTTCCAAGGGCCTTGTCACTATTTGCTCTGTGGATTGCTTCAAGAGGATATCCAGGGAGCCGCATTCTAGCAAATCCTTTTCAAGATCCCTGAGTGAGAACCCCGTATAGTTGAAAGACGACACTTTGTCCTCATCCTTGGATGAGAAGATAAAGGTACAGTTGTACACACCCTTGTTTGTAACGAAATCCACATTGTTTGAGTTAACAAAGCAGCTTCTGGAGCGTGTAAAATCAATGATCGCCTGCATAAGTACTAACTTGGGGTACTTGTCTTCCACTTGGTGGATCAGCTTTTTCATACTGGAGTACATAGTATCCAGGTCAGGCGAATCGCTTCCGGATGTGAATTCAGCAGGCGGCTGGGTTTCGGCAATGTCAAACGCCTCGTCGGGGGCAGATGCAGCTGCGATAGCGAGCACATCACTGGCTGCTTTGTCTATTGATTCATTATCAGACTTATTGATGCTGGTTGAGCCTCTCCGGTTGTCTTTTATGGCAGTTAGCCGTATATTTGTGTCGAAAGTGGTCCTCAACAAGGAGAATTCGCCCAGTTCCACGTTCATTTCGTGCTTATCAGTAAACGTGACAACACATTGGGCCTTGCCTGCACCGGCCTTAAGCAGCGCATTAAGTCCATACTGTGCGACTTGTCTCAGATTGGCCATACTTATCTACCTCCTATGTTGATCTTGCACTTGATGGCCGGCCCACCCATTCCTACGGGTATAGCTTGTTTCTTGCCACACATCCCCGAGTTGGTCCACTTCATGTCAGGAGACACCATAGTGACTGTCTTGAGCATGTCGAAAGCTACACCTGAAATAGTGGTGTCTTTGATTGCTTTGCCAAGCTTGCCGTTCTTGATCTCGTATCCAAGGGTTATTCCGAACATAAATTCGCTGGTGGAGTCAGCTTGGCCGTTGCTTGGCTGGATCAAGTAGTAGCCGTCGTCGATTGACGCGATCATGTCTTCGAGTTTGTCAGCTCCAGGTAGAATTGCCGTGTTTCTCATGCGTATGAGGGGCTCATCTGAAAACTCGTAAGCACGGGCATTGCCGGTTGGCCCTACGTTGAAATACCGGGCGCTTTCTTTGTTGTGCATGTATCCCTTCAAGATACCGTTTTCAATGATCACTGCATCTACGGCTTTGGTGCCTTCATCATCAACATACACAGGTACCGGGCACGTCTGCCCGTTGTAAGAGTGGGCGAAGTCTACCAGGGTCACAAGGGGGCTGGCCACTTGCTGGCCGATCTTGCCCTGGGCTACTGAGCCGCTTATCACCATGTCAGCTTCTGTGGTATGACCTATTGCTTCGTGTGCCAGGATGCCTGCAAGTTCGGCATCGAGCACACATGTCTTGAGGCCGGCGTCGGCGAAAACCCCTTCACTCTTCTTCATAAGGTGATGATATTGCTCTTCGATTTTCCCGTATAGCTCCCCGGGCGCGGTGAACAAGTCCTCAAAGTGACCTAATCCGCCATAGGGCCTTGCGAATTCCACAGGTTGGCCGTCCTTGATGAACGACAGGGCTATACCTATGGTGGTCCTGGGTACCAGAGAATGAGAGTAGGATCCGTCTGACGTGACAAGGGTTTTTTCCATGTCCAGGCAGTCAAGGGACACAGTTCTGCTCGCCAAGTCCGGGTACTTGCGGGCTATGTGGTCATCGAGTTCCCTCGCAAAGTCAACCAGTTCCCTTTGCCCCAGGCGGGGTTTCTTAGTTGAGAAATCGTTCTCACTTGTAACAGGTGATTTGGGGAGCGGACCTCTTCCCTTTTGTTCTTTTGAGTCGAGGAATACCGCGTTCTCTGTTGCCGCCTGTATCACTGCTTTTGCAGCAGCTTCGCTGATCTCAGGGTTAGATGCAAATCCCCAAGAACCGTTCTTGTAGACCCTTGCGGATATCCCGCTGGTCGCGGATCGGGAGTTTGCTGTGTTGTTTCCTTTCACGAAAGCAATACGAACTACTCTGTTTTCTTGTGCCCTTAGTTCAGTGTAGCTTGAAAAGAGTTTCACATAGTCATGAAGGTTTAACCTGTACAAACATATCCCTCCTCAAACACTCATAACGTGGTCTGACCAAGGCAATAGATACTGTGCATCAGCGCAGGACTTCCAGAACTTCATAGAGAGCTGTTAGGGATTCTTCTACGCCGTGGATTCAGTTACCTCCAAACCAACTTGTCTTTGCGTAAGGAGTTGCCCCATGGTATTGTGAATTCAGCCCGAGTGTTGCCTGTTCAGTCAAAAAGGCAGGGAGGAGGTCAACCCCGTTGGAGACACCTATATCCAAGAAAACCGTTTTCACAGGGCGCATACTCTCAGTCAGGGTAGATACTGTTTTGACCGGGGCCGGTAAGGAGACTACAAGGGAAATCATTGATAGGCCAGATACTGTGGCGATTGTAGCTATCGATGAAAGACACAACATCCTACTTGTGAAGCAGTACAGATATGCGACGGGTAAGCACACTGTAGAGATCCCTGCCGGGGTGATTGACCCGGGGGAAACCCCTGAACAAGCAGCGAGGCGGGAACTTAGGGAGGAGACGGGATATGACTGCGACGTCCTCATTCCCCTACATACCTACTGGCCTGCTATCGGCTATTCCACTGAGAGGATGACTATATTTCTGGCCCGGGGGCTCAAACACGCTCCTCTCGAGGGTGACGAAGAACGCATAGAGCTCTTGAGGCTGCCGTTTTGCGACGTTCATGAAATGATCAGCAGCGGAAAGCCCATTTTTGATGATGCCAAAAGTACTCTTGGGGTAATCCTGGCGGCGTCATGCACGACTCAAAATCGTGTGGGGTAGCGTGGGTGCGCCTAACAGGTTACAGGGCTCCAAATGACTGAACCCCGGGGATTGCTCCCCGGGGAAGTTGGCGCTACCCGGCGGACCTCCCGCTGGGATTAGAGGCGCCGAGCAGCTCGTGTCTACTACTCACCCGGCACCACCTCCTTTCCTGTAGACTATATTCTTTGCTCAAACCCACATTCCTTCTTCTGGGGTACGTGTTTGGAAACATCTTAGCCGCTTGTGTAGTCACGAGGGCTATCCAGTCCTACATCTAGTCTTACATCTGCTCCTATCCTAGACGCCTTGAGCTCAAGGATTACCCGGTGATGTATAGGCTCTTTTCAGCGATTTCGCAGCGTCGCGAACGCCTGTGTATATTCTGTGGATAATTTTGCATGAGTGTATGAATCCAGTTACGCACTGGTGGAGAAGGAAATGTGACTTAAATCACCAGTGACCAGCGAGGATGACAAAATCCCAGCATATGGGGCTATTCGTTGGATTTCCTTGGGGCCGATCGTGCAGGGCCCGCTGTGGACACTATGTGAACAGTATGTGAGTATCGTAACGGGGGGCTGTGGATAAGTTGTGGACAGAATTTTCATCTGTATCGGGAACTGCCCTTGAAGTAAGAGCAGGGCTGAAGTATCCTCATCATGAGGGATGAACGGTGACAGTCATACAGGGATTACCATACGCCGTCAGTAATGAGGTGGTCTATTGAAGATAGATCTGGATCTCCACATTCACTCAAGTTTTTCGCCAGACTCTCTCGTAAGCCCCGGTGAGATCATCAGGATAGCTAAGACAAGGGGACTGGACGGTGTGGCAATCGCTGACCACAATACCGTCCGTGGCGGAATAACTGGACTAGACCTCAACCCGGACCCTGACTTTATCGTCATACCCGGTGCTGAGTATTCAACAGAATACGGCCACGTAGTCGGGCTATTCCTTTCTGAGGAGATCGATGTAAAAGGCCGTAAGCCACAGGGTCACACACTCAGCCCGACCCTCCCTTTTGAGGACGTTGTTAATGCTATACATGCCCAGGGCGGGATTGCAGTGCTCGCACACCCCTTTCAGTCTAGGGAGTGGCTGCCGGCACATGTATTTAACGGTGCTGTTAAGGTCGACGCCATTGAGGGATTCAACTCCAGAGCAGGCACACGTGCCTATCCAAACGCCAATTCGCTAGCTTCAAGGTGTTTCTCTGAGTATGGCATCCCTGCGCTTGGAGGCAGCGATGCTCACTTGTCGTGGGAGATAGGGAGGGCTTATACCCGGATAGACTTGGGCGGAGTTTCAGAAGGTGATGTTTGCCTAAGGGATAGCCATAGCTTAGTCAAAGAAGCGATTTTGGCAGGCCGGGTAGAATGTGCCGGCAAACAAACTCACAGGGCTGTGGTACCCCTTACCGAGTTGGTCAAGGCCTATAAGAGAAAGACATACCATCGCATGCCTTATTTCGTACTCAAACTTATAGTGGCAATGCTGGGATCTGTAGGGCTGCGGATTGAGAATGCCCAGCGCGAAAGGGCTAATGGCAAGAATCCTCCTCAGCAGCAGTGAAGCCTTAGCAGTCTGCAAAATCAAGGCTGAATGGCACACGGGGTGTTGTACCATTCAGCCAAGCACAGGGGTTGGTTTTGTGCCTGGTTTACAACACAGGCTTTGGCCTTACTATGAAACCCGCGAATCACCTATCTAAGGATATCCTAAGCCCCGCTGGGAACGGAATCGCCAACTCATACTCAAAACCAATTTATTCCTTTCACCAGTTTTCCGTCATTGGTTGGGTTTGATCTAATTCGCCACATTAGGCCTTAAGTCCTTCTACATCGCATGATCCTTCCTCTTATACATTATACGTTCGTTCTTTTGTGCCTTTATTCCTTATATGTTTCCTCGTGATCTCCTCAGGCTATCCAAAATCCTTTCCACCCGTTGAGCTTCGGGCAAGACTCCTCCTGATTCAGGGTCAATGGTTACACAGGCCCCCCCGATCATGGCAGTCCGGATCTGGCCGCATGCAGCAGGATTTCCAATAAGGTGGGGTGCATCGAGAAGCCCTACTTTGATGGCATAGGACAGCACCCTCGGATTTGTGAGCGCCGGATTTGTGAGCGTTGGACTTGTAAGCACCTGATCTCCACCGTTTAGCCTCGACACCTGCCCAACTGGCCTGACCGGCTCCGGCCCCTCGGACGCCGCCCCTGGGATCGGACCGTCTTGTTTGATTTGTTCGGCTGGGCCGAGCAGCTCAGGGATTATCTCAGGCAGCTCCGCAATTGCCCTTAGAAGGACCATAGCTTCTTCTATCAGCTGGTTTTTTCTTGCCTGAACCTCGCCGGACAACGTCATATCAGGCATACCGTCCATACAATTCCCGATTACACCTTGGACAATCTTGCAGCTCTCTATGATGTCCCCGGGAGTAGCAGCATGGTCACCTTCGCAAAAGCCTACAACGTGTACTATGTGGGGCTTAAGGTTCATGCTTACCAAGGTTGAAGCAGCCAAGTGCCCCTTTGCCATGTCCAGATCTGCCGGGAAACTGGCAAGACCTGCCCTCACCTGGCGCCATATCCTGAAACCATCGTCAGCCAAGGACTCGATTAACTCTAGTTTGGCCAGCATCTTTCCCAGATCCATGGCTGGCGTGGTTCCCGGCGGGGTATTGAACATATACTGGGCGACATAATCCCTAACGCCCAGGTATTTGGCATTGAGAGCACCCAGGTAGGCTGCTGCCACTGCCACAACATCAGGTGCATCGCGGAGACTCCAATGATGGGCCTCGTTGACTTCCACCGGAACACCTTCAGCGGCATGCCAGGCGATTGCTTCCTGGGCTTCAGTTATGGATTGATCTACCCCGCGGGGGCCCCGTCTATCTAGCACGTTGTACCAGCAAAGCGGGATAGCGGTCCACGCATTGTTTATGGTATTCCGCAGCATCTCTCCAAACCGGATTACATCCCTGGTGCCGCTGTAGCATCTCATCAAGGATAATTACCCCGGCGGGATGCTTGGTACAGCAACTCAAAGTCCCCGGGGCTCCTGACAGGCACTCCTCCTGAGCCTTCCTGGTCATGATCCATATCCTCCGGGTGGAAGAAATTCTCCTGAGCGTTCTGGTCCGGCCCGATGGAAATCACATCAAGCACCTGGGCATCTGCTATCTTCTCAATGCCTGACCTGGTTGCTTCAACCGAAGGCAACCCAAAGTGATGCCTCAGGAGCGGGTAGGGGGCTTTCCACAAAACCCTGTCTACCAAATTGTTTGGGAAGTTGGCCTCAACGGATGAGCGTGTTTCGCCTTTAAGGTAACCCACTATCTCGCTTATGTCCTCAACGCCTGAGAATGCTCTTTCAAAAAGGCCTGACGATCTAGCTACTTCGGCTACAGGCGGGGTGCCGCCAAATACAAGCCTCTGGTGCGGATGGAGCCCGGCTTTTACGAGTGCTTGCTTGAGGCGTTGAAATAACCGTCCGGCAGCGTCTGGATCAAGGCGGTAGCCTATGGCTAGGATGTCAGGCCGGTTTGCTTTCGCCCAAGCAGCGACCTCTTCAGGCGACTTGGCGGCCCCGATGAACTCTGTGCGGTACCCTGTAGATTCAGCAAGCTTCAGGAAATTGAGTATGCCCGCTACGTGTACACAGTCTCCGATAGATACCCCGGCAATCAACTCAGCCACCGACCCACCTGTGTTGGTCTTGGTCATTGGGAATCTCCTCCTAGTACCAGTTCGACTATGGCATCCACATCCATTCCTTCGATCCCCATGGTTACGGCGCACCTGCCTTCAGCCCTGTAATCAACACCGTGGAGCGCATTTGCCAAAGAAATGGTTGACTCAATCACAGGCACTCTTACCCCCGCAATCTTTGCAAAGGATGCAAGCGGGACCAAGCCAAAGGGAACGTCTTCAAAGATATACCTGTGATCCAGGCTGCCAGGAGCGGTAATTCCCACGTAGCCTGGATTTTTCTGGACAGCCTCATACAATGTCTTTGCTTTGATTCCATAGGTGTGGTACATCCACTGCAAAGTTGAACGTGTCCGTACGCCAAAAGCCCTGGCTATGGCGAGTCTTTCCCTGTCCAGCGCCTCCAACACCCTTGCAACCGATGGCGTAACCCCGTCTCTGTAATGTTCATAGGCGACCTTGCTTTCGATCCTGCCGGCATTGAGGAGCACAGGCAAAGGATGGAATACTGCGCCGATGTTATCAAATCCAGTGAAAAGCACATTTTCGGCCGGAATAAATTGGGGATACGCTTTTCTCAGCACCCGGAGCACCTCTATGGTCCTTGTTGCCGGGAGTGCAGCCACAGGGACCCTTTGCTTGATGCCGTAAATGTGAGATACTCCTTCCGCTGTGGTCCGGCTTGCATATATAAAGGTGCTCGTTTCAACGATAGTCACATCACAATTGCAGTTGTTTTTCAATAATACTTGCCTGAATTCCAGGGCACCGCCTGTCCGGCCAGGGTTTAACACTATGATCTGCCCGTCTGAAAGATATGGAGCCATTTGTGCTGCTACATCCCTATGACCTGATGCAGGGACGGTAACCATGATCAACCTAGCTCCGTGCACCGCCTCGCCAATGTCTGATGTCATCAGATTTGGCGTTGCAAAACCGGTGACCTGGCCTTCGAGGACAATTCCTCCGATTTTGTTAAGAAGATTTACCTTGCTTCCTGATCTGTTCCACAGATTTACGCCAAAACCCTTAAGTGCCAGGAAGCCTGCCATAGCTTGACCGCCGTTTCCGGCACCTATCACTGCAATCGTTGAATCAGGAAGTAACTCTTGAAATAGAATCCGCTCAGCCATGCTTCACCCCCCTTTAATATCTCCCCTGTACACCCAGCCTGGATGTTTTGTCTTAGTCTGGCCTCGCGTAGCCGCTATTCTTTCGCTGTAGCGCACCCTGAAGAATCAGCTCAATAAGTTCGGGATAGCTGATCCCGGCCGCTTCGGCAATCCTGGGGACTTCGCTGTAGCCTGGCATCAGGCCCGGGAGTGTATTGATTTCCAGGGCAAAGGGATGTTCCTCGTCCTGAGACAGCCTTATGTCTACCCGCGCGATGTCCCTGCAGCCAATTGCTTCGAATGCCCGTATAGCTATGTCTTGAAGCTTGCGGCTGAGGTCTTCAGGTATTGGTGCTGGACAGATAGGGGTGACGTGGTCACGGGCCTTTACATCGTATGTGTACATGCCACTACCATTGAACACTATTTCTTCTACCGGAAGTGCAATTGGCTCAGGATAGCCCACAACCGCTACTGTGAATTCCCGGCCAGATATGTATTCTTCAACAAGCACGGGCGGTTCAAGTGAGTCCAGAAGTCTTTGCGCCATGATCCTGGCGTGAATCGGGTCCTCAGTAACACTTTCAGGATATATACCCACGCTTGAACCCTCGGCCGCGGGCTTCACTATGACCGGTGTGGATAGTTCGTCGCCAAGTGCTTCTAGCCCTGATTGCCTTCTGATGTCCCGGCTGTCGTAGATCACTGTAAACCTGGGTGTCGGAATGTTGTTGGCCATGAAAGCCATCTTGGATATATGTTTGTGTAGCCCGGTGAAATGAGCAGCGGAACCAGACCCGGTAAACGGAATCCCGCTAAGTTCAAGCATCGCAGCTATGTTAGCTTGGTCTTTTCTGGTACGGTAGCTTGTGGCAATGTTGAAGACTGCATCCGGTCTTGCCTCTTCAAGCTCTAGCAACAGTTGCGGCCCTGCTTCAAGGATCTGAACATGGTAATCAAGGTCAGACAGGGCTTGCGCCACAGCTTCACAAGTCACTTGGGCCTGGCTTCTTGAACTAGGATCTTTGTAGCCATTACTTGAGCTGGTAACAACAGCGATATTCATAGCATCAACCTCCCCGAAAGGATTATTTGGCGCTTCAGGTGGGGACCGCGTGTAAGCTCGTTTTGTGCATGGCAATACATACCCAAGGGGGAAAGATCAGGCTTTCCCTTAGGTGTGAGAGCAAAATTACGGCATAAGCTGTTCCATCACAGCTAAGGCTGTCAGGCCAACAGCCAAACTATATGAGTTCCCACCTGCATTTGAACGTGAGACAGAGATTTTTGTGGAGGCTGAACTGATTGATTGTGTTCAAAACATGCGGCACGCGAGTGCCCCGGTTTGTGAGTGCCTCCCTTTTCCACGCTTACGAGGTTAGCTGACGGGCTCGGGTCGAAAGGGCAGTGACCCTACACGAAATCGTGATTAGCCCCAAAAAGTTGGGTCCCCCGCTCTCTGTTTCCAGAGATTCAGCGCCAAACCTGATGAATTCTCACGCATGATCAAAGTATACAGCGGGTTACCCAAAAATGTCAAATCGAGGTAAATTTCTTGCATCATAAAGCAGATCTTCGGAGAAACTAACCCCGGTTGCGGCAAGAGTTCCACGAGTTGGAGGTGCTGTTATTGAGGAGAATGGGTACCATTGATTGGATTGCAATGATCTTGTTGATCATTGGCGGGCTCAACTGGGGCCTTGTAGGTTTGTTTGACATGGACCTGGTAGCAGCTCTGTTCGGTGCCAAGAGCATGCTGTCCAGAGCCGTGTACACTCTGGTCGGCGTTTCTGCCCTGTATGAGCTCATCCGCCTGTTAATAGGTGAGCCGGTTACTGACAGGGCTTAAGCCTAGGGAATTCCTAACTGCTTCATTCTGTTGATTACTGTAGTGTGTGAAACGCCCAGGGCTTTTGCGATTTTCCGCGAAGACGGGAGCTTTCTTGCCGCCTGGGTAAGGTAATATGTTTCAATCTCTTCAACCAATCCGGGTAAGTCTACCGGGATTTCAGCAGGAAGCTGTATGGGGAAGTTCTCGCCCGGAGCCTGTGCTTCCTGCATGGGGGAGGCGCCGTGAGGTGACACGGCTGCCTGGTTCATGAAATCAGGAGGTACAAAACCAGCTTTGGATGCCGGCTCTTCGATTAGCAGATGGGCCGGCTCAATCCTGTCATATGCAAGCACTGCTGCCCTTTGAATCACGTTTTGGAGTTCCCGTACATTACCTGGCCAATCGTGGAACGCCAGTTTTTCCATGGCGCCTTTCGTGAGACACAGGCCCGGTTTTCCCAATTCCCGGGCAAGGGAGCGCACGAAATGATCGGCCAGGAGCGGGATATCCTCTTTCCTATGGCGCAGGGGAGGAATCCAAATGGGAATAACGTTTAGCCTGTAGAACAAGTCTTCCCTGAACGTGCCTTCTGCGATCATGCTTTCAAGGTCTTTATTGGTCGCAGAGATGATCCGGATATCGATCTTGACTTCATGGCGTCCGCCGATCCTGCGTATCCTCTGTTCCTGGATAGCTCTTAGAATCTTAGCTTGCAGCGGCGGGGACAGGTCTCCTACTTCGTCAAGGAACAAGGTCCCATGGGTTGCCAGTTCCAGCAGCCCTTGTTTACCCCCGGCCGAGGCGCCTGTGAATGCCCCCCTGTCGTAACCGAAGAATTCGCTCTCCAGGAGGGAGTCAGGTATGGCCGCACAGTTAACTGCTATGAAAGGTCCTGCTTTCCTGGCTGAATTCTTGTGAATGGCCCTGGCGAAAAGCTCTTTTCCCGTGCCGCTTTCACCCCTGAGCATGACGCTCATGTTAGTTGGCGCTACCGCTTTGGCCAGGTTGACTGCATTGCCAAAAGCCTGGCTTTTCCCGATGATATGATGGAAGTCTACCAAGGCAGGCCCGCTTACTGATTGTATGAGCTGCCGGACGTCCTCTAACTCCCTCAGGATGACAAGCGCTCCTGCAGGGATTCCTTCCTGATTGGTTATAGTCCTGATGCTTGTCACCACCCTGGTACTCTTGCCTTGCCACGTGATGGTGACTTCCACATTATCACGGTCTTCGTCAAGGGGGAGGAGTGGTTCCAACTTGCGGCTCTGCATCAGGCTTATCAGGTTAGGCGGCTGTTGCGACTGGGCCAGGCCGAGCAGCCTCCTTGCCTTTTTGCTCAAGTAGGTGATATTGTGCCCCTGGTCAATAACAAGAATGCCTTCGCTTATGTTGTCTCCGATAATATTCAGGGCTTTCTGCTTTTTCTCGTATTCCATTATGTCAACTTCCGTGATTTGCCCCAGGTCATTGATTTCTGACCTAAGACAGCCGACGAAGTGGGGCCATGTAATGCCGAGGGGCCATTCAACTTTGAAAAAGATGTCAGGCGGGTTGACTTCGACATTAAGTACGTTGATGCTGTGTTCTCCCAATGCCCGGAGGATGTCATAGATCATGCCCACACGGTTTTCCGCCCCGTTGAATCTGATTCTTTTTATGTTTTCTGAAGCTGTCATACAAAGGCGCTTAGCAGGTGCCGCTTGGCCCGTTACTTCTCAGGGGGAATCCGGTGGGGGATCCGGCGGCACTTGCGGCTTCCTCCTTTCATGCCCGTCTCACCAGTGGCAATTTCTTTTACAAAAGGCACCCGGTTTTGTAACACAACATTACAATGTAAATAATCTTTACGACGCCCCGGCCTCCAACTCCTTCCAATAATGAAATCCAGGAAACCGGCCGGATTGCTCCCAAAATGCATTCCTGCGCAGCCTGGGGTTGTTATTTGATGTTCTCACTTTGTCCCGGTTCAGATAGAGCTGGTCCAGGCTGCCCAAGCAAATCTTGAAGGTACGGATTTTGCGTGTGAGTGAAGATCGAGAAGTGTGTGGTAGCCCCATACATACAAAAGGAGGGAGTGAAATGGCTAAGTACTTGCCGGAACCGTACAAGATCAAGATGGTTGAACCCATCAAACTCCTTTCAAGGGAGGAAAGGGAGGTCAAGATAAAAGAGGCAGGTTACAATACGTTTTTGCTCAAGTCCAGGGACGTTTACATTGACCTTCTTACAGACAGCGGGACCAATGCAATGAGTCATTACCAGTGGGCAGGACTAATGCTTGGTGATGAGGCATATGCAGGCAGTGAGAACTGGCTGCGCCTTGAAGAAACCGTCAAGGAGATATTCGGTTACAAATACGTGGTGCCCACCCATCAAGGCCGTGGAGCTGAAAACCTCATTTCACAAATATTAGTAAGACCCAATACTTATATACCCGGAAATATGTACTTTACAACTACAAGAGCTCACCAGGAACTGGCCGGGGGCACCTTTGTGGACGTGATCCGTGACGAAGCCCACGATCCCACCCGTGGCGATATTGACTTCAAGGGTGATGTAGACCTTCAGAAATATGAAGACCTTATAAAGAAAGTAGGTGCTGAGAACATCCCCTACATTACCATCGGTGTCACGGTGAATATGGCAGGGGGCCAGCCGGTGAGCATGGCAAACCTCAGAGAAGTCTATGCCCTGTCAAAGAAGTACGGGATAAGAGTAATCTTTGATGCTACCCGCTGTGTGGAAAATGCATATTTCATCAAGATACGTGAGCCTGGATATGAAGACAAATCCATTGCAGAAATCGTCAAGGAGATGTTCTCATATTCTGACGGCTGTACCATGAGCGGGAAGAAAGACGGCATAGTGAACATGGGCGGATTCCTGGCCATGAATGATGAAGAGCTTTACCGCAAGGCAACGGCCCTTGTTGTAGTGTATGAAGGAATGCCCAGTTACGGAGGGATGACCGGCAGGGATATGGAGGCTTTCGCAATAGGGCTCAGGGAAGCACTTGATTTCGATTACATCAGGCACAGGGTCGGGCAAGTCAGCTACCTGGGCGAGAAACTCATGGAAGCCGGGGTGCCTGTTGTCAAGCCCATAGGCGGCCATGCAGTTTTCCTGGATGCCAAAGCTTTCTTGCCTCACATAAGCCAGGATAAATTCCCTGCGCAGGCCCTGGCTGCAGCAATTTATGAAGATTCAGGCGTAAGGACTATGGAGCGTGGCATCATCTCGGCGGGCAGGGACAAGGACGGTAATGATTACTACCCTGAACTCGAACTGGTACGGCTCACAATCCCAAGGCGTGTCTATACCAACGCCCACCTGGACTATGTTGCACACTCGGTTGCCGGCTTGTATGAAAAGCGCAGCAGCATCCGCGGGCTAAAATGGGTTTACGAACCACCGGTGTTGAGGTTCTTCACCGGCCGGTTTGAACGGCTTCCGGAATAGTCAATGCAAAGAGGAGGCGCTTTGCTGTCCGCTTCATCTAGTGACGCGCTTCCTCTTTCAGTTTATCCCCGTAGCGCAACATATATAGAAAGACTCCCCAAGTTGCCCAACACCAGTGGGATCACCAGCATGTTTAAGTTAACTGCCGATATGAGAGCGCCTTCACCTGTGATCAATGCTGGAGGCGACAGTTTGCAGGTGTACCCCATTTGTTCAAGCCTGGCCGCTGCCTGGCCAGTAATGATGTTCCCCATTTCGGCCAGGGCTGATTCTGCCATCTGATCATACAGGGGCACCGGGCTGCCTATGAGCTCTGATGCAATGTTCTTGGCAGTCCGGCTGTTCATGGAATACAAAACGATTCCCTCTGTGTCGCCGGTTACTCCTGTGAGCACAGTCACGTCTCCAGGGGTGGAATGACATGATTCTATAGTCGGTTTGTCGCGGGAAATATCTATCCCCATTTCATGTTTGAAAAATACAATGGCGCCTTCTACAAACGGATTGACCAATTCTGCTCTAAGCACTCATATCCCTCCTGAAAATCCAGGGAAACAGACTGAACGGCCTCAGTTACACATATGTTGCAGGTTGCTACCACGCCTAGGAACCAATGCTGGATTAATGATCGTGCCGACGATCTGATATGCCTTACAGGGCAGACGTATTATCGCTTCCTTGTGCCAACCCTCCTTTGCTCACTATGGTTTGGGCAAATTCAAGCAGCATGTCTTGGTTAGCTTGCTCCAGCTGTTTGCTTTGATGGGAAAATGAGTGTATGAGGTTTTCTATATCTGGGAGCATTTTGCGGGCACCCCTTACCAGGAGGCCTCCCATAAGAAGCCCGGCAAACAGGGGAAGTGTCATGCCTTTCTCAGAACCGATCTCAAGGATTCCCCTAAGAGCAACTAGATCCAGTCCCTTGCGCTTAGCTTCGATGATCAGTAAGGAAAGAAGCGCAGCACAGTATGCAAGGGGCGAAGAATTGTACTTACTCTTAGTGAGATCGAGAAGGTGAGCAGTCTCTCTATCCGATGCCATGTGAATCTTGTTGAGCAGGTCATCCCTAACACGCGACCATTCATCGTCCGGTCCGGCAGTTAGCTGACGGTCCCGGCTTCTCATATGTTCAGACTCAACCAGGTTGAACCCCTTTTGCGTAGGACTGAACAAGACTTGTGAACGGCCTGGCGAACCGGAAGGGTTAACGGAATAAGAGGCTTCAACCAGGCCGTCTTCGGCAAGTTGCCGCATCATGTCGTAGGCGGTCCACTTAGATACTGCCATTTCCTTTGAGACATCTATGTAGTGTACAGGGGCTCCTTCTTGATTCACCAGATATGCCAGGGTTTCAAGGAATTCAAACCGCCTCTTGCTCAGTTTCACCCAACCGCCTCCTAAGGCTTACTGTTTGTTAAGATATGTTGCTTTTTGCGAGTTGTCAATGTTTTCGGAAAATATGGTTTAGACGCCGGGGCCGCCCTTGACTACCACTTCCGTAGAACGGCCTAGTCAACTGCGATTCTTCCCTCTGATTTAACTCTATCGGCGAGTTCGCCCCATGCTTTAGCATAGCCGTGAAGCGGCCTGCAAAGTTCAGCTGCTGTAATCCCGTTCTTTTGAGTTGGATATGCTTTTGTGTCTTGAACCATTTTCTCGAGTATTTCAGGGTTATCTATAATAGGGCAGGGGCGCATGTGGTTAGTGTTGAACGGTTGATTGTTCTGAAATGCCTGAAGAAGCGGTGACTTGAGTGCTTCCGCCAGGCTGCAGTCTTTTATGTTTACATTGGCGTAGTGTACAAAAGCACAGGGTTCTACGTCACCTGTGGCGTTAATGTGGAGGTAGTTCCGCCCACCGGCTATACAGCCTAATGTAAACTCCCCGTCGTTCCAAAAATCTGCGACGAATATGGGTTTTTCCTCGCGCCACCTACGCACTTGCTCTCGCATGTACATCCTTTGTTCAGGAGTTGCCATAAATTCAAGTTCTGAGTCGCCGCCAACCGGCACATAAGTAAATAGCCATCCCAGCACGCAACCTTTGTCGATCATAAGGTCTATCCATTCGTCACTGCCCAGGATTTCAGTGTTTTCCCTGGTATACGTACCTGAAAATCCAAAAGGCACTCCTGCTTCTCTTAGATTGTCCATGGCCTCCATTATCTTCTTGAACGTGCCTCTGCCCCTGCGGGCGTCAGTTTGCTCCTCAAACCCTTCAAGGCTGATTGCAAAAGTCGTGTTCCCCGCTTCTAAGAACCGCCGGGCTGCTTCTTTTGTGATCAACGTGCCGTTGGTGAAAATGTGGAATACCGATTCATTGTGGTTCTTTGCCAGCGAAATGAGGTCGTCCATGCGTAAGGTAGGTTCGCCCCCTGATACGACGAAGAAGTTTATTCCCATTTCCTCTGCTTCAGTCATGACCCTGTCTAAGGTTTCATAGTCCATATCCTGCGACCTGTCATATTCTGCTGCCCAGCATCCTTTGCATCTAAGGTTGCATCTCCCGGTAGGATCGATGAGTATTGCCCATGGAATGTGTACCCCGTATTTTGCTTCACCTTGTCTGCGCCTTTCCGGGCTAAGTATGCCTGCGTTCAAGAACATGTTGATCCCGAGCTTTTCCACCACATTAGGTGAAAGCCGGTTGAAGATTTTCACCGCCAACTGTCTCCAATTGTTGTTTTCGTCCCCGAACATGTCCGCCCACTGCCTGGCGTAGGCCTTATGTTCAGGTTCCCTGGCAAGCCGCTCACCCCATTTGGCCAGGTTGACAAGGTTCTTCTCAGGATTGTTCCTGAGGTACCTGAGTCCTTGCTTAAGAGCGGCTTCGCCGATCATCGACTTAGCGACTTCAAATGCCATCCTCCCAGTTCCTCCTTTGCAGTTCTTGTGATCCCAAAAGGCCCAAAAACCCTGCGAAAAAACGCTAAATACCACCAATGCGAAAAAAGCCTAGATGCCACTAAGATGTGCAGTAGACGTATTGGTTGAAAACGGGATTGTTGCTGCTTCTTTGTTTCTATATATGGTGAGTGGTTTGCTGCTTAGTACAAACTGTAGATGCCCAAAAAACCAAAATACTATATTCACGATATGCCTCAGAACATTCACTGTCAACCTCACAGACTCGCAACGGGCCCGGCTTGGGTTTGCTTAAATTCTCTCAGGTCCTATGGGCCATGCAGATCCCAGGCAGTTTGTGTAATAATCATCTAAGAATTGGCAGGAGATCATATAAATAGGAAAGAATATATCGTAAACTAACCGAAAGGAGGAAGAAAATGAAAAAAATCCCCCGCTTATGCTGTTTACTGTTGTGTGTGTTGTTAATCGTGTCGTTGTTGGCAAGTTGTACTCCGGAAGAACAACCTGAGCCTGTAGATGAGCCGGGTGGCGAAGTCCCTGCGCCTTTCAAGATAGGGATTGTCACCGGAACAGTGTCTCAGGGTGAAGATGAGTACCGCGCAGGCGAGCAGATGAAGGAACGGTATGGCGACAGGGTGATCCATGTGACCTATCCCGACAACTTCATGGCTGAGCAGGAAACTACTATCGGCCAGATAGCAGGGCTTGCTTCTGATCCGGATGTCAAGATTATCGCTATATGCCAGGGTGTTCCGGGAACTGCGGCGGCAATAGATCAGATCCGGCAGACCAGGGATGACATCATCATCGTAGTAGTAAGCCCCCACGAAGATCCTGCCATGATTGACAAGAAGGCAGATCTGGCCCTGGATGTGAACAACCTGGCCAGGGGAGCTGCAATTGTCAGACTGGCAAATGCCATGGGCGCAACCAAGCTACTCCACTACTCATTCCCGAGGCACATGTCCATGGAGCTCCTTGCCACCCGGCGTCAACAGATGGAAGAGGAATGCGAAAGACTGGGCATGGAGTTTATTTTTGTGACTGCCCCTGACCCAATGGGACCGGATGGTATCCCCGGGGCACAGAAGTTCATCCTGGAGGACGTGCCTAGGCAGGTTGAACAGCATGGCAAGGATATTGCAGTATTCAGCACAAACTGCGGCATGCAGGAACCTCTCATCACCGCGGCGCTGGAACACGGCGCAATCTTCCCTGAGCAATGCTGTCCAAGTCCCACCCACGGTTATCCGGGAGCCCTAGGTTTGGATGTGAGCGGCATTGCAGGCGACATGCCGAAAATCGTTGCGGCCATTGAAGAAAAAATTGTTGAAAAGGGCGGAGCCGGGCGTTTCGCAACCTGGCCGGTGCCTATCAACATGGCTTTGTTAAGAGGCGGGATTGAGCTCGCCATCCTGGCTCTGGAAGGTGAAGCTGAACTCACAAACATGGAAGACATATCGCGGATACTGGAGCAGGAAACAGGTGTTTCTGTGGAATTGCAGCGGTACAGCGAAGACGGCAACTTGTTCCTGGCTTTAGTCGGCTCGGTGATTTTTGGCTTAGACAATTAGACAACCAGGGGAGACAGCCCTACCCTGTGACGGCCTTATTGACGGCCCCGAGGGCTTCTCCCCGGTCTTGCTTTGGGAGTTGAGGCGATAATGTCTGGTTATGTCCTGGAAATGCACGGTATTACAAAGGACTATTACGGTAATCGGGTGCTGAATGATGTAACGCTCAAGGTCAAACCCGGGGAAATCCACGGGCTTGTGGGGGAAAACGGCGCGGGCAAGAGTACCCTTATGAACATACTGTTCGGGATGCCCGTGATCCACAATACCGGTGGCTTCCAAGGGAAGATTAGGTTCCGTGGAGCTGAAACAGTTTTTGATTCTCCCAGGCAAGCTCTGGAATCCGGGATTGGCATGGTGCACCAGGAGTTCATGCTGATCCCGGGGTTTACAGTTGCAGAGAATATCAAACTTAACCGCGAGCCCTTAAGAGACACTCTACTTGCCAAACTAGCCGGGCGGCGCATGAAGAGACTGGACTGGCCCAAGATCGTCTCGGATTCCAAGGCTGCCCTCAACATGGTCGGCCTGGGAATTGATGAGATGCTTCCTGTGGCGGGCTTGCCCGTGGGTTATATGCAGTTTGTGGAGATAGCCCGTGAAGTCGATAAACAGGGAGTTAAACTACTGGTATTCGACGAACCTACCGCATTGCTCACTGAGACTGAGTCCGAGCAGCTTTTGTCGTCTGTGAGGACAATCGCAGCTTCAGGAGTTGCAGTCATATTCATTTCACACAGGCTCGATGAAGTGCTAAGCATTTGCGACAGCGTGACGGTGATGAGAGACGGGGAAGTGGTCACAACCATGTCCACTTCCGATCAGGATACCACTATAGACAGGATTGCCGAGCTCATGGTAGGGCGCGAAGTCAAAAGGCCCGACTACCCAAAAAGGGCTAAGGAGCCGGGCGATGACGACATTGTCCTGACTGTTGAGGACCTCAAGGTGGACATGCCAGGCGAAGAAGTGCATGGCGTCACCCTACGTGTCAGGCGGGGCGAAATCCTTGGGATAGGCGGGCTGGCCGGCCAAGGCAAAATAGGTATCAGCAACGGCATAATGGGCGTATACCCTGCCCAGGGGCGTGTGGCAAAAGACGGTATCGAAATACCCCTTAACGATCCGGGGCAGGCATACAAGCAGAAACTTGCTTTCCTCTCAGAAGACCGCAAGAACGTAGGGCTTATTCTGGACCGGTCCATTGAGTACAACATATCTGTTGTAGCCACACTGGTGAAATCCATGTTCCAGAAGACTCTTGGGGTTGGACCCGTGGGGATCAGGGTGCGCGACAAGAAAAGTGCCCGTGAGTTCGCAGCGGGGATGATTTCAGAGCTGGACATCAGATGCACCGGGCCGGGTCAATTAGTCAGGCGGCTCAGCGGCGGGAATCAACAGAAGGTTTGCATTGCCAGGGCTCTTGCTCTGGATCCAGAGATCCTGCTCGTGTCTGAGCCTACACGGGGGATAGATGTCGGGGCTAAGCAGCGGATCTTGGACTTGCTCGTGAGCCTCAACAGGGAAAAAGGAATGACAATCATCCTCACAAGCAGTGAGCTGGCGGAACTTAGAATGGTATGCGACAGGATTGCTGTAATATACGGTGGACGCCTGGTAGATATGCTTTCGCCTGACGATTCAAATGCCAGGTTTGGTATGGCCATGTCCGGAAGGAGGGCAGAGGTGCAATGAGCTTGGACGGTGACAAACAAAAAGAGGTGGATTCAGGAGAACCGGCTTCAAGAAATGGGCCTGGCATGATGTCCAGAATACTAAACACAGTTGGGCTCCCAAGGCTTACAGTAGGCGGTTTTGTAGTTGTGCTTTTTGTTTTGGGACGGATCATGGGCTTACCCTTGACGAACCTGCTCACTAACTCTATCAGCAGGTTTGGGATGAATGCAGTGATGGTTTTGGCCATGGTTCCTGGGATTCAGTGTGGCATAGGCCCCAACTTCGGTCTGCCTATCGGGTTGCTTGCAGGGCTGATAGGCATGGTTTCAGCCTTGGAACTGGGTTTCATCGGATTTGAGGGGCTTATGTTGTCCATGGCCATTGGTGCCGGGCTTGGCGCATTGCTCGGGATTGGTTACGGGCTGTTCCTCAACAAGGTGAAGGGTCAGGAAATGATGGTAGGAACTTATGCGGGATTTGCTGCAGTATCACTGATGTGCATTTCGTGGCTCATGTTACCGTTCAAGAATCCTGAGCTTATCTGGGTACTAGGTGGAAAAGGACTCAGGATGACCATAAGCCTTAAAGACACCTTTGGCCATGCCCTTGATAAGTTCTGGAACTTCCAGATAGGCGGTTTCGTAGTCCCTACTGGCTTGTTAGGAGTCGTGTTCATCTTGGCTGCCGCCTACAAGTTGTTCGAGATGACCAAATTGGGGATGGCCATGGACTTGGCAGGGCAGAATGAGCGGTTTGCCCGCGCTGCCGGTGTTGACTGCGACAGGATGAGGGTAGTGGGGACCGCGATTTCAACGGCTCTGGGTGCAATCGGGATAATCGTGTATGCCCAGAGTTACGGGTTCATCCAGTTGTATACTGCCCCGCTGCTTATGGCATTCCCAGCGGTTGCTTCGGTGTTAATAGGAGGGGCTACCCCTTCCGAGGCGTCAGTATCAAACGCTATGGTAGGTGCTTTGCTTTTCCAGTCACTCCTTGCTACTACAGTGCCCGTAGCCCAAACAGTAGTGGGTGGGGATATCAGCGAAATAGTGCGGCTAATCGTTTCCAACGGAATGGTGCTTTACGCGCTCACCAGGGGACACGGAGGTGAGGCTGCCAATGGATAAACACGGGGTGTTCCGGGTTTTCAGCAAGCGTATTACAAAGGAGAACTTCAAAAGTATCCTGGTACAAAACATAGTTCCCATAATGTTTGTCATCCTCTGTCTTGTAGCCGTGAGATGGAGTGGTAAGCCCCTGGCTTTCCTTTTGCAAGAGGTTGTGTTCCGGATGAGCCGTAACTCTTTCCTTGTGTTATCCTTGGTTATCCCGGTTATGGCGGGATTGGGACTCAACTTCGGCCTTGTCATAGGCGCCATGGCGGGCCAAGCAGGACTTATTTTTGTGGCGGCAAGGCAGATTCCAGGCGTCTTAGGATTATTAACGGCGTGCCTGGTAGCTTTGCCCCTCGCCCTTGGATTGGGTTACATGATCGGCAGGATCATGAATATGGCCAGGGGCCGGGAGATGATTGCCGGGATGATCCTGGGGTTCTTCATGAACGGCGTTTACCAGCTGGTATTCTTGTTCGGTATCGGTACGGTAATCCCGTTTTCCAATAAGAGCATGATACTGCCGAGCGGCATCGGGCTTAGGAATACTGTGGAACTTGGGACGATAAGGTGGGTGCTTGATGAGCTGCTAATGGTGAGGATAGGGCCGGTCCGGGTTCCCCTTGCCACCCTGGCACTCAGTGCCGTGCTTGAGGTGTTGATCACCTGGCTCTACAGGACCAAACTCGGCCAGGACATTAGGGCGATAGGGCAGGACATGAGGGTGAGCCAGGTTGCTGGCATCCAGGTTGACCGGACCAGGATTGTGGCAATGATGATATCAACTGTGCTGGGTGCCTTTGGCCAGATTATTTTCTTGCAGAACATCGGCACTCTGAACGTGTATGACAGTCACGGGCAAATAGCTACCTTTGCCATTGCTGCAATACTGGTAGGCGGAGCTACCGTCTCCAGAGCTACCGTTGGGCAAGCCCTGTTGGGTACATTCTTGTTCCACCTGCTCTTTATCGTGTCGCCTTACGCAGGGCAAAACCTGCTTGGCAGTGCGCAGGTGGGTGAGTATTTCCGTGTATTTGTGGCCTATGCGATTATCGCGGTGAGCCTTGCGCTTCATTCGATGCAAAGGGCAAGAGCCCAGGCAGCACAGAAGCACTAGAGTGTGTGTATAGCATCAATGCTTGCAGTGTTGGCACATGGCGTGCAGCTGAAGATATTCGTTCTGGAATAAGAGTGCCGGATAGCCCGGCACTCAGTCGTTTCTACGTCTGTTGCCTCTTTGACTGTTGATGACCTCCAAGATATACTTTCCAATAGGATATTCTGGTTTTTTGGGATACTACCCGGAGGAATGGACAATATGCCATCAGTAAAGATAGTGACTGACAGCGCCTGCGACATAGACCCCCATAATCTTGAGGAATTGGGCGTGAGGGTAGTGCCGCTTACAGTCCGGTTTGGGGAAGAATCTTATCTGGACAACTATGAATTGCGGGGAAAAGCCTTCTATGACAAGCTTAGAACATCTGAAGTGCTCCCGAGAACATCGTCGCCTTCGGTCGGAGATTTCTGCAAGGCATTCGATGAACTCACTGCGGATGGCTCAGGGGTAGTTGCAATTCTGTTATCTGAAGTTCTTAGCGGTACATATCAAGCTGCCCAGATGGCTGCATCAATGTTGCCTGGTAGGAAAATAGCTGTGATAAACTCGAAGACAGCTTCAGTAGGGTACGGCCTTATTGTGCTAGAGGCACGTGATCTAGCTGAGCAAGGGGCCGGTTTCGAGGAAGTCAGGGATGCCGCCCAGTCCATGGTGGACAGGCTCGTCACCATGTACGCGGTAGATACTCTGGATTATCTCTACAAGAATGGCCGCATAGGCAGGGCAAAGCATTTGTGGGGTTCCATGCTTAACCTCAAATGCATATTAGTATTGGATGATGAAGGTTACGTGTCAGGGATTGACCGGGTTCGCGGCAAATCAAGGGTAATTCCGAGGCTTATTGAGCTTGCGGGCGAACGGGTGCCCTTTGGCAGTAAGATCAAGCTGGGTATGTGCCACGCCGACGTCGCTGGCCAGGGAGCTGAGCTGGTTGCCGCTGCCAAGGATAAGTGGCATGTGATCAGAACAGTTGAAACAGAAATAGGTGCGGTGATTGGTGCACATAACGGACCTGGTACCTTAGCGCTTATCTTGCTGCCCGTTGAATGATCAAATAATCTGCTTCACCTGTCAAAGGACAGCAAAATAGATGCTTTACCTGTCAACGGACAGTGATTTTGTCACCCCCAAGAATACTAATTTGGACAGTGAAAATGTCACCCTCTTTGTTTAAGAAGTGGCGGCGTCCGCCGCCACATCTCAGTTTTGGTATTGCTGAAGAATCAAGCTAAGTCTTTTGTTTCTCTTCTGGAAGTACTGTTCTACCGGGTCATCGTGTTTCGGTGGAATCTTGAACTTCAGCCACGGGTTGTTGGGATTAGGTT